>Ga0187781_10000199_pt1 | contig 42296 bp, 28 predicted proteins | sample 0715_SJ02_MP02_2_FD_132447 | JGI IMG/M metagenome (GOLD analysis project Ga0187781, IMG submission 132447) | Tropical peat soil microbial communities from peatlands in Department of Meta, Colombia - 0715_SJ02_MP02_20_MG | ecosystem: Environmental > Terrestrial > Soil > Wetlands > Peat | place... | reverse complement strand
GTCGCGGGCTTTTCCTGCCGGGGATGCCAGACATGAGTTTCCCCGCTCGAAAGCCAGACGTTCATTTCCGGCGTGGGGTCGGCGTCTCCGCTTACGAGCCCCATCACGGCGGCTTCGTAGTCGTAGGTGTTCAGAAGACGATCCACCATGGCCCGAAAATCGAGCGAAACAACGTGAACGTCCATTCCTAACTGGCTCAAGTCATCCTGAATGAGCGTTGCTATTTTCGTGCGTTGCGGATTTGATGAGCTTGTAAGGATGGAGAACGCGACCTTCGAGCCCTGAGGGTCAACAAGGCTTCCGTCACTCTTGAACGAAAAGCCGCCGGTTTGGAGCAGTTGGCGCGCCCTCTCAAGCGATTGCGCCGGATGCGGGAGGGCGCTATCCATCCAGAGCTTGTTGCCGGGCGTGACGCTGCCCCACAAAGGCGTTGCGCGGCCCTGATAGACCAGGCGAACGATGCTTTCGCGATCGATGGCCGCGGAAATTGCCTGGCGGAATCGAGCATCTCGGAACCAGGCCTGTTTTTTCGCGATTTCCGGCCGGGCCTTTTCCGAGAGGTCGTTCAAATTGAAGAAGAGAAAGTTGTACTCGAGCCCCGGCCCTAGATCATACAAATGGAAGCCCTTGGCGGCCTGGTCCTTCTCCAGGACTGAAAAATTCTCCGCGCTCAACCGGCTGAGCACATCCGTATCCCCCGACTCGAAGCGCACCACTTGCGCATCTTCATTGGGGACAAAGAGAAAGACCACCTCGGAGAGATACGGAAGCTGGTTTCCATCACGATCCTTTTTCCAGTAGTAGGGGTTCCGCTCCAAGAGGACGCGCTGGCCGGGGATATACTCCTTCAGACGAAAGGGGCCGAGCCCCGCAAACTGGCTGGGCGAGACAGAGAGATTCCACGCCTGACCAAAATTGCCCTTGCGATAGGAATCTTCCAAAAGATGCCGCGGAAGGATGGGCAGTCCGTCAAATAGTCTCTCGGCGGCGGCGTACGGCTGCGCCAGTCCGAAACGAACCGTGTGATTGTCAATTTTCTGGACTTCAATCGGTTTGTCACCGATCACGAGCAGGTCTCGCTGCGGCGAATGGTTCTTTTCGTCGAGATAGAGTTGAAAGGTGAAAACGACATCGTCCGCGTCAAGGGGATGGCCGTCAGAGAAGCGCAATCCCTGCCGTATGTGCAGCGTGTATTGCCTGCCATCACGCGAAGCTTCCCATGATTTGGCCAGTGCAGGCTCAGTCTTCAGTGTCTCGCGGTTGATATGGATGAGGTCCGCAGTGAGGAACGGATAACATCTCGCGATGTGGCGTCTGTCGCGAGCACTGGATTCAGTGTTTTCGGCTCCGAGCGGAGGCCGACGACGATCCTGCCGCCGCCGTGGCCGGGCGGATTATCCGTGACCATCCACTCCTCGGCGGCTACGGCAGGCGCGTGTGACGCGCGGAATAGTACAACCGCGATGAGGAATGACACGGCGACGGCAATTCGCATCCGGGCAAGGGGATTCGCCATAAAACAACTCTTAGCAGAGATTCATGCTTTTTTACAGCGAGACGGACTTCAAGCGTTCCTGCAATGCATCGGCTGCGGAGTAATATGCGAGGAAAAGAGGCATCAGGATTAACGCGGGAAGAAACATCCACCAGTAAGAGGAGAGGATGAAGTACTGTTGCAGGGAGGCGAGCAGGGTTCCCCAGCTTGGCATCGGCTCGCCGACACCGAGTCCCAGAAAGGTCAATGTCACCTCGGCAAGAATGTACTGCGGAATGAGAAGTACGAGCTGAGTCAGGACGACACCGCCTGTCTGCGGAATGATGTGGCGAAGAAGAAGGTAGCTGTCCGAAGCTCCAAATCCGCGGGCCGCGACGACAAAATTGCGTTCTTTGGCGCTCAGAACGACCCCTCGAATGAGCCGTGCAGGGCGCGCCCACCCGATCAGCCCCATTACAGCCACGAGGAGCAGGAACACCTGCGTGCTGTCAATTTGCAGCGGCAGCGCGGCACGGACAGCGAACAGCAGGTAGAGCCACGGCAAAGCCAGGAAGAGTTCTCCGCTGCGCATCAAGGCGTTGTCAATCCATCCGCCGTAAAATCCGGCGATTCCCCCGACGAGCATTCCGAGTGAAATTGCCAGAAAGGCGGCAATAAGCCCGGCGAGCAAGGAGATTTGGCCGCCATACAGGAATCGAGAGAATTGATCACGCCCGAAAGCATCGGTGCCCATCAAAAAGATTCGGCCCGGGTCATCAACGCCGAATAAATGAACGCGCGCAGAGAATGGGCCGGCGACTCGGTAAGGCGCCCCGAATACGAAGACGCGGATTGGAAACCTTCGACCGGTGTCCGTCAAATATGCGCCGAAATGCGCGGGGTCGTCTTTGATGTCGTACACGAACGGACGAGCATGGAATTTCCCGGATTCATCGAAGAAATGAAGGCGCGTCGGGGGCGCGAACGGCAGTCGTCTATCGCGGCTCGTGTAGCTGTACGGCGCGAAGAACCCGGCGAAGAGAATCAGGCAGTGAAATGCCGCAAGGAAGACGACCCCGGCGCCAAGCTTGTGCCAGCGCTTCAAAGATTCACTCCACCCTGATCCGAGGATCGCTTGCGAAAAGCAGCAGATCGGCGAACAAGTTGCCCGCGATCAGAAACATCGAGGACAGCATCACCACGCCGATCACGACATAAACGTCCCGAGCCAGAATTGCCTCGACCATCAAAGCGCCAAGTCCGGGCCAGCTCAAAATCATTTCGACGAGCAGCGATGCGCTCAGCAGTGTGGCAACTGAAAGTCCAGCAAGTGAAATGAGCGGGTTCGCGGCCACTGGCAGCGCGTAGCGGAAAAGTATTCGCACGCGAGGGATTCCGTGGCCACGAGCAGCACGCACGAAGGGCGATTCCAGAGCCTCAATCATTGCGGCGCGTATGTGGCGGATCAAAGCGGGCATCATCACCATGGCCAGCCCGGCTGCGGGCAGAAGCAAGTGGCAGGCGAGGTCTTTGGCCTTACCCAACGCGTTCAGGCCGTCCGCTCCGGGGGAGATCATGCCACCCGATGGGAACCAGCCCGTGCGCGCGGCCACGAGAAGCAGGCAGAGGAAAATCAGGAGCTCGGGAATCGTGAGAAGGGTCGACGTCGCGAGGCTCGTGACGCGGTCGGTCCATTTTCCCTTTTTTGTCGCGTTCCAGATTCCGATTGGCAAGGCCAGAGCCCATGCGAGGAAGGTTGCCGTGCTTGTCAGGAGAAGTGTATTGCGTGCGCGCACCCAGAGCAGCGGGCCGACGGGCATGCCGGATGAGAGCGAGAATCCGAGCTTTCCTTGAAGGACGGAAAACAACCAAAATGCGTAGCGGACAGGGAGCGACCGGTCGAGGCCGTATTGTGCCCGGATGCCTTCGATGGTTTGCGCAGAAATCTGCGGATTGAGGCGCATCTCGTCGAAGTAATCGCCGGGCGCCAATTGCAACAGGGCGAACGACAGGAATGAAATCGCCAGCAGAAGGAGAACCGCGTGAAGGAGGCGCCGGCTGAGAAGTTTCATGGGTCTCCTAGTCGAAGCGCTCCGCGCAAATGGTTTCGAGTGTGGGCATGGCGGCGAGCAGCTCCTCGGTGTACGCATCCTTTGGTTGCGTGAAGAGCTCCGCGGCCGGTTCCTTATCGATAATCTTTCCTTCGTGCATCACGGCGATTTCATCGGCAAATTGGGAGACAAAGCGCAGATCGTGAGAAATGTGCAGATAGGTAAGCGAATGCTCCTTTTGGAGAGAGCTCAAAAGTTTGAGAATCTGGTCCTGGCTTGCGATATCGAGATTCGAGAGCGATTCATCGAGAATCAAAAGCTTGGGACGGAGTGTTAGCGCGCGCGCGATTGCCAGGCGCTGGCGTTGTCCGCCGCTGAATTCGTGCGGAAGTTTCGTCTCCCATTCGCGAGGCAGGCCGGCTTCTTCCATCAGGGCAAGCGCCCGCTGGCGCTGCTCGGCTTTGGTCCCTTCTTTTTGAATTACGAGCGGCTCGGCGATGATTTCCGCGGCGGTCATGCGGGGATTTAGCGAGGACGCGGAGTCCTGAAAGATGAGTTGAACCTGGCGGCGCATGACGGAGAGTTGGTTGTTGCCAAAGGCCGCGAGATTCAAGCCGTCAAACCACAATTCGCCTTTGGCCGGACGTTCGAGTAACGCGAGGCAGCGGGCCAGGCTGGATTTTCCGGCGCCCGATTCACCGACGAGCGCCAGCGTGGTGCCGCGGTTGATCGTGAGGTTGACGCCGTCAAACGCGTGAACGATGAATTTCGCATTCGTGAGCGGATGGCGCTGCACGTAGGACTTGCTGAGGTATTGTACGCGCACGAACGGATTTTGCTGATCCATGTTCATGCGCGCCCTCCCTGGCCGACGAATTCGCGCGCGGCACTTCCGGTCTCACGGCCGTCGCCCTCGCGGCGGAGCATCGCTCGCGTATAAGGATCCGAGGGGCTTCGATAGAGCTGAATGAAAGATCCTTGCTCGACGATGCGGCCGTCCTTCATCACGATGAGCCGGTCCGCGAGGCTCGCCTGGATTTCCGGGGTATGGCTGACGAGCAGTACCGAAATGCGCGAGTGTGCCTTCAATTCCTCGAGCAAATCCAGGAACTCAGCTTGGCTGAGCGCATCGAGCGCGGCTGTCGGTTCATCGGCGATCAAAAGCTCCGGATCACATGCCAGTGCCTGAGCAAGGGCCAGGCGCTGTAGCTGCCCGCCGCTCAGTTGATGTGGATACGCGGAAAAAATTCGTGCAGTTCCGGGAAGGCCGACGCGCGATATGATGGATTCTGCTTCCGCCCGGCAGCGCTTCCACGTCCAATCGCGATGCGCGTGAATGACTTCGGCAACCTGATCTCCGACACGGAGCACAGGGCTCAAGGAGATGCCCGGCTCTTGATTCATCATCGCAATCCCCGCCCCGCGGATTTTTTGAAACGCGCGCTCTCGCAGAGACAGCAGCTCTTGTCCTTGGAACAGAACCGATCCGGAGACCTGAGTGCAATCGCCGGGCAGCAGCCCAAGCAGGCTCAGCGCGAGGGTGGTCTTGCCACACCCCGATTCCCCCATCAGCCCAAGAACCTCACCCGGGCCGATGTCAAAACTCACGTTTTCGACAGCCGTGTGCGGGATTCCACCGCTTGAGCGGTATTCGACACCAAGGTCGCGGACCTCTAACAATTTGGGATGTGCCGGCACGGATGCAGCCCCAAATTAACGTAGCTGCGACCGCCGCGCCTGTCGATAGAACCGGCGATTTTGTGGGGATTCGCTGACAACAGTACCAAAGTACTGTGGGCCAAGCCCGCCTGCCGTCGAACCTCTACGGGTCTTCTGGTACGCTCTACAACGAGAAAATGACTGGATGACGAGCGAGAGATAAACGCAATTGCTAGGTCACGGGTGTAGTGGCTGCGATCGAAAGACTGCCGAAGAGGACCAGCGCTGGAGGCAAGATGGACCGGAGAAAATTTCTGAAGGGCGCCGGGGTCGTGACCGTGCTCGTAGCGGGCGGGGCGGTGTGGCGCGCGCGGGATCAGGGTGTGTTCAGCGTGGGTGATGGGCCGGCGTACGAGCCGTGGAAGGATTGGCAAACTGGAGCAGGCGAGGGGCCGCTGGCGCTGGTGCGGGCCGCCATACTGGCAGCGAGCCCGCACAACACGCAGCCGTGGCGATTCAAAGTGTCCAACTCCGCGATTGAGATGCACATAGACATGGGGAGAAACGTTGGAGCGCTCGACCCATTTTTGCGCGAAGAGCACATCGGGATGGGCTGCGCGCTGGAGAATTTGCTGTTGGCTGCCGCGGCGAACGGTTACTCAGCGACTGTGACGGTTCAGCCTGGAGCGCTTGGGCTGATTCCCGCCGAGCCAAAGACGGAGCTTCTGGCGCGAGTGGACCTCGCACCGGGGATTCGCCAGGAGAGTGAACTGTACAGCGCCATCCCGCGGCGGCATACGAATCGCGCTCCGTACGAACCGCAAAAGCCAATTCCGGCGGATTTTCTTGAGGCACTTAGCCGCATGGCAGGTGAGGAAACGGAAGTAAAGGTCTTTCTTTTCACTTCTCAGCAGGAGCGAAAAAGGATTGTTGACGTTAGTTCCATCGCCAATCGCGAGCTTTATTCCGATCCCGATGTGCATCTCGGCAGCGAGCGATGGATACACACGCGGTGGAGCGAAGTGCAGAAATATCGCGACGGGTTGACCATTGATGCGTTCGGGATTCCGCCGATCGGCACTGCGATCGCGAAAATGATGCCGGAGTGGATGCTGGCGTGGGCGGGGGCGCACAGCGAGAAGAATGAGTACTCGAATCTAATGATGTCCGCGCCGGTGATTGGAATCATTGCGGTACGGGATCGTTATGAGCGGTCGCAGTGCTTGCGCGCGGGGCGGGTCTGGCAGCGAGCGCATCTTCTGGCCACGGCGCGAGGGCTGGCGGGGCGGCCGTGCAACGAAGCTGTCGAGATGATTGACCATGAAAAGGCGCTGGGGCGTTCGGCTAGGCGGTTGGCGATGTTGAATGAAATTCTTGGCGATGCGGCGTGGCAGCCGACGTTTGTGTTTTATATGGGCTATCCCACGTGGCCGGCGCGGATGAGCCCGAGGAGGTCGGTAAAGATGGTGGTAGATGGCATGGCCTGAGAAATTCTTTCGGTCCGTTAGGACTTTCTCCGAATCAATCTGACGATTGCACCCGCAGCGAGGAATTTCATTTGAAGCAAGGGTACGCTTTCTTCTGAGCTCCTCCACACGGCTGCTAACAGCCGTCCAAACGAAGTACCTAAAGTGCCTGGTAAACGGGCAAACCGTCCATCCTGGTTACCGGAACGAACTTCTCCGCCGTGTCGTTTGATCCGGCAAGTCGCATTACCTATGGATGGCCCACGCGACCCCGGGAAGCACAAATCATTTGCCTTCGTGCGCCCGATAGCCAGCAGCGTTGCACCCAACGCAAAAGTCCAACCCCTTCGCTAAGCTCTTTGGCGTGGTTGTGCCGTTAGCATATTCAAATCCCCTATCTACTTGGCACGTAAGCAACTCACAAGACTACACGCAATGGCTCAAACGAAAAGAAAATGCCAACGAGATCGGGGCACAGTTAGTTGGTTAGGGGTTCGACCACGATCGCAACTTGTGCGGAATGGATGGCCGGCCCATTCGCGTTCTTGCAAGAACCTATGATTGTGACGACATGGTTCCCGAGGGGCGTCGGAGCGGACGTGGACCCGCTTGAGGAAAGCCTGCAGCCGGGGACCGCGACCAAACAGACTAGGCACACCAGGAGGAAGCTCAGTCTCCTTGCAGTTCGCGTGCCGATCACAAACACGATTGAGGAAAGCAGCAGCACACCAAGGAAGGCGAATCGTATATCGAGGAAACTTGCGCCGACCAGTGGAACAGTGGCTTGGCTTCCAACCGTTTTGATTGTCACCATCGTTGTGCCCTGGCCACCGGGCAGAAGCGCCCGCCCAAATTGGCAAGAGATCCTTGGAGTATCTGGCTCGCAAGCTAGCGCCACACGATGATTGAACCCATTGATGGGCTCAATTGTCGTTGCAACGGAGGCCGATTGCCCTTGCGATATCACGATTGAGGAGCTCGACAGATTCAGCGAGAAATCAGGCTCGTTCAACGGAACGCGCTCAATGAGAATCGGCGACACGCTGGCACGGAGCACGGAGTTGCCGGAGTAAATTGCACTGAAGTAGTGCAATCCCGCGCCGAGTGAGGAAATCGTGAAAACGGCGACGCCTTGGGCATTCAGGCTTGCGTTGCCGAGACTCTCGGCGCCATCCCTAAACGTGAGCTGCCCGATGGGCGGACCATCCCCACCCGACACTCTCGCCAGCAGCGTGAGTGCACCCGATACTGAAGAATTTTCAATGGCAGACAGACTTGTAACCGATTGGTTGGACTGAGAAGTTGCATTGACCACAAGAGATAGAGGCGGCGACGTGCTTGCTGCAAAACTGGCATTTGCCTGGTAGGCAGCAGTGAGCACCTGGGTACCCGGGTTTCCAAACGTGGTGGAGTATACGGCCGTACCAGTTCCATCGAGCGGTTGTACGGCGAGCACCGCATTTCCATTGCTAATTGTGACCGCTCCGGTGGGAGTTCCTGCCCCGGAGGAAACGACGGCAGTCAGGGAAACAACGCTCCCAACCTGAGTGGACGTTGGACTGGCTGAGAGGCTTGTGCTGGTTGAGTTGGCATCAACAGTGACGGTGACAATCGGCGATGTGCTGGCCGCAAAACTCGCGATCTGCTCAAACCCGGCCGCATAGCCGAGGTAGTTGGCGGTAACGTTGTGCGTGCCGGAGCTCAGAAGGGCGGTATCAAAAGTGGCCACCTGACTGCCATTCAGGAGCGCCGTCCCTAGGTTCGTGGTGCCATCGCGGAAAACAACGGTGCCGCCCAAGGGATTCGGCGCATTTGCGTCTTGGCCTGGAGAAGTAACCGACGCCGTGAATCGAACGGTTTGGCTCGCGAGGATAGAAGTGGAACTTGCCGTGAGAGTCGTTGTAGTCGGGTAAACAATAGGGACAATTTGTATCTGTGCGATAAATCCGCCGGCGAGATAGTTGGTATCCCCGCTGTAAGCTGCCACGATGGTGTGAATGCCGACGGCGAGGGACGGCGAATTGGGATCTGTGTAGGACAAGTTCAGCCCGGTTACGGGAATAGTCGTGACCGGTAAGTCATCGATCGTAATCGCCACAGTGCCCGTTGGTGCAGGAAGGCTGGATCCCGAGGGTTGAAGCGTCAGAGAAATTGTGAAGGGTTGCGCATAGGTTGCGGGGTTGGGTGATGTCGAAAGCTGGCCTCCGACGCTCCCGGCATGGCCCTGATTGATCAATACCGTCACGGTTGTAGGGCTGCCGCCATTGCCCGTGTTACCGTTGGCAACGACGATGTCTGCCAATCCGTCTCCATTAAGATCTTCCACGGCAAAATTTGCGATGTATCCCGCAAGAAAATGCGTTTCAGACCCGAATGTCCTGTTGCCGGTGTTTAGCAAAATAGAGATGACGCTGCCGTCGGAGAAAATCAGGTCCGGCCTGCCGTCGCCGTTGACATCGGCAACCACCATCTGGGTGTATCCACGCTCGAGTTGGATATTTACAGGGGCTTGAAAGGTTCCGTCGCCATTTCCATAAAAAATCTGCGCGAGATTGAAGAATCCGAGGCACGCAACGACGTCAGGATTTCCGTCGCCATCCACATCCACAGCGGCGAGAATCTGAGGAAGGTTTACCGCCGGCAATTGCGACCCGATTTGAAAAGTTCCATCGCCGTTTCCCAGTAATACTTGAAGCGGATTAGGCCCCCCCTGGCTCACGACGAGATCGAGTTTCCCATCTTTATTGAAGTCTGCGGCCGCAGCGCCCCCCGCGAAGTTAAGCGCAGGATAAGAAGTGCTCACATCCACGAAGGTGTTGTTCTTTTGTCCCAGCAAAATATCGAGTGACTCGTAGTCGAGCGAGGCGATGTCACTCGTGCCGTCGTTGTTAAAGTCGCCGATAGCGATGAAACCGCGCCCGACCTGCCCCGGAATGGTTAGCGGGACAGGCGCCGAGAATGTGGCATTCCCGTTGCCGAAGAAGACGTTTCCGGCAGTGGTGCCGCCAGTGACAACCAAGTCAGATATGCCGTCGCCGTTAAAGTCGCCGGTCGAGATAAACTGTCCTGGAATTGATGTTGTCCCGGCGCTGGAACTGGGCTCCACGGTGAACGTCCCATCGCCCTTGCCAACTAAAAGGCGAGGAGTCGGTTCAGCGGCGTCCACGGCAATGTCGGGGATGTTGTTTCCATCAAAATCGCCCACCGTCACCGCATTGAGCCCCTCGCCCAAATCATAAAGCGCCGGACCCTCAAGAGTTCCGCCCGCAGCTCCGAAGATAATGGCGATGCCCCCCGGTGCGATCTCCGCAAAATCCTGAAAACCGTCCCCATTGAAATCGGCCATTACTGCCGTGGCGGGGGAAGTGCTCCCTGAGTAGGGGACCGGCGGGCCATAGGTCAGGTTTCCTTGACCAAGGAGGATGCAAATGCCGTTATCACTCGCCGTAGCCAGATCGAGGATCCCATCACCGTTGAAATCGAAAACGTCCAGAATCGTTCCAAGCGGCCCGCTATTGTTCGTGCCACCAGCGGAGCTGGTGGAAAAAGTCCCGTTGGCATTGCCGAGCAGGATGGACACGGTGTTGTTGTACCCACTGATGACCATGTCCAGATGCCCATCTCCATTCATGTCGTGAAGCACGACGCCGGTGACATAGTTGGGACCGGTGTAGCTCACCCCCGTTTGAAATGTCGCATTGCCATTGCCGAGGTAGACCGTCACATTCGCGCCCACGGCACCCTCGACTAGCATGTCGATATTGCCGTCGCCATTAAAATCTGCGGTGTAAACATTGGAAGGGCCTGCGCCGTTGAAAATCGTGGTCTTCAGGGTAAAAGACCCGGTGTTATTCCCTGTAAGGATATAAATCGCATCATTCAGAATGTCGCTAACGGCTAGGTCCACGGCGCCATCGTTATTGAAATCCGCGACTCCAATCAGCCCTCTGACGGTCACGAAGTCTGAACCGGAGCCGGTGAATGTCGAGACGATCGGCGATTGAAATGATCCATCTCCGTTCCCCAGTAGCACCGCTACCTCGGCTTGGGCATTGTCGCAGCCGAGGACGAGGTCGAGGATACCGTCATTGTTCACGTCAGCGACCGTCACTTTGCCGCCAATGCCCGCGGGAAGTGCCACGTCTTGTTTGTGAGTGAACGTCCCGTCTCCATTTCCAAGAATGACATGAAGAAACGCGTTGGGCGCAGCCGCCTGTCCGCCATCCACATAGACCAGATCCGGTATTCCGTCCTTGTTGAAATCTCCTACGCTGACCGTGGAGGGATCGGATCCAGTTGAATAGAATCCCGGATTCTTAAATGATTGAGCGAAGGCGGAAAGGGGAGCGAGGAGCAAGAGTAGCGTAAGGGAGACAAAAAGTCTCGAAGGCAAGCCTTGGAACCGCAGCACGCCGGGCCGTCCGGGGACTATCCCATCACCTAGAATCGAGCAGTTAGTCATGTTTCCGCCCTTTTTGGCGGGGCACTCTGCCGTTACTCCCCAAATAGTAATTGACACCCGAGTGATGTGGATGCAGACTCTAACCCCTTCGAGGCACGGATTGCAACCCCTTCCACAAGGCCGCAAATTGTTGCCCCGCCGCAGGCCACTGCTTTTCGATGCGGTCCTATTACTGTGCCTTCTCTTTGCCTCCAATTGTGGCGGATCGGGCGGCTCATCAGGTGGCGTGGGGAGTCCACCAGCAAACCCTGACTTTTCACTTTCAGTCCCGGCGAACGCGTCCGTTCAGCAGGGCTCGTTTACGATGGTCAACATCAGTGTAGTCGCGATCGACGGCTTCAGCGCTCAGGTAAATATCACCATTTCCGGCATCCCCACCGGCGTGTCGGCAACTCCGTCACAATTCACACTTTCGCCAGGCGGGCAACAACAGGTGATGCTCTCGGCTTACGCAACTGCTTCCGTGGGCACGCCGACTTTGGAGGTTACGGGCGTCTCGGGCGTGCTCATGCACATGATGCCGATCTCATTCAGCATCACTGCGGCGGCGACCGGGGCCGCTGCGACGGCACGGGATCGCTATGTCGAGACGGATATTCAATGGGATACGGGATTTCTGCAATATTTCCCACAGCGACTGATCATTTTTGAGCCTGCAACCAAGCGCTTTTTTGTGAGCAACACTTCGCTAAATCGGGTGGACGTGATTGACGCAACCACGGAGAAGAAGATTGCGGAGATTCCCGTGCCCGGCGCTTTTGTCGGCGACGAGAGCCTGGATCAGAGCACGATTTATTTGGGCACTGAGGTCGGCGACCTCTACGAAATCGATCCCGTCGGTATGACGGTCAAAGCACGCATTCCAAGTGTTCAAATTGGTCCAGCGGGATTCCCAACCTATCAGGTGCGTGTCCTCTCCGATGGACAGCTCGCCTTGCTCGGCAATCAAGGCGGCATACCCGAGGTGGACGGCTGGGCCACTCTAGGGATATGGAATCCCGCCACAAATGCGCTCGAAACTTATGGCTCTATGTACGGCAATTTAGAGGCCCCTACGAACAATCCACCCATTTGCGGCACCATGGAGAACATCGCGCAGTGGGCGGTGACGGCCGACCGCACCAAGATTCTCATGAGCAGCCATGCCAGCGATGGGACACTTTGCCTGTTCGATCCCGTCACACTCGAGCAGCATATCGTGGGGGCGAATGACAGCGGCCCGATCTTCGTGCCCCCCGATGGGCAAGAAATTGTGATTGCTACTGGAGATCAGATCACCGTCTATGATTCCAGCACCCTTCAGCAAATAGACCAGTCAACTGTAAATGAAACTACACCCGGGGGGCCGGGTTACGCCCTTAGCCAGGACGGAAATACGCTTTACGGGATCAATCAGCTACAGGGCCAAGGAAACCCGGCCTACAATTGGAGAACGCACCAAATCACGGGCTGGCTCACGACGTTCGACATCTATGACAATCCCTTCGCAACGGTTCCTGTTCCGCTCGCCGTAGACTCAACCGGCCTCATTGCCTGCGCCCTCGGTCATGGTGTTGAATTCACCGACGGGGCGGCGCTGCAGGCGAACCCGCCTAGTATCTTTTTATTTGCCTACAATAACGTTCTCCAGCCAACGTTTGGACCGGTGCAAGGGGGCAACCAGGTCGTCGTCACCAACGTTGATGTCACCAATATCCTGGATTTTCTTTTTGGCAGCCAACCGGCGACGGTGGACTCGAATGGACCCACCGGCACCACTGTGACTCCGCCTTCGGGCTCGCCAGGGCCTGTGGATGTGAGCATGAACGCGCAAAACGGAAGTTTCCTGTTCCTTCCTCAGGCCTACAGTTACGGTCCTTCGATTGTCGAGGTCAGACCCGACATGTCCACAGCGGACGGAGGCGGAACGGGAACCGCTTTCGGCTACGGATTCGGCTCCGCGGCTTTTAACGGCACAGCTCCAGGACTGCAAGTCACAGTCGCCGGGCAGTCTGCACAAGTAACCCAGTATTTGAGCCAGCCATATTCGCAGACAGAACTGGGTTACCCCTTTCCGCTGGAAGCGGTGCAGTACACTTTGCCCGCAGGAACATCAGCAACTGGGGCTAACGTAGCGATTTCGGATTCCGCAGGTTCCGTCACAGCCTCGCAAGCAATCACGTATTTGCCGGCAACGCAGCAGTTCCCGCTGCCGGGCTCGCAATTAACACAAGGCATCTACGATTCCAAACGCGATGTTTATTACTTCACTGATCAGCACGTGGTCCGTGTCTTCTCAAGGACCATGGGGATGTGGCTCTCCCCGATCACCATTGCCGGCGCGTCGCAATTATGGGGGATTTCGCTTTCGCCGGATGGGAGCAATCTTGCGGTGTCAGATGCTGCATCCAATGTGATCTACCTGCTGGATCCGGATACGCCGAATGCTGTCAGCACATTCCCGTTGCTCAACGCCGGATCGGACGAGTTTGAGCAGCCCATCGGGCTGGCGGTCACGGACTCGGGGCAGGTCTATTTCGTCACGTTCAATCTGTCGATTATTGGAGGCTCCGGACTCCATCAACTGGACACAACCACTGGAGCGGTAACGGATTTTTCGAATGTGGAAGATGACTCGTTAGGGGCGGACGCTTTCATGAAAGTTTTACTCACCAACGATAACTCCCGTATCTATGTCAACGATGCGGGCGCCGTATTCGAAATGGACACCGCCACGAACACGTTTTCATTTAATCCCATACTTTTCGGTTCGGATTACGAACTGACGCTTGCCAGCAACAACACTTGGATGTCAGCGACCGAATTCCTGATGGACACGAATCTGAACCCGGAATCCACCCTTGCTTATGTGGATCGCGACATCTGGAATGTTTCAGCCGTGTATGGCGAAAAGCTGAGCCCGGATGGCAACCTGCTTTTTTTGCCTTTAACCAACGGCATTGACGTCGTGGATGGAAAGCTCGGGACCCTGCTCCATCGTGTCGCGCTTCCCTTTGCGCTTTCGCCGAACTACGACGCGCTCGTCGCGGACGGGCAGGACAACGTGCTGATTGCCATCACGGGCCAGACGGGCGATGGGATCGCCGTGATTGACCTAACCTCCCTCGCCGAACCTGCGCCCTCGAATGCCGCGGCTGAAGCAAGATTCGATTTGCTTCCCTTCAAAAAATCCGCGGACTTGGCAGGCGCGAAGGCTCTGAAAGCGGAGAAATCGTCGGCGCCGGCTCATGCAAAGCCGCCTTCAACTCCCCCGCACATTTCCGCCTCGCTGGCGGTTCGATCTCCTAGATGATAACTATGCCGCGATCGAAGCCCCATTGCGAACGAGGCGTGCAGGGCAAACCGCGGAGCGCCGCGCGCACAATTCTTGTGCTGCTATTTACGTTCTCCTTCGCCTTCTTGGCTGCATGCGGCGGCGGAGGATCAGGCGGCAACAACACTGCGCCACCCCCGCCTCCGAACAACGCTGTGCCGGCAATCAGTTCACTCAGCCCAAGTAGCGCGAATGCCGGCACGACAGCATTCCCATTAAATGTGAACGGACAAAATTTCGTCCCCAGCGCGACCATTGAGTGGAACGGCAGCGCGGTCACGACAACATACGTCAGCAGTACACAACTACAGGCGCAAATCAGTGCTGCCCAGATTGCTACGCCCGGAACGGCAACTGTAAGCGTGACAAATCCGGCTCCAGGAGGAGGGAATTCAGGCGACGCGGAGTTCACCATCAATCCGATTTCGAACCCCGTGCCCACCCTGACGTCGATTAGTTCCACGTTAGTGAACGCGGGAAGCTCTGGGTTCCTTTTGACCGTGACTGGAACGAATTTCGTTCCGACATCTGCGATCCAATGGAACGGCGCATCGATCGGCGCGGCGTATCTATCGGCCACTCAACTTGAGGCACAGATTCCGTCGAGTGACCTGACAACTGCCGGAACGGTGCAGGTAACGGTGTTCAATCCAGCTCCAGGCGGTGGAACTTCCAACGGCCTGACGTTAACGGTTGCCGCCCAGGCGACGGTAGTCAATCAACTCACGAACAATTTGGTTTGGGATGCCACGCACCAACTCATCTATCTGTCCGTGCCAAGCCTGGCTGCGGCGAACGGCAATTCGGTCGTCGCACTCGATCCCATGACGGGCGTGATTCAGTCAGCGCAATTTGCCGGCAGCGAGCCGGACATGCTCGCGATTTCGGACGACGACGAGTATCTCTACGTCGGGCTCGACGGGTCGTCGTCGGTTCAGCGCTTCATCCTGCCGGCCCTAACACCGGATATCAGCTATTCGCTCGGCGCCTTTTCGATCGACGGACCGACCTTTGCCGTTGACGTGCAAGTTGGGCCGGGGCTGCCGCATACGACGGCCGTCTCGCGCGGCGCATTCAATATCAGCCCATACGCGCTTGGCGGAATGGTAATCTACGACGACGCAACCGCGCGGCCGACCCTCGCCGATGCGCCCGGGCCATTGTACGACTCGCTGCAATGGATATCCGACACGAGCATTTTTGCGAACAACTCCGAGGTGGCCTCGTTCGATTTATACGCGATGACCGTCAGCGGCACTGGAGTCGCCCAGAGCGCGGATTATCCGGGCTTGTTCCCTGGCTTCGGCACAACGATTCATTATGATAGCGGCACGAACCTACTTTACGGAGACGACGGCTCCGTAGCCAACCCGGCGACAGGCCAGCAGGCCGGCAAATTTGCGGCTTCGGGCCTTATGATTCCCGATTCCACTCTGAATAGCGCTTTCTTTCTAGGGCAGACTGCTCAACAGGCTGGAACTCAAGACTTCTCGATCGAGGCATTCGGACTGACCACGTTCGTGCCGCTGGCGGAGATCGCCATTGCGAATGTGCAGGGCAATCCGCAGCATTTCATCCGCTGGGGCGCGAGCGGGCTGGCGTTCAATGACGACGCCGGATTCGTATATATCCTCACGAACCCGTTCCCCGCAAACAATGTTCAGTCTGCGACGCCGAGCCCCTCCGTTGTGCCTGTTCGAAACGCCAGATCCGCACCGCGTATCGTTCGCGCATCCAGGGCCCTGCCAGTGAGTGGGTTGAAGCGCTTGCCGAACACGTTAACGCGGGCCAGCGCAGCCGTCTTAAACAATCCCGCGCCGGTGATCTCGTCGCTCAGCCCGAACACCGTCGCGGTCGGAGACAGCGCGTTTACTCTGACCGTGATTGGGACAAACTTTGTTTCTCTCTCGACTATCGAATGGAACGGCACAGGGCTTCCGACGGAGCTCGTGTCCAGCACGGCACTTCAGGCGCAAGTCAGTGCTGGCTTTGTGACAGGTGCGGGTCTGGACACCATCACGGTGGCGACTCCGGGCCCGGGAGGCGGCACTTCGAATAGCCTGACGTTCACGGTCGCGTCGCAATCGGCCAACATACCTACTATTCAGGCGCTCTTACCCGACAATGTGGCGGCGGGCAGTGCTGGACTCACTTTGGGCGTCATTGGTGGGAATTTTTCGGCCTCGAGCGTAATCAATTGGAACGGCAACGCGCTGCCGACCCAGATGCTTGGTGCGGTTCTTCAAGCGCAGATCAGCGCCACCGAGATTGCGAACCCAGGATATGCGGCCATCACGGTGTCCAATCCTGGCGTGGGCGGCGGAACTTCCGACGTGGCGCTGTTTCAGATTCTGTATCAGCCGACCATCGTGAACCAAATGACAAACGACCTGGTTTGGGATTCGGTCAACCAGGTGTTTTACATCTCCGTTCCCAGCTCGGGGGGTGCGAATGCGGACGATGTGTGTATTCTGAATCCCACGACGGCCGCGATTTCCGGTTGCCAATCGGTCGGCAACAATCCTGATCACCTGGCGATCTCTGACGACAGTCAATTCTTGTATCTCGGCGAGGACACGACGGGCACCGTGCAACGATTCCTGCTGCCCGCCCTCACTCCTGACATCAGCTATTCGCTTGGCAACTACTCGAACGGCGCACCCTATTACGCGCTCGATTTGCAGGTGGCACCGGGGGCTCCGCACACAACGGCCGTTTCGAAGGGCGTCCTGAATCTCGATCCCGGAGCAGACGGAGGAGTGACGATTTACGATGACGCGACACCGAGGCCCACGAGCGCTCCCGGATGGGGCTCGCCCGGAGGCAAGACCTACGACTCGCTCCAGTGGGGCACCGACGCGACCGTCCTGTATGCCGCGGATACGGAGAATGTGACGAACGGCTTCGACTTCTATACGCTCAACGTGGACTATTCGGGAGTGACCCTCAACCAGGACTATCCCTCGGTGTTTTGGAATGCGGGCCGGATTCATTTTGACAATGCGAACGGACTTGTCTACTCGGACGACGGCTTCCATGCAGTCAATCCGGCGACAGGCTTGCCCGCAGGCATTTTCGATGTCGGAGCCGGGAATCCGATGGCGCCCGATTCAACACTAAATACGGTATTCATCCTTTCCCAATATGCGTGGCAGGAAAACGCCAACTACACCCTCGACCTCTTCGACATGACGCACTATGTTCTGTTGTCGCAGATTCCCTTTTCCACGACGCAGGGCGGATTGAATAAGGTTGGCCGGTTCGTCCGCTGGGGAACAAACGGAATCGCGCTGGAAGATCCGACAGGAAAGATCTACCTGATATCCGGATCGTTCGTGAACGCGAACAGCGCCGCTCAATCACGGGCCAAACCATCGGATCCCGCGCACTGAGGGAGTGAGGATTAGTAAGATTTTTCCGGCTCAACTGCGCGGCGGATCGGCGTAAACGGCTCACACTCGCGAAATCCGGCGGTAACTCAATAAGGACATCGTCGGATTCCGCTCAGTATGACCATGTGGAGTTATAAGCGTTTCCACACTCCCTGCAAAACCAGCAAGCAACGTTCGCGCTTTCCAACGGCTAGCAAGTCAATTGAGCGCCAACCTCGGCGAATGCGAGGCTTGAGCTTGCCGTGTCCCTCTTTCTCTTGGTAAATCGTCATATCAACAGTAATCGGCACTGGCAGCGGCTAGCTCCCGGTAAGTCGGCTTATGCCCGCGTGGAATCGCGGCATCGCGCCCCACGCCCCGGCCGCCGTTCATTACAACTAGTTCAGACGGGGGGACGCGCCGGCGAATCGGCTGGCTACTTATCATGAAGCGATTTAGCAACAGTTACCCGAACCGAGGCCGGCCGAATACTGTAGCGGATCATGGTAGAGTCGGTTGCGCCGGGCCTACACTCGAAAGATCACTTTGGATATCGCAACATGGAGCTGAATAGCATCCGCCGACTCTACAACTACAACCGTTGGGCCGACCGACGCATTCTCGAAAGAGCCGGCACACTAGCCAGCGACGACTTTATCCGCCCAATGTTCAACAGCTTCTCGTCTATTCGAGAGTACGAGCGCCTCTCAAAGCAACGGAAAAAATCGATCGACCAAGGAGCCACAAGTGAAATCTCTGGTGATCTTCGCAGCCCTGTTGTCGCTGAGCGCCAGCACTCTGGCGCAGACCAAACCGCTTCCACCACAGTACAAGCCGCCGACCGCCGAGCCTCTTCCGGAGACCAGCTTGCTCCCGGAGCCGCCTCCGGCTCCTGCGCTGCCTGCTGACTGGGTACAAAAAATGAGCGACAAGCACGAAACTCTCATCAGTGATCACCTTCGCATTCATGTATTTCGTTTGCGTCCGGGCGACGATCTGATGGGCGGAATTCGCGCGTATGCGCAGGCCAATCATATTCAGGCTGCAGTGCTGCTGAGTGCTGTTGGGAGCCTCACACAGGCCTCGATCCGTTATGCCAACCAGCAGGAAGCACACATCCTCAAAGGGCACTTTGAGATTGTTTCGATCAACGGCACCGTCGAGGATGGCGGCGAACACATTCACCTTTCGATCGCGACGGGACAGGGAAACGTCATGGGCGGCCACTTGATGACCGGCTGCCGTATCTACACCACCGGGGAAATCACGCTCGGCGAAGTCTCGGGGGCGCGCTTTACTCGCGAGACCGACACCGATGGCAGTGGCTGGGACGAGTTGAAAGTATATCCCGCCAAACCATGATGGCCTGATTACGCGCGAGGAAACCGTGCGTATCGTCGGCCAAGTCAGCAGGTGCTAGGCGCAGAGGAACCGAAAGGGAGCCACATGTTTGGCGTCAGGATTTCCCGCTTCGGCAATCTGCAAGATACTTGGCGATAACAGGCGTTACCACAAGCAATTCACAGAGTGCCTAGCAGACAGGCTTTCCGGACAAGTAGAGTCCTGATACAGAACATCCCCGGTGATCCGACAAATCAGGCACTAGGCGAAAACTAAGCAGGCGATTCAGACTGCGTGGCCGACAGGTCTGCCACGAGCAAAACCAAAAAGAAAATTCCACCGAGCAAATCCACCCATACGTCCCAAGCGTCAACGATACTGCTTGGTATCACCGTGGTGTTTGGATTGATTGGGTCGTATGCGATGGAAATCGAGCTGCCGGGCCCGTATTTGGCAACGAAATCGTGGGCGTCAGGCCTGCAGCTGAAATCGAAGTTTTGGTTTCGATTTGTATAAGTTCGACCAGCTACAGAGTAGCTGTACTCCATTTCGGGGCAGTAGTTTGTTTTCCTGGGACTCCATGAGAAACCCGTCGGTGAAACGCTTGCGGATTGAACGACAGCGTGCGTGACTGGCCACCGAGAAATCTCCCGGTACTTTTCCTTCGCTCTGATTTCCAACGGAACCGCTCGAAAACAGTAGAAAACGATGAGCAGCAGGGCTAGTCGCCGCAAGAATCGAAAAATGGATTGCTTGGTCATCGAGGCCATCATACACGAGGCATCTCTGTCGAAGTGATTTCAGAATCCTGATAAACGACCTTACCGGAGATGTTGGTTCGACGGGATAGTTGGCGAGGGCAAGCGGTATCACAAGTAACGGGACGACTTATGGCGGTCGAAGCTGCAGCAATCGCGACGATCGGGCCAATTAGCACAGAAGCGGAAAATCAACCTGCCTGTATTCAGTAGGGTGGCGGATTGATTGGCGGAAGCGTGTGGGAGTCGAACCCACCTTCGAGGCCCGCGAAGGGCTCGAACGGCAGCTTTGAAGGCTGCGAGGACCACCGGGCCCCTTGCGCCTCCGACACGCGATTATAAAAGCGAGGAAGAGAGCATTCAACTCTTGGGAGTCACATCAGCGAATTTCTTGCGGGCTAATTCGAGGAGTTTTGCATCCGTGCAAACTTCGTAGAAAGCGCGCGCGCCCTGGGCGCCGATTTTTCCGCCGGGCAGCAACTGCCGCACAAATCCCTTGCGAACCACGATGGGTTCGAGCGATTCGCCCAGCGGAACCTCTCCAAAATAGATTTGAACGCGTTCTTTGCCCCAGGGCAGCGGGAAATTCCCGCCCATCGGGGCAAGGGAGATTTCCGTGCTGAGCTTCTGGAATCCCTCCTCGTTCAGCTCGATTCCATTCAGATTGAATCGAATCAGCAGCTCCTCGCCTTCGTCCTCGGCGGCATCCTCCATCATCGTTTGCAGGTGGAAAACATTGAATGGCGAGGGATTAGCTTGAAAGAGTCGCTTCGCCATTTTCGAACAGCTCGAAAGGCGATCGGAGAGATTCAGCGCGCGCGAAATGATAATTCGCGAGTCCCCATCCATCCAGAGCGAGGGAGCGGAATCCTGAAAAGCCACGCCGACACCCAGCTCGAGCGCCGGCAGGTCGGAACTCTTGGCGCGGGAATTGTAAGCCTGCGTGACGGCGAGAATTTCGCGCGCTAGGACGCACGCTCGCGCCACGGCGCGCTGCGTGGCCCGCGTGGATTCCGTCTCGTAGATCGCGAGGATGATGGCATCGCCTTCGATAAATACCGTCGCGGCGCCATAACGCTCGAGCATGCGCTTCACCGGCTCGTGAAGGTTCATGCTGAAGTGCGAAGCGGGATTCAAGCCGCGCGCGAGCAGGTCCTTGGTGATCCCCGTCGAGCCGCGCACATCCGCCTTGATGACGGCGTGGGAAATCACAGGGTCGTCGGCGGGGCGCCCTTCTTCCGGATGCAGGAATTCATAGAGGCTCTTATTGGCCCGTGAGAGTTCTCGCGCGCGCTCCGACTTTACCAGATTGATGCGCTCCATCCAGGCCACAACATGCTGATAATTCCGGCGGTCCCGTCGTAAACGCATCAAGTCCTCGGCAAATTGGCGGGCAACAGCCAGAGTTTCTTCATGCGTCCGGCGGCGGACGGCGCGCGCCGCATCGTCAAGCCGCTTCATGGATATCTTCCGCGCCGGAAATTGCTCCACGACGCGTTCGACCTTCTTCTGCTCATCGCGGCTAACCAGCGCCTTCTTGAGCTGCTGCAGGTGGATCGGCGGGCAATAGTCCGAGTACATTTTTCGGAGCTCGTAGCCTGCGAGAACGTGGAACAGCAGATCTCGTTCTTCGAGCCGGTGGACCCATTCCTCGAGCAAATGGACACGCCTCTCTTGCGAGCTTTCCTCATCGCCGTCGCCGGCAGGAGCGTCAAAAAAACGGCGCGCATTTTCCGGCTGGTTCAGATAATCGCCCAGGCGGTTTTTGTACTGTTCCGTGAGGAAATCGAGGCGCTGTTTTGCGGCATCAATTTGGGGCGCCAACTCTTCCAGATTCAGCTCAACCGAGGCATATTTCTTCCTAAGGGCCGCCAACTCACCCTGCGCGTCCGCAGGATTTCCGCTCTTGCGTTTGAACAACCAGGGAAAGAGGTCCTCGCCGTCTCCTCCCCGGCCCTTGAGCTCCCCTTGCTCTTCCTCAATGCGCTCGAGCTCGGAACGAAGCAAGCGCGCCTGTTCGAGCAGGCGTTCGTATGATTTTTTCGCTTTACCGAGCTCATCCGAATTGTCGCCGGCAAGAATGAAATCGCGGACAAAATCGAGAAGCAGAACATCGAAGATCTCGAAACGATCCGGGTCATTCAAGAAATTGCCGAGCAGGACATAGTGCTCGACGAACAAGCGCTCGTCATTGCCGTTTTCGACGAAGAGCAGCCGATTCTGCAGAAGCTCGTAGGTTTCACGGTAATCATCGCCAAACAGGGCCCGCCGGGATTTCGAAAGGGTGCCCTCTTCGAGTTCGCTCCAAATCCGGTGCAGCGTCTCACCCACCTGGCGGTAAACGTTTTTCTTATCCGCCTGAATTTCGGCGACCTTGGCGCGCATCACGTGCGCCTGCTCGCTGTGCTCGAACAATTCGCCGCGTGCGCGAATCCATTCCTTGCATTCGACGAGGATGGTCGAAAACTGGCTCACAAGTTCCGTGCTGATGTGCTTCAAGAGAGCGAGCTGGTGAAGCAGGTCGGTCTCAATCGATTGGCGGTACTTGGCGCGCGTCAGCGATTCCTGGAGGATTTCACTGAGTAATTTTCGAAAGGCAGCGTGCTCCGGCGCCCCGGAATGTTTCCGGTCCTTGCCGTAGAACAGGCTCACGCTCGTCGTCTGACGAATCAGATCGAGGAGGTATTTTCGCGTAAAATCTACGAACCGAGGGCTCAGGAACACGTCATAATGGACGTTGTCGAGCCCCAGCGTTAAGGTCTCAAGGCGGATTTCAGCGGAGTAAGGCTCGAGCCTGATCCCATGCGGATGGGCGGGCGTCGTCGCAATAGGCGATTCGGGCATTCTGACTTGTGACCGGATAAAAGTTGACTGTAACTGACAGAGAATACAGGGTGCAATGGAGCGAGACGTAAGCGTTAACGGCATTCCGGCAACATTGGATCCGGCTGGGGGATTTGATCCCTCTTCCGCCCGCAGACAGGAGGGCGCGGATCAAGGCCCGTGCCTCTATCTGGGCCCTGCGGGACAACGGTGTGCTCGAAGGGCTCAGGAGGGCGGTTTCTGTGCCCTGCATCAGAGAGGGGATTTGTCGGCCCCGGCGCCAGCCATCTCTCCACGGCGGCTAGGGGTTATTTTCATGATTCTGGGCCTGCTCTGGCCGATTTTGGCGGATGCGATTCGCGCTCTCATCCGATTGTTTCACTAACACGCGACGGATTCCTTCCAGAACTCTCCTTTGTGCTGGCCTACAGATTGCGCGACCTCGCAGAGAATTCGATGTAAAATGCCAACCCATGTCCAAACTACTCCAAGGAAAAACTGCAATTGTTCTGGGCGTCTGGAACAAGTGGAGCATCGCCTACGCGATCGCACAGGCATTCGCGCGCGAAGGCGCCACGCTCCTCCTGACTTATCAGAATGAGCGGGCAAAACCGACCGTAGAGGAGCTTGGGAAGGAGTTGGGAGCGGCGGCATTTTTCCCCTGCGACGTGCAGGTGCAATCGGACATTGATAACCTCGGGACTGCACTCAAGGCAGCGGGACACAAACTGAACGCCGCAGTTCATTGCCTCGCTTTTGCGAATCACGAGGATCTGAACAACCCCTTCCTGAATACCTCGCGCGCCGGATTTCAATTGGCATTGGAGGTCAGTGCCTTCTCTCTTGTCGCCGTGTCCAAAGCCATCGCGCCCTTGATGACAGATGGCGGCGCGATTATGACTCTCACGTATCTTGGCTCGACGCGCGTGGTCACGAATTACAACGTCATGGGCGTCGCCAAGTCCGCCCTCGAGGCCTCCATGCGGTACTTGTCAAGCGAGCTTGGGCAACGGAATATTCGCGTCAACGCGATTTCGGCAGGCCCCATCAAGACCGTTTCGGCGCGCGGGGTGAAAGACTTCTCGAAAATGCTCGAAATCGTCGGTGAGCATGCGCCGCTGCGCCGTAACACGGATCCGGCGGAGGTCGCCGACACCGCTGTCTTCCTCGCGAGCGACCTGGGCCGCGGCGTCACGGGCAACGTCATTTATGTGGACGCTGGTTTTCAGATTATGGGTCTGTGACGGCTGGAAGCGGCATTGCCTTCCATCGGGTCCAGCAATACCTCATCATCGTCGATCGAGATGCGCCGGCTATCCTCAGACTCGTGCTTCAGGTTTATTCGCAGCTTAGGCCAGTCTGTTCGAATGGCGAGTTTCTCCGGCCACTCGATGATTAGGATGGCTTGCTCCGTGAGGAAATCCTCCAGGCCCAGCGTTTCCAGATCTTGAAAATCGCCGACGCGATAGAGATCCACGTGATAGACGACGGAACCTTGCTCGTATTTGTGGACCAGCGTGAACGTCGGACTCGTGACCTGGTCCTCCTCGGCGGCGCCCAGCGCGCTGACAATTCCTTTTGTGAGTGTTGTCTTTCCCGCGCCAAGTTCTCCGAACAGCAAAACCAACAAGGGCGGTTTCAGTTGCGCACCGACTTGGCGGCCGAGTTCGATAGTCTCTTCCGAGGAGTGGGTGACAATTTCCTTTTTACCCACGGCCAAGCTCGTAGAAGAAATGTTGGAAGGCATCAGGAATGGCACGAATCAGATCCGAGGCCATCAGTGGCGCTTGCCCGACATCAGCCGCGGCCAAATCACCGGCAAGGCCGTGGAGGTACACCCCGAATCCCAGCGTCCGCCACCAGGACCCGTGCCCGTGTTGCGCCGTCAGGCCAGCCAGCATGCCGGTGAGAACGTCTCCCGTTCCGCCGGTTGCCATCCCTGGATTTCCCGTTGAATTGATCCAAGCTTTCCCATCGGGCGCGGCAACAATCGTCTGGTGCCCCTTCAAGATGACAAATGCACCCCAATTCGTCGCAGCCGTCTGAGCAACTCTCAGCCGTTGCGATTGGATCTCGCTTGTGGTGCTACCCAGCAGCCGCGCCATTTCGCCGGGATGAGGAGTAAGAGCGATCATCTCCTTCGAATCTTTCAGTTCCGCGGAATGGCCATCGAAGGCGTTCAATCCATCCGCATCCAGGATGATGGGAATAGCTGTACGCTTTCCAACAATCGTGCGGACGAACTGCTGTGTTTCATTATGCGTCGAAAGCCCGGGGCCGATCGCCAGTGCGCGCTTCCCTTTTAGCAAAGAATCGAACCGGCCATATTCCAAGCTGCGCAGCGAGATGCTTCCTGTCTCTGTTGCTGGCAGCGGTTCCGTCATAACTTCCGGAAGATGGCTCGCCACAATGGGCAGCACAGGCTCGGGAGTTGCAACGGTAGCCAGCCCCGCGCCTACGCGCAACGCCGCCCACGATGCGAGCACGGCAGCGCCGCTTTTCCCCACGGAGCCCGCCACAATCAACGCGTGACCATAGTCTCCTTTGTGTCCAGCGGGATCGCGCGGAATTGCGAATTGCGCCAGCTCGCGCGGCTCGAGCCATCGCAAATGACCCTGCCCGATTTCTTCAATCAGTTCGAATGGCGAGCCAATGTCGCGCACGACCAACTGGCCGACGTGCGCATGTCCTTCGCCGAGAAAAAAGCCCACCTTGGGGGAAGTGAACGTGATCGTGAAATTCGCGGAAACGCACACGCCCTGAACTTCCCCGCTATCTGCTCCAAGACCGGAGGGAATATCAACGGAAACGACAGTTTGCGCAGCGGTCCGGCGGTTTATGTCTTCAATCGCTTCTCGCAGCAAGCCCTCGACCGGCCCCCGCGCGCCGGTACCGAGGATCGCGTCAACGATGATGTCGGCGGAGCCAACCGCGGCCTTTCCGCTTTGCCATTCGTTCGAATCCCGGACGACAACCGGCTGCCCCCCCACGTCCTGCCACCGTTTTAGATTTGCGCCGGCGTCGCCCCGAACCTCACCCGGCTCCCCCAGGAGATACACCGCCGGCTTCGCGCCTATATCCAACAAATGCCGGGCAACTACAAATCCGTCTCCTCCATTGTTTCCCTTGCCGCACAAGACCACGGTTTTGCGTCGCCCCAGCCGTCTGAAATTCTGCCGGATGAACCCAGCGACACCTTTCCCGGCATTTTCCATGAGTGTAAGGCTCGGTACGCCATAACGTTCGGTCGTCAGCCGGTCCACTTCCCTGGTTTCTGCAGCCGTGAGAATTTTCATGTTTGCAGGCTCATCCGGTTTAGCGGTTCAGGTGAAAGCATCTATGCACCGATGATGACCCGAAGTCTCAGTATAAATAAATCGCTGCGCTAGCCCTAATGCGTTCCGGCTTATGTCATGCGCGCGACGACGACCGTCATGTCGTCGGCCTGCTCAGCAGAACCCGACCATTGCCCGGCGGCGCCAATTAGATTTTCAGCGAGGGCTTGGGCGTGGATATTCTCCTGGCGAAGGATTTCAGCTTGCAGGCGTTGCGCTCCGAATTCTTCACCGTATGCGTTCTCAGGCTCGGTCAATCCATCGCTGAACGCTACCAGGAGACTTCCGGGGTCTAGATGGATCGTCTTTTCTTCGAATTGAACGCCCTCGAATAGGCCGACAACAGTGCCACCGACGTCGAGTCGCTCGACTCCCTTTTTGTCCACATAGAACGGAGCAAGATGACCCGCGTTCGTGTACGTCAGCGTCCTGGCAGCGGCGTCGTAAACCCCGTAGAAAAAGGTAGCGTAGCGGTCCTCGGATGTGTTCTTGAAGAGATGCACGTTGATTCGCTCGACGAGCTTTGCTGTGCCTCCGTGGCCATCGAGCGAAGCCTGGCTATGCAGTGCTGCCTGCAGGCTGGCCATGAGCAGCGCCGCCGAGATGCCTTTGCCGCTGATATCGGCGAGCGCGATCCCCAGCCGTGAATGGCCGAGCTCAATGAAATCGTAATAGTCGCCGCTCACGGCGCGAGCTGCGCGGCAGATGGCCGCGAGTTCCAGGCCGGGCAGTGCAGGCAGCGAGTGAGGGAACAATTGCTCCTGAACTTCCCGGGCAATCGCAAGCTCATTCTCGAGGCGCTGCCTCCGGCGCTGTTCATCAATCAGGTCCCGCACCGCGAGAGTCATCTCGTTGAAGGATTCACCGAGCGCCCCAAGCTGGTCACGCTTCTTCACCGGCACACGGTAGGAAAAGTCTCCTCGGCGCACATGAAGCGTCGCCTCGTAGAGTTCGCCGACGGCGCGCGTGATGGTCCGCGTCAGCACGACTCCCGTCACCAGGGCTCCCAATTCGATCACCAGGAAAAAGATCCCCACGATTACGAGGGCGGTGAATAGGACTGGCCCAACCGCGCCCAGCGAAGTGAGCAGCCGCTCATTTAAGCCGGACGGCCGCAGCGAAAAGGATGCCACCACGTGCGGCGGAGCCATGGTGGCATCTGATTCCACTCGCGCCACCTCAAGGATGGAAGCTCCGTTTACGCGCATATCGAGCCAGTTGGCGGCGGGGTACAGCGCGCGCTGCTTGCTGGCGACATGCTGTACGTCCACGAAATTTTTCCCCCGGAACTCGAATCCTTCCTTTTCGCCCTCCCGGGCTTGATCGAGAAGAATTAAATGAATCGGTCCGAAATCGGGAGGGAGATCGTCGAGAATCGAAGCCGTCATCGGGACAGCCACAAGGACGTTGATACTTCCAGAGGAGCTTTGGCGGGAGTCCGCGGCGGCAAGCCATAGTTTCTTCTCATGTTCGGCAAGTCCTGAAAAGTGACGCCCGTTCCCGGATTTCAACAACCGCTCGCCGCGGCCAATCGACACTTTCATTTCGGGCCACATGGACCGCGCCGCATTTATCGCGCTCGCCACTGCGGGACTCTTCAATATCGCTTCTTCCCCTGAAGGCTTGTTCTTTCCCGCGGTCGTTTCGGCGATTGCCTCCGCGATCGTGTCCGTCTCCGCCGAAATCACGCTGATCCGCTCGTTCAGATCGTCGTGCAGAATATGCGCGCCCAATTCCAGGTAAAGAATGTTGGCAGCGAGCGCAAACATGGCAAGCAGCAGAATGACGGGAACAACGGCGATAAAGATGTAAGCCACGATCAGCCGGTTTCGCAGCCGCCACAGGAGCTGATTGCGGACCCACGGCGCGATGCGGAAGAGGAAATAGATGATAGCGAAGACGCCGAGAATTGCGGTCAAGTCGTTGAGCGGCAGTTCGTGGCCGGTGAAAAGGACCAGCCGACTAATGGCGTAGAGGACGAGGATGGCGAGCGCAATGCGGTCGACTATCCTCAAGCGCCGCAAGAACAGCCACACACGAGGAAAGGAAAAACGAGTCATGGTTGATCCGCTCGAGGAGTGAAGCTTACCGGAACAGGGATGATTCTTCCAAATCCATCCGCCGCAATGAGAACGGCAGTTTCGAAATGCAGCGGCCTATCAAATGCAGTTACAGTGCGGACCTGTCATTCCTCTGCACGCGGCTGTGCTTGCGGCTGTACGTGAAGTAAATCACCAGGCCGATCACCAGCCAGACGATCAAGCGCGCCCAATTGATCCAGCCGAGGTTGTACATCATGTACCCGTTGAAGAGAACTCCGAGTATCGGCACAAGCGGCACCAAAGGCGTCCGGAACGGGCGAGGCTGGCCGGGATTGGTCCGCCGCAGGAACATCACCGCGAGACAGACAATGACGAAGGCCAAAAGCGTCCCGATGTTGACCATGCGGCCGATCTGGTCGATGGGCGTCGTGCTGCCCACCAAAGCGGCTAGCAGCCCGACGAGAATCGTGTTCTTGTACGGTGTCCGGAATTTCGGATGAATGTCTGCGAAGAATTTCCGCGGGAGCAAGCCGTCATTCGCCATGGAGTACAACACGCGCGTCTGCCCGAGCAGCATGACGAGCATCACGCTCGTCAGCCCGGCTAGTGCTCCCATGGTGATGAGGTAGGACGCTTTGGCAAGACCCCGGTCGAGGAAGGCGACTGTGAGCGGTGCTTCAATGTTCACTTCCTTCCACGGCACCATGCCCGTAAGAACCGCAGCCACGGAAATGTAGAGGATCGTGCAGATGACCAGCGACGCAATGATCCCGATGGGCAAGTCGCGCTGCGGGTTCTTGGCCTCCTGAGCCGTCGTTGAAACCGCGTCGAACCCTATGTAGGCAAAAAATACGTAGGCGGCGCCCTCGCTGATTCCCCGGAATCCCATCGGCGCGAAGCCGGACCAATCGTGGCCCCAGTTCGCGGGATTCACGTAGCGCATCCCCAGCAGGATCATGAAGAGAACTACGCTGACTTTGATGATGACGATCGTCGAATTGAATGTGGCGCTTTCTCTTATCCCCACCACCAGCACCGTCGTGATGATCAGCGCGATGATGAATGCCGGCAGGTTGAAGCCGATTTCCATCCCGAATAGATGCGGCGCACCCACCAGGTCGTGGGCCCGTTGAATCAATTCCGGGGGTTGCGTCGTCAGCAGGTCGCCGACTTTGTTGAGAAAAGCTTGCGACGTTTCGATCAGCGAAGGATTCGACGCATGGGCCATCTGGCGCGCGACGACATTTTCGGCGCTGCGCAGCGCGGTCCAATGGTCATAGGCCAGCCAGAGCGGCATCTTCAGGTTAAAAATCTTCAGGAATTCGATAAAGTTATTCGACCAACCGGAGGAAACGGTACTCGCGCCCATGGCATATTCCAGGGTCAAGTCCCAGCCGATGATCCACGCCACAAATTCGCCCAGAGCCGCATAAGCATATGTATAGGCGCTGCCTGCCAGCGGAATCATCGCGGCGAATTCCGCGTAGCACAGGCCCGCGAAGGCGCATCCCATCCCGGATATGACGAAAGAAAGCATCAGGCCGGGACCGGCGTAGTGTGCTCCAAGGCCGGAGAAAACAAAAATGCCGGCGCCGATGATCGCCCCGATGCCCAAAGCCGTTAGCGAAACAGGGCCGAGCGTTCGCTTCAATGTGTGCTCGCCGGTGGCCTTGGCCTCACTGAGCAGCCAATCCATCGGCTTCTTCACCATCAGCGGGTAGCCCATTCGCAATACCCCCTAGGACTCGAGATGTTGAACCGAACTCTACCGCTTAATTCGCGCCAGTGCGATGGGAAAACACAAGTTCCGCGACTGCCAGATATTGCCGCGTGCGTTCCGCCGGATCGCCTGCGGACAGCAAGTCCCGGACCACCGCCAGCGAATCAGCCCCTGCGCGATAAACCGACTCGGCGGATTCTAGTGTGATTCCGCCTATTGCCACCAGAGGTTTTTGAGTCAATCTCCTGACTTTCCTCAGTAGCTCGATGCCAACGACCGGATCAGGGTTTTCCTTCGTTGCCGTCGGGAAGATCGGACCCACGGCAATATAATCCGCCGAAGTGCGCGCCGCCTGCTCAAATTGTTCCAGGTTGTGTGTTGAAATTCCCACCCACAGTGCGGGGCCACAGATTTTTCGCGCAGCCTCTACGGGCAAGTCCTCCTGGCCGACATGCACGCCCGAGGCCCCACTCATGGCGGCGATATCCGGCCGGTCATTTATGATTACACGCACGCCGCCGCAACCCAGGGCAACTAGCTCACGCGAGACCTCGAATAACGACTTGGCTGACGCGCGCTTATCGCGAATTTGAATTAGGCTTACGCCAGCGCCGATAAGAATTTTTGCGACCGACGGTGCGGGCCCACATATCTGTGCCGTGTCCAGGATTGCGTAGAGCGGTGGGAACAAGGCCTTTCCCCGCCCTACTTCGCTGCCACCGCGGCTGTCCGCTCAAGGAAGTGGGTGTCGAAGTTTCCCGCCTGAAATTCGGGGTCGGAAAGGATTCGCCTGTGCAGCGGGATGCTGGTCTTGATTCCCTCGACGACGAATCCCCCGAGAGCCCCATTCATCCGGGCGATCGCCTCGGCGCGGTCGTGGCCATGCGCGATAATTTTTGCAATCAAGGAATCGTAGTAAGGAGGAATAACGGCGTCGGAATACGCGGCGGTGTCCACGCGAATTCCAGGGCCACCCGGCACGCGAAATGCCGTGATGCGGCCGGCTGACGGCGTGAAAGTATCCGGATCTTCCGCGTTAATGCGGCATTCGATTGCGTGCCCTCGAAATTCCACCGGCCCGACGACGTCCTCCAATTTTTCTCCCGCCGCCAGGCGAATCTGTGATTTCACCAAATCAACGCCTGTCACCATTTCGGTTACGGGATGTTCGACTTGAATGCGCGCGTTCATCTCGATGAAGTAAAGCTTTCCCGATTCATCGCGCAAGAACTCGACGGTCCCGGCGCTCGAATACCCCACTTTTTGTAATGCCTTCACCACTAAGTCGCCCATCCGCTTCCGCGTCCTGGCGTCAAGGATGGGAGAGGGAGACTCTTCAAGAAGTTTCTGATGGCGGCGCTGGATCGAGCACTCACGCTCGCCGAGATGTATCACGTTGCCGTGGCGATCGCCCAGCACCTGAAACTCGATATGCCGCGGACGTTCGATCAATTTCTCGATGTAAACATTCGGGCTTCCGAATGCTTGTTCTGCTTCCGCTCGAGCCGTTTGGAAAGCGGCAATCAAGTCCGCCTTATTGCGCACCACGCGCATTCCTCGGCCGCCGCCACCTTCCGCCGCCTTAATAATCAGGGGATATCCGACCTCGGCCGCGATCTTCTTGGCGGTTTCCTCGTCAGGAACCACACCGGGGCTGCCCGGGATCACCGGCAGTCCGGCCGCAGCCATCTCGACTCGCGCCTTGTCCTTCTCACCCATCAGGCGAATGGAAGACGGTGTGGGGCCAATAAAGGTGATGTGCGACGCTTCGCAAACCTCGGCGAAATTGGCATTTTCCGAGAGGAAGCCATAGCCGGGGTGAATCGCATCCACGTTCGCAATTTCAGCGGCGCTGATAACGTGGGGAATGTTCAGATAGCTTTCGCTGCTCCGCGGCGGCCCAATGCAGATGGCTTCGTCGGCGAATCGAACGTGCAGGGCATTGCGATCCGCCTCGGAATAGATGCCAACTGTGCGAATGCCTAGTTCCTTGCAGGCACAGAGGATTCGAAGGGCGATTTCCCCGCGGTTGGCAATCAATATTTTGCGAAACATTTGCCTCGCGACAAGAGGGCTTACTTCTTTCGGTCTGGGCGAATGCCGAATAGCGACTCGCCATATTCCACCGGCTGGCCGTTCTCAGCAAAGATGCGCACAACTTCTCCAGCCGTATCCGATTCAATTTCGTTCATCAATTTCATGGCCTCGATGATGCACAGGACCTGGCCGGGCTCGACGCGCGCTCCGACATTCACAAACGCCTCCGCCCCCGGGCTGGGCGACCCATAATATGTCCCGACGATGGGAGACTTTATGACATGAAGATCTTCCGAGCGAGCTGCATCGCCGGCGCCCGCACGGTGGGCTGCGGGCGTGGCAGCAGCCGGGGACGCTCCGTGCGCGGAGGCCGCACTCTCCATCGAAACGTCTGCCGAGGGAACGGTTCGAAGGCTTCCCTGCCCATGGGCGGTGGCCCTCTTTAAGCGGACATGCAGCCCGTCGCGCTCGTACTCCAATTCTTCGAGCGAGTGCTTATCCATAAAACCGAGCAGACGCTCGATTTCTGGCAGGTCCACTCCCTGCGAGCGATCGGCTGAATTTGGCTGTGCGTTCGGCTTCTTCGCCATCTATATCTCAAGAAAATCGCGTGGGGTAGTGGTCAATACCTCCGCCCCCCGCCGTGTCACCACCACGTCATCCTCTATTCGAATCCCGCCCAAGCCCTGCACATAAACGCCCGGCTCCACCGTCACAATCATGCCCTCATCGAGTTTGGTCGTTTCATCCTTCCCCAAACGCGGCATTTCATGTACCTCCAGGCCAAGCCCGTGCCCGGTACTATGTGTGAAAAAACGGGAAAATGACCCCAGGGTGCGCCGTGCGACGGCATCCACGTCACCTGCGCTTACTCCCGGCCGGATTGCCGCCTTTGCCGCCTCCAAGGCCTGCAAAACAGCGCTGTACATGCCCTTAATGCGCGCCGGAGCCCGGCCGAGGAACACGGTCCGAGTCATATCGCTGCAGTAGCCGTCGAGTATAGCACCCTGGTCTAGGACGACCAACTCGTTTTTCCTGAGTGGCTTGCGCGAGGGCCGCGCATGCGCCCACGCAGACCTTGGACCGGAGGCAACAATGGTTTCGAAGGAGGGCCCACTCCCGCCCCTTTGCTTGATCTGGTATTCAATCTGGGCGGCAACTTCGAGTTCGGTGACACCGGGCTTCATGGCCGGGATTACGTCATCCATGGTGGCGCTAATGAGCTGCCCTGCGGCACGCATTTTGGCCAATTCCGACGCGTCTTTGACAGCTCTAAGCCGCTCCACAGCATCTCCGCCGTCCACCCACCGTACCCGTGCTCCCGCGGCCGCATCCAGGGCGGCCTTCTGGGCCACCGTGACATGGGTCGGCGAATAAGCGACCTTCAGCCGCCCCCCCCTCCTCCGTAGCCTCCCCCCTAGCGCGCGAACGAGCCCTCGCGGCGCGATAACCACTCGCGCACCGTGAACCTCCTCCGCCGCCTGAAACCTGTATCTGGAGTCAGTAAAAAGAGTGCTGCGGGAATTTTCGACGAGAAGAAGCCCGGCGCTGCCGGTGAACCCACAAAGGTAATGAATATTGGGGAGGTGGGAAACGAGGAAACAGTCTGCTTTCAGGCCTGCAAAACAAAGCCGGAGCCTATCCATCCGGCTCCGGCTCGATCCCTCATTTCCCGACTTTTGGCCCACGTTTGGCCGCTCTTCGCTGGCTTCGTGCCCTAGATAGGCAGGATGCGTGGTGTCAGGAAGAAAAGCAATTCATTGGATGTAGAGCTGACCGTTGAGTGCTTGAACAGATTACCCACCACCGGCAGACTCCCGAAGAGAGGAACCTGGTCCACGCTGGTTTGCTGGTTCGTGACGATGATTCCCCCGATAACGACCGTGCCGCCGTCATTGACCAAAACCTTGGTCTCTGCGGCCTGAGTATCAATCGCCGGGATACCCTGAACGCGCGGAATGGCCTGGTCAATCTGGTCGTTGGTGACGGTCACGTCCATGAAGATGGTGCCCTCGGCTGTAATTTGCGGCGTGACCTCGAGTTGGAGCACGGCGTCCACGAATTGAACGGAAATCGTGTTGTTGATGACCGTCTGTACTGGAATCTTGGTTCCTTGCTTGACGGTCGCCTTCTCGTTGTTCTGCGTGATGACCTTCGGCTTCGAAAGCAATTTGCCGACGCCTCTGTTTTCCGCGGCGGTGATGATGAAGTCGAGAGCAAAGTTCTTCGCGGAGAAGGAGTAGCTGATACCGCTGGTCGGCGCGGTCGCACCCAGGTTCGTATTCAGCGGTATCGAGCCGCTGGTGGCGCCGGCGCCGCTCGATCCGCCGGAGGATACGATCACCGGAGGAGCCGGGAGCGGTGGGAAATTGCGAACGACCGGGCTGGTTCCCACGGCGCTCGTGCCGCTCAGGATGCTGCCCACGCCAGGAAGAGAGCCAGCAGCACCAAACTGGGTGCCGATTTCTCTTGAGAAGGACCTGTTCGCAGCGACGACGCGGGCTTCGATTTCCACCTGCTGCGATTTGCGATCGAGCTGCCGGATCAAGTTGTCGAGCACCGGCAAGACGCTCGGAATGTCGCGGATGATGAGTGTGTTGGAGCGCGCATCGGCCAACACGTCACCGCGCGAAGAAAGGAACTTCTTCAGGACAGTGACCAGGCTCTGCGCCTTGGCATAGCTGAGGACGCGGGTCGTGGTGACCACATCAGCGGCTTCCGCCTGTGCCTTGGCCAAATCCCGGCTCTGCTCTGCTTCTTTCTTGATCGTCTCGCGAGTCGCGACGCGGAGGACGTTGCCATCCAACTGCTTATCGAGATCATTGTTCTTCAAAACGATGTCCAGTGCCTGATCCCACGGCACGTCGTCCAGGACGATCGTCAGGCTGCCCTTTACGTTGGGATCGACGACGACGTTAAGACCGCTGATTTCATGAATCAGGCGGAAGAAGTCACGCAGATCCACGTCTTTCAGGTTCACTGAAATCGGTTCCCCCGAATATTTGCCACTGGGTGCAGGAGCCGGACTCTGCTCAGCCACCGGCGCGCGTGACGGCTGAGGTGCCGCTGGAATGGCCGCAGGGGCGGCCGGAGCGGCCAGCGCGGGTGACTCGATTGCAGGCTTGGGGGCCGGTGCCGGATCGTCTTTGGCAGCCGCAGGCGCGCCGAGTTGCGCAGCAGGCTGCGTCAAGGCCGCAGGAAGAACAGCGGCAGGCGCCGGAATAATTGCCGGCGCAGCGGCAATTGCTGGAGCGGACTCTGCGGGCTGGGCCTTCACAGTCGTCACATTCGAAGGCTCAGTTGCCGGCGAAGACTTCACGGCGCCGCCAGCCGGAGATGCGGCCGGTGCAAATGTGACCGTGACCGAATTCCCCGTCGCGTTCACGTTGTAGCGTGCCGGTTGGCGCAGATCAATTACGATGCGAGAGACTTCCGGAGTGAATTGCGCCAGGCGGATTTCCCGTACCGGATCGAGATTGCTGGGAATGTTCTTTTCCGAAGTCTTCAGATGCGAACCCGAGAAGTCCAGGACCAGCCGGTCCGGATTCTGCAGGCGGCTCACGTGATAATTCAGGTGTCCCGAACCAATCACATTCACTTCCGTCTGCTCGCCATTCTGGCCGAGCTTCACCTGGTTGATGGATTCGATTGCGGCTGGCGTTTTCGTCTCAATAGACTTCGCTGCCACTGGGGCCAGGGCCGGAGCGGTGGAACTTGGAGCTGTTCCGGCAGGAGCAGATGTCCGGGAAACGAGCAGAGTTAAATCCTGTGTATTCTTGCGCTCCAAGCGGGGCTCAACGCCCTGGCTGAGGAGGATCTCCAAGCGGACGATCGGCTTCGGGCCCGAGCTATACGTCTGAGTGCGGTAGCTCTTGACCAGATCCGAGGCCACCAGCCGGGCGCCGGCGGGGTCCGCCGACGTAACACCACTCAGGTCGAGCACGTAGAGGCTATCGCTCGGGCGATAGGTGGTGTACTCGAATGGCGCATTGGCTTGCGCTTCGAGTCGCACCGCCCCGTCCTTAACGACCGCCTTTACATGCACGACGGGGGGATCGCCGGCCCGCGGCGCTCCACTCGTCAAAATCAGACTCACAGCCGCCAGCGCTGAAAGTCTCCACGCCCGCCTCATGATCCTCATTGCTGCTCTCCTGCACTCGGGTAGATTCGTTTCGTTACCACTCTTTCGATCTGTTTCCCGAAAGCATCTTTTGAGTTTTCTTTGAATGTGACCCCGTCCAAACCGATCTTTTGCACTTCGCCGTCGTACAGTTTGTCGCCCTCGCGTATGAAGTAAACCCGCTGGTCGGGATTGGAAACCACTGCAATCATCCCGCTCGGTGCTCGCACCGTCCCATCGATGCGGATCGTGGCCACGACGAGACCGGCCTTGCCCGGCGGCAGCGGTCCGTGACCCGCTTCCTTCTCGTTTACCAACGGCTCGAAAGGATCACGCTTGGCAACAATCGGCTCCAGCTTCGCCGCGTCGGCAGGAGCGCTCGCATCTGTTGCCGGTGCGGGCGCCGGTGCCACTGCGGCGGCCTTGGGAGCGCCCTTCGCTTTGCCACGCTTCTTCTTGGCCGGCTGATCCTGCGCGCTGGCCAAGCCCACGAGGCAAAACGTCATTGCCAGAATCGCCAAAATCTTTGCGGATGTTTTTGCCAGTTTCATCGTCATCGCCTACCGTTTAGCCGGCGCGGCAGCAGGAGCAGGAGCCGCCGGATGATCCGCCGCTTGCGTAAAGAAAGTCGTTATCATGAACGTCCCGGTCACAGTCGTGCCCGCCGCCATATGGAACTTCGTGTTGCCCGCCCCCGCGATGCCAGAAAGCTTCAGATCCCCCACGTTAATGATCCGGGAGAGCCGTCCGAGCCGGGAAAAGAAATCAAGAACAGCGAAATAAGGACCGTCGGCCTCAATTTCGAAGGGCATCTCGAAGTAATAGGGTTTCTGCGCGACGGGCTTCGCAGTCAAGCGACGAATCGAGACCCCTGAGCTTGCAGCCGCACCCTGAACCATCAAGATAAATTGATCCGCCTGCTTTTCCTCAGGGACGATCGTCTGCAAGGTAGCCAGTTGCTTCTGCAGTGCATCCATTTCGGATTGGAGTTCGGCCCTGCGCTGCTTGTAAACGCGCAGACTCGCAACTTCGGCTTCCAAAGGCTTCAAAGAAGCCTGGGCAGCCTCCAAATCCGCGCGCACATTCCTAACCGGAGATCCGGGAACATAAAAGCCGGCTAGGACAAGGACAACAGCCAAGCCAACATAGAAAAGTGCTTGTAAGGGCCAGGGCCAATCACGGAACGCTGTCGCCATGGCTAGCTCCTCCCCTTGGCCGCAGGCTGCGGAGGCGGGGGTGTAGCGCCGGTCGGCTGCGGCCTTGCCTGTCCCTGCTGCGCTGCGGCAGTTGACGCCGGGCTTACGTCAGCCGACATGCTGAAGCCGAAGGTCTGCGCCGACTTCACGATGTCGGTCTCCTTGGCTTCCTTGATCTCCACTTTGCCGAAATAACCTGACCGCTTGAGCTGGGTAATGAAATTCGCCACCGCATTGATCGAGCCGGCCTGCCCCTGCATGTCGAGCGTGTCGCCCTTGCGCTCAAGCGACGTAAGCCAGAGCGAATCCACGCGGACCACCGTGTTGGCTACCATCTGGAGCAGTTCTTGACCGCCCGTCCGGTTCTTCTGAAGCGTTTCAATTACGTCAATGCGCCGCTGCAATTCCGCTTTCTGACTCTCAAACTTGTCCACATCGGCCTTGATGGCTTGCAGGTTGGCCTTCTCGGCGCGCAGTGTGGAAATCTTTTGGTTGGTGGCGTCCAGTTGCTTCTTCTGCTGCAAGTAGGTGATGAAAAGGACGACCACAGCAAGTCCGATTGCAACCGCCAGGAACAATATCTGGACCGTTGCTTCCAGCGGTACTGCCTTCTTCGCGGCCTTCGGACGAGCCTGGCCCAGTAAGTTGATCCGGATCATGGCGTGTCAAAGCTCCTCAGCGCCAGGCCCACTGCGATTGCCAGACGCGGCGCCAACTCCCGTAGCTGGCTTTCATCGTGACGCCCAGGATTAATTGCGACCTTCCGGAAGGGGTACAACTCTTCCACCGGCATGGCGAACTCTTCCTTGAGCAGGTCGAGCAGACCGGGAACCCGTGCCGTGCCGCCGGCAACGTAAATCCGGCGGATGTTTTCGCCGCTCGCGGTGGCACGGAAGAAGTCGAAAGTCTTTTGGATTTCCAGGATGAGAATGTCGGAAACGGACCGGAGGATCGCGGTGCGCTGCTCTTCGCTCACCCCCGCGAGAGTTCCGCCCATCTTCAGCTTTTCGGCATCCTCGAAGCTCAGGTCGAGCTCTTTCTGGAGCGCGTCGGTGTACTGGTTCCCGCCGACAGACACGTCGCGAGTGAACAGCGGAGTCCAGCCCCGAACAATATTAATGTTCATCACGCTGGCGCCGACGTTGAGGAGAGCCACCACCTGCGACGGGTCCGGCTCATAATTGACCTCAAAAGTGTTCTGCAGGGCGAAGGCGTCAATGTCCACGACCATCGGCGTCTTCCCCGCCTGCGCCAGAACGTTCGTGTGGTTCAGAATCTTGTCTTTCTTCACGGCAACCAGCAGGACGTCCATCTGGTTTTCCGTGGCTTCCAGAAGCTGATAGCTCAGGTTGACGTCGGCGATGTCGAAGGGGATATGCTGGCTGGCTTCCGCCTGAATTCTGTCGAAGAGCTCTTCTTCCGTCATCAGCGGCATGCTCACGCGCTTGACAATTACAGAATGGCCCGACACCGAGGTCGCCACGTCCTTCGACTTAATTTTCTGATTCTCGAATATGGAGATTATTTTTTCGGCCACCGACGGCGCATCCATGATGGCGCCGTCCACGACCGTGTCTTGCGCCAGGGGTTCCAGGCCGTAACTTACGAGTTCGAACCCCGCCTTGGATTTTTTCAGCTCGATCGCCTTCACCGAACTCGAGCCGATATCCAGGCCGATTAACGATTTCGTTTTCCCCAGATTCAACATCGCGCGGCCCCTCATTCCTCACGCCGTCCCGCTTCGCAGGACAGCCCCGATATTTCGCTCCGGCCTGGCTTCAAAACCGGGAAGACCCCTGATGCCCTTTGCTGCCACCCCCGCCTCAACCCCATTGAGGCGCTTTCAGACAGCGGAGACCAGTAGTTCTGTTAGTTCCGGTACGCTCCGCTTTTACCGTTTATTACATCCACGGCACAGGCTGTCAAGCAAGGTGTTTCTCGTGTGTGCTTTTCATAGAAACCACGCCGAAAGGTCAGGGAGGGCGAAAGGGTAGGCCAAAGGGACAGGCCGATCGGGAGGGATAGCTTGGAACCCCTGAATTGAGGGGCTGAAACCACTAAGGGAGGGGGAAGGCTGTAAGGCATGGCACAGATGACCGTTAGAAGCTGGAACCATCGCTTTCGCGGCGGGGGCGGGTCGCCAAAGGAATAAATCAATTGACAAGCAGGATCGAAAACTAGGCGTAAGCAGCGGCTTGCGCCTTTTGTTTACTTTCTCTTCGCAGCGCCAAGATTCAATTGACGCCAGATGGCGTCGACACGCGCCTTGGTCGCGGCGTCCATCCTTATTTCGTCCGGCCACCGCCCGTTGAACCCTTCCTCGGGCCATTTGCGGGTGGCGTCAATTCCCATTTTGGAGCCGAAGTCGGTCCGTCGGGCGGCGTGGTCGAGCGTGTCAACGGGGCCAAGTACGAATTGAATGTCGCGCTCGGGGTCAATCGCGCAGAGAGCTTTCCAGGTGACCTCGCGCGGGTCTTGGACGTTGACATCGTGGTCCACCACGATGACCACCTTCGTGAACATGGCCTGGCCGAGCGACCAAATCGCGTTCATGATTTTTCGGGCCTGACCCGGATAGGACTTCTTGATGGCGACTATCATCAAATTTTGAAAGATGCCTTCGGCGGGCATGGCGACGTCCACGATTTCCGGGTACTGCATTTTCATCACGGGTAGAAATATGCGCTCGATGGCGTGCCCAATGAAGTAGTCCTCTTGAGGAGGAGGTCCGACGATGGTCGTGAGGTAAAGCGGATCTTTGCGGTGCGTGATGCAGTCCACGTGAAAAACAGGAAACTGGCCTTCGAGAGAGTAGAACCCGGTGTGGTCGCCGAAGGGGCCTTCCGTGCGCAGTTCGCCGAGCTCGACGTGGCCTTCGAGGACGATTTCGGCGTTTGCCGGAACTTCCAGGTCAACCGTCTTACAGGCCACAAGTTCGACGGGATCGCGCCGCAGAAACCCGGAGAAAAGAAATTCGTCGAGATCGGGAGGAACGGGGAGAATGCCCGCCATGGCGGTCGCGGGGTCGGACCCGATCGCGACGGCGACTTCGAGTTTCCCTTCGCGATTCTTCGCGCGCGCTGACCGGAAATGTTCGGCGCCGTGTTTTTGCGTCTGCCAGTGCATGCCCGTTGTGCGCTCGTCGAAGACTTGCATGCGGTAGCAGCCCACGTTGCGTTTCCCCGTCTCCGGATTCTTGGTGATGACCATCGGCCAGGTGATATAGCGGCCGCCGTCCTGGGGCCAGCATTGCAGGATGGGAAATTCTCGGAGCGAAAAATTTTCGGTCCGCACCACTTGCTGGCAATCCCCGCTGCGCACGGATTTGGGAAAGAAGGAGCCGAGCTCGGCGAGCTTCGGCAGCATCTTCACTTTTTCGAGCAGCCCCTGCGGCGATTGCATGTCGAGGTAGGAGTGCACGCGCGCGGCCACTTCGTCGAGCGAGCCGACCTCGAGCGCGAGATTCATCCTGCGTTCCGTGCCGAGGAGATTCGTGACGACGGGGATGGCGGAGCCTTTGGGCTTTTCGAACAGTAGCGCGGGGCCCGCGGACTTTACGGTGCGGTCGGTGATCTCCGTGATTTCGAGGACGGGATCGAGTGGCGCTGTGATGCGAAGAAGCTCGCCGTTTTTTTCGAGCGTGCTCAGGAAATCACGGAGATCGCGATAGCCCACTTCCCCTCCCCGATGAGTGGAATTCCAGCCAACGGCGACAGAGTCGTGCCAAACAGCCGCACTCCAAACCCGTCACTCTAACACGGAGTGAGCTGGCGGGAGCGAAATGCGCGTGCGGAAGCGAAACAAGTTGGTTCGGAGCGGCACACAGCAACGGAGCGCGGTGTGCGAATTCCAGGAAACGTAGAAGTGCGGCGATGACATTAAGCTGAGCTAATACATGGCGATAGCGTGAGGAGTTAGATTCTCGCGATTAGAGCGGCTTAATGGCTGGCCAATTGCAACTCCTGCTACGAGGAGAACCATAGCCGGGCAGCCGGGCAGCCGGCTGAGGACACGAAAAGGCCATGATCATCTCGGTGCTTATTCTTATATTCGTGGGGGCGTCCGCCTGGGAATTTTCCGTCGCATTTTGCCGCAGCCTGCTGCTCACCTATAGCAAGGTCGAGCTCTCGGCCAGAGTACGCGAAGTGATTGGCGCCGGCGACGGCGCGCCTGAGGCAGGCGACTTCAACCGCGTCCTCACGATGGTCCGGCTCGCGCCGGATCCGGGCGACGACCGCATGGAAATCGCCGCCGTCCGTCTGTATCACGGGCTCGTGAGATTGGCTGGGTTGTTCGCCTCTCCCCTCTCGGCCCGCATTTCCCGCTGGTTCGATTCCGAGCTTTCGCGCTGCTCCTATTTCGCCGCCGTCACCCTCGACCGCCGCCTCGCCACCGCGCCCGAGTAAGCGTTTCTCGCAGGCGTATAGCTCTCCTCGCTTGAAAACTGCTGCGAGCTTGCGGATCGGGCGCCGCTTTTTTGGAGTGCGTGGGCTCGAACTCGCTCTGTTAGGGCGCGGTTTGTGCGTCCCGACCTCAGTGTCGGGACGAGGCCTGCCTGCCGCAGGCACGCTCGACTCGCCACCGAAAAGCAGCTCTTCCTGCTGCTCCCATTCTTGGCTTTCTCCAGCGCCTATGGAAGGACGGGGATTCCCCCCTGCCGTACGCTACCCGTTTTCTTCCGGGTTTTCGCGATTTGGGCCTGCCCGCCAGCTCCTTGGAGGGCGTTCTGATGATTCGGTCGGGAAACCCCTGAAATCCGCTGATTGACCCATAACATCATCTTTCCTCTTCTCGCGGATCAACGTACCTGCCGTCTTGCCTCGCTCGCGAACCCGGTGCTATCCTCCCTCTAGCGTCCACACGGGCGGGAGTAGTTCAGTGGCAGAACGCTAGCTTCCCAAGCTAGAGGTGAGGGTTCGATTCCCTTCTCCCGCTCCAGTTTCCAATCAAATTCTAGCTTCGTCCTTTTACGATTCCGTACTTCGCGAGATCCCGTTCCCAGACCGGATAATTGGGCGGACGGGGTGGCCTTTCAACTTGGTTTTCGAATTTGGAGGTCGTGACTTTCAACTTTCTACCCTGCCCTAACTCCACATGCACTTTCGTTTACCCTGGGGAACCCACAGCG
>Ga0187781_10000198_pt1 | contig 42398 bp, 29 predicted proteins | sample 0715_SJ02_MP02_2_FD_132447 | JGI IMG/M metagenome (GOLD analysis project Ga0187781, IMG submission 132447) | Tropical peat soil microbial communities from peatlands in Department of Meta, Colombia - 0715_SJ02_MP02_20_MG | ecosystem: Environmental > Terrestrial > Soil > Wetlands > Peat | place... | reverse complement strand
CAATTTAATTTCTTAAGTTATAAATTTAAATAGACCTAAGAAATACTTTTTTTCTTGTATTTGTACATTCATACTCTTTCTGCTTCAGATTTTAAATTATATTAACAATGTTTAATCATTTTTCAATTAATATATTAATCAGACATGAGAATGATAAAACAAGAAAATCGTAATCTTACTTGAAGAATGTTAAGATAACTAAATTTTTATCTATGATATCTAAAAAAATTTTTAAATTAATTTTTTAGATACCAAATCTGAATTACATTTATCTCAATAAATTAAGTGCTACACTCAACTCAGTGCTAGTTATAATGTAAACTTGATCTAAATCTTAGTAAAAGTTACATACATTTCGTAAAAAGGTTTTACAAATTTAATATGCAAATCTATCTATAAAAGCGATTTAGTGCACATACATTTAAATGTAACAACGTTACTGTTGTTCTAGGTGATTGAATGTCAGACAGACTTGAAGCCGTAAGGCTAAATGCAACGCTTCAAAACTTGTGGATAAAAAGAGTGATAGCATTTATACTCGATTCAATAATCATAGGGATTATATTTGTCATAATTAGCATCATATTTGCAGTGTTATTGCTTCCCGTTCGCCTCATTACGGTGCATATTTTTACGGAATTGTCTGCTGGTGTATCGACAATATTAAGCCCCGTAATAGTGTATGGATATTATACCATTTTTGAAGGATCATACAATGCTACAATAGGTAAGATGTTTCTTGGCCTAAAAGTCATGCCGTTACGCGGCGGGAGAATGAGTTACAAAAAGGCATTTGTTCGAAATCTAACAAAACCTTGGAATTGGATAATTGCTGTACTGTTTTTACTAGACCTCCTTGTGGGCTTTGCAACAGAAGGAGATCCGCGCGAACGGTTCATGGATGTCGTTGCTGGAACTGTTGTGGTAACACCAGCGTAGCAATATGCTACCAGACACATCAAATCTTTGAAAATAATTAAGCCATTTTATCTAATTAATAGCGTCGAATCCTGTTCGTAACAAAATTGGTCGCTTTTTTACAATGACAACGTGTACAGCATTGATAAAAATTTAAAGTGAAAACTCTCGTTATGGGAGAACCTGAATTGAAGTCCGACAAACATAAGAATCTGGGACGATATGTTTACTGAAGACCGTTTATGATTGGATTATGGTTTTATTATACTTTGATCGCGATGTCCCTTATTGGATCGCTTACGCTCGTAGATAAGATGCTCGTCAACAATTTTATACGAGACCCTATAGCTTTTACTATGCTTGTAGCACTCAGTGCCTTGATGCCATTCGTCGGTCTCGTTTACCTTCCACTTAAACCAATCGCGATAAGCACCGCTCTTTTATGTATTGCTGCCGGATTCATTCATACGTCTTACGTTTATCCTTATTATCGGTCACTTGTGTTTGAAGAGGTGTCACGGGTGGTGCCATTGTGGCAGCTGACTCCGATATTCGTCTTAATTTTTGCTCGCGTGTTTCTTGGTGAAATCCTTTCTGCACCAGATTATGTCGCCTTTATTTTGATCGTCATAGGGGCCCTACTTTTTTCAATTAAGCGTGAACAAAAGTTCTCTCTCTCAAGCGCTCTCTATCTCATGCTTATTTCATCTATTTTAGTTGCAATTTTCACCGTTTTGGCAAAGTACGCGTTTACCATTGAAGATGTGTTCTCTGCCTTCCTTTACATACAAATTGGTATAATCCTATCCTTCGTTAGCTTGTTTGCAAAAAAAGACTTTAGGCAGAGATTTCTTCACACATTTATCTCAATTCCGCGATTTATCTGTTCGGTCGCTGTCTTAGACGTCGCTGTTGGATATTTATCTTTTGCTTCTTATAGCCTCGCCATTTCCATGGGATCAGTATCTTTGGTATCAGTAGTTTATGCACTTCAGCCGGTCTATGTATTAATTGCTGCGACAATTGTAGGGATCAAATATAAGTCGCTTATACAAGAACGAGTAACGAGATGGACTTTTACGCAAAAATTACTTGCTGTCGTGTTGATTTTTATAGGAATCTATATAGTTAATTTCCCAGAACTTTTTTAAAAATTCAAATCAACAATAGGGCAATTTTCTATTATTTGAGGAAAACCATTAATTGAAAGCTTTTAACCAAAAATAAGAACCCAAATGAAAATTTAAGTATTATTAGAGAAGTTAAGCTTTAATATAATCGACAATGGAAACTAGAAAAAAATGACTATAGTAACTAATGTAATATGTACTTCTTTCTAAGGCTTTAATAGACCTAGTTTGATGCACTTTTACTAATGTTCTCAAAGGTATGTGAGCGTAGTCGGGACACCATTGCTTTTTATTACGCGTTAGAATTATGATAAATCATGTTGTAGCACAGAATTTCAAGTAAGATGTTCTTGGTTTTTTTGTTGCAGTACATTTGTCCAAGATTACGTGACCCTATGTTATTGCAGCAACTGCTACCGCTCCTACTAAGGCTATTCCTCCTAGGAGCAGCAAGCTCATGGCTACTGACACGAACGCTTCTTTCATTTGTACGTTTCCCCCCGTTAGAACGTTGATAGATATTTCTTGAGTTTTATGCCCTTTATTTTGTAATATCTTATAGGAAGGTTCTATCAAACTTTTGGCAGTCAGTTGATTTGATAGAAGTTACTCTTATTGTAATTTGCACACGTAAAGTCATTTGTAACAAAAATATTTTGCATCCATTTTTTCGCAACGTTCGATTAAAATACTTAACAGTGTTACGGAGTCCTCTATTGCTTTTCGTAACGACTGCAAACGACGCCGCATAAATTGTAAACTTTTTAAAATAAGTTAGCTAACCATCAAACATATGTTGTATATGTTCTGCAACGATCCTTTCTGAAATTGAATAGATTAATAAAAATATTATGAGTCCTCGTGGACACTTGAGAACTCAACTTCTTTGTTGCTTATTCTTCTTGGGCTAGGGCCAATTGCAAAATTTGAAAATTTTCGGGGTAAAAGATTGCATGCGCCTCTGCCTTAAGTTCGCTCATCTTTTGCTCCATCGCTTCAATTAGCTCCGTATGATCTTGATGGCACATCGGTGCACTGCATACAGGGCACTTAAAGTCGGTATCACTTGCTATTTCAAATAAGTAGCTCCCACAATTATTCTCACAGGCATAATAGACATTGTTTCGCTCTTCCATAAGTCTAATCTGAAGTTTGTCAATGAGCTTCTTAGCATCATTGGCAAGTCGATCCTGAATGTCCCGTAAATTTACATGCCATCGGTAGGTTATCCACCCTGTAGTCTTGTCGCGTTTCTCTACGTAATAAGCGAGGCGGTGGTCGTTTAAGGTAGATAGCGTCCTCCTTACTAAATTCAAATCAGAACCAGTCTCTGTTGCGATTTCTTGATCGGTCAACTCATCAGTGGAAAGATGCTCAATCATTTGAACGCCCAATTCACCAACGAGATTTGTTAAGTAGGCTTCTATAGCTTTGTTTTTTATCACTGCATATATATACGTCGTCCAAAGGCTTATAGTTGTTGCTATCATAAAATGGCCGTATTTTGCCAAAATTTCAATTTTTAAAGCGTTATATTATTTTTTACTTGTCACCACAGATTAATCACTTCAGCCGGTCTTGCAATCAACAAATAGATGTATTTAACTATTTTTATAAAGGTGAGAGCTAAAATTTGCAAAAGACTAATATTCATATAATTTTAATTAAATATTAGTATATAAAAATTCACAATAAAAATTCAAAACCTTAAATCATATTTTAAAAAAGCTATTTAGAATTATAATCAATAGATTAATGTTTATAAAATTATTATGTTATAAAATATTCAATCGATTATAACTTATCAGATTAAAAATTATAAAATTTTAGAATTAAATATTAATATTTGTATAATATATTTACAAAAGTGAGAGTTCAATTTGTAATAAATTTACAGAGAGATTTTTTGTAATTAAGCGTTGAACATCTGAGGCGGTCGATTATTACAGAAGACTTCTATGAAAGCTGCATACGACTAGATTTTAAACGAGAAGTATAATTACCACTTTTTTGCCTTAAACAGCTTAAAATATAACAACGCGTTATCTGGCCGCTCGTATCCGAGTCCATGTTATTTTTTTAATCAAAACAGAGGTAGTTAAGATTAAAGGGACAACTTTTTAAAGGTTTACAGCACGCATGTTATGAAAAGCGAAACTGAGATATTAGTGAGGTACGTCTAAGGTTCTATGAGGAGGTGAAAAACCTTAGACCGTACCTCGACGCTAGTTAGAACCGCACATTTTTCATTTTCTGCTCTGGTAATAACATTGTAAAAAAATACTAGCTATGTTACCTACGTACTAGTGACGTATCGTATTATCCTTGCAAGGCATCGAGAAACGCAGCTATAAAGAAACAGTAGCTCAAAGAACGAGTCCAACATTGCAAGTTCAAGGACGTACGCATTACTTTGATCTGGTCACTCTTTTCCATAAAAACCGGGTTTAATGACGTTTTAAACGATTATTTTTTACACTGTAAAAAAAGTAGAATAAGGCATAAGCGTGAACTTATGTAAAATAAACTGATTATTTCTGAAAACGCTGCTTTTGCAAAAAAGAGCAAACATTTTTTAAAATTATAGAATACTACCGAAATTCATCTCTTAGTTAGAGTTCTTGTAGTTCTTCGGGTAACAAAAGGGAAAGAGAATGAGCTCTTGATATCGTTTTACATTTCTTTAACAGAGATTAGTTGAGCAAAAAGTTGCTCGGTGCATTTTAAGATTAATGACTAATATAGACAGATAAAAACCCATATAACTAAGAGGTGATTCAGTACTAGATCAAAAGGACGAGCGCTTGAATACTTGAGTAACTATAACTTCTCTCTCTCAAGTCGCCATTTTGTCCACATTACCAAGTAAGCGTTGCGATAGCTGGAGTCCACCTCGGAGAAGCTGGTGCGTCGCTGCATTTATAGACTGCCATTACTCCGGTAAGGCCTGTTGGTGGTAGATTCTGTCCAATTATGTAAGTATACGATCCTCCTTGGGTCACCACTTCACCATTCCAATGTGTAGACCAGACCCTATCACCATCCCGATAGTAGATATGGATCAGTTCACCACCAATTCCGCAACCGGGCCTGCTGTTATTTTTGTCCCAAGCAGACAACTCACCAGTGACTATATAAGGATCATTCCACTTTCCCGATCCTTTAAAAGAAACAGTGAGGACGTCGGGCACAGTACAATTCCGTACTGAGCACCGTGTACCATCACCAAACATATGATCAGCGCCGTCCACATTCATTTCAACTTTGTGGTCTTCGTTTATCATATGTGCGCCTACAACTCCTAACACTGACATTATCACAAAAACTACTAGCAATAATGATAACAGTTGTTTCTTCATGCCGCATTACCATCCTGTAAAGCATCCACAATTCTGATTGAACGCCACTTATCAACAATCGCGTTTCGAACTTAAGTAATTATACACGCGAGGATATAAAGGTAGTCTTGTTTATTAGCGTTAAACCAACTTGCTATTTTATTTTGGTGTAAAGTAGTTTTAAAGTGATGTATAATTAGCAACCGACGAGAAATCACGATAACTTGTTAATTTAGTTCATTTTAGCCATATATGCCTTTTTTCTTTATTATGCTCGTACGTGATCCGTGGGTTAGTCGCATGTATACTTTGAGAATAGGACAAATTGATAAAATCTAACTCTCAATATCATGAACGTATAAAAACAAGATTAAGGCGGATGCAACAATTGTTGGACTGCAGTAACCTCAATACAACTTACGTCTATTTACAGTTCAAAACCAGATTTGCGAGAAGTGTTGGATAAAATTGAGTTTTAATTTTTTAACCAGACTAACTTTGCTTTTTACAGTGTAATATAAAAATGGTTTAGTATTACGACTAGTTCTAAAAAGAGGCGTTTTTAGTTGTTTTAACAATCAAACGAAAGAATATTTAACTGTTTATAAAATTGCTTTAGGTTTGCGTTATCTTGAGTTATGAGTTGAACTACCAAAATATTTAAAGGAATAGCGCGCATTATTGTTTGCTTGAAAAATCATCAGCTAAGACTGATAGATCAAGAGAAAGGAGGTGAGAAGGACAATGTTATGTTGCCCGTGTGCATTAATTTGCAATTTATGTTGTTGCCTGCAGCATCAAGTTTTGTATATGATATGGCACCACCTATCTCCATGTTATTAACATTTGTTATCACAACTTGATGCGACGCGTTGAGTGCTCTGTCCTGTAGTTATACCTATTGAAAGTGGCAGTATCTAATTGCTGCTCTTGATCAACTCATTCTGAAAGGGGATGAGAAAATGTCGCTTGAATTGATAAGCATGGTAACTGGCTAACCGACATTTCAAGCGGCGAATTATTTTTTATATCAAGTCGAATACGATTATCTATCAGTTTAAAGCCATAAACTAAAAACATTCACTCTTTGTACCTTGCCAATCTGAGTAGAAGTCACTAGACTTAACAACCAATAATTCGACAAAATAATAGAAATTTGGTAGATATTCAGAGTAAGATCAACACGGATAAAGACTAGAGAACAGAAGATTCTTCTCGTAAGGATTATCGAGTCGTACCGCTCGCTAATTGTGTCTAATCTTAAACAACACATTAGTTTACCATCAGCAGACGGAGTTGTCTATACCCCCCCTATATTTATATTATTTTTAAAAATTAAAAATTGTTAATGCGCCTCTAAACTACTATTAACATGACGGTGATCGAGTGTCGAAACTGCCAACGTGTATGTCTGAACTTCAGATACCCAATAACATGGGTTTTGTTACTAAGACTAAGCAGGAATACAAAAAATATATGTAATCACCAACGACGGAAACCACACGTTACAAGATCAACGCACAACCGTTAAGTCGCTAAATGGGATGGCGACACGGCCAAGATCAAAATTTAAGCACATATATAAGTGTTAACAATTCGAGAGAGCAAAAGTTGTTTCTAACAAAGGTTTTTGTTTAAGACTCGATAGCGCGAACCTGAAAATGTGTCTCACAATTGTCAGAATTTTATTCTTTTTGACATTTTTTAAACGTGGTATCTACTTGTTGAAACCACCAGTAAATCTTAACCTCTTACTTAAAAATTCAAACTTTGAGTCTGTAACAAATCTTATTGTTGTTGATGGACTTATGCAAGTTCTTATTTGAGCAAAATGATATTACCCATCCCTCGTCTTCTTCTTTCAATTAGACCTTTACTTTCCAACACATATAACACTCTGCTGACGTTTGACTTCGAGAGTCCCGTCTTTTCAACTAGTTCACTTTGAGCAATAATCCCTTCCTCAATTATTGCCGAATAGATCTTCTGTTCATCTTCTTTCAACGTCTTCGCTATTGATTCCCAGCGCTTTTTCCGTTCCTCCAACACTGCAGTGCCCGCAGAGGAAGTTTGCGGCGCTGAATCGAAGAAGAGCAAATACATCCCACTAATGCTTACAAAACTAGCAGCGATTATCATTATAAGCGTATCAGTATACGTAAAAAGCCCTGGAACCTGATTTACAATAGTCGTTTCATTTTCAACAAATATTTGCACAGGTGTGGGATTCAGCAGTTTTATACCTAGCACAATAACTGATGCAACAAAGACAACTGCCATAAATACTGTTTTTTTGCGCATGGTAGGCCATTTCGTTTTCATGCTTGCCTGAAATAAAAGGTATATACCTTCATTAGATTATCTGCTTTCATCGTATCAATAACACGTTCGACCTGATGTCAAAATTATTCTCTCTCTGCATCTCTATTATGATCATATAATGATTTCTTTTAATCAAACGCGCCTTAAAATATTGTATTGAGTGCTTTTACGTATGTTTCTGGTAGCTGTCTTCGGCATGATGTTAACTTAATTGGTCCTATATCTATAGTCTTCAGGAGCAACCATCTCTTGTGGATGTCAAGTAACTTGTTCTTTAACCCTCATATTCTGTGTAATAATTTTCACTACTTTGGCACTTATGTTTTTTTCGATATTCAGACAATAGAAGTATGTCTCCCTATCCAAAAACACTTTTTAAAATACTGAAGCTCTCACTGTGGCTCGGGTCAACTGATAGCACCATGCAGCAGAGGTTCCCATTTTTATGTACCTGCTGGTCAAACACTTTCCATAGCGGTAGTAGTGTAATTTCAAAATCATTTACTACTTACATTAAAAAATCAAGTAGATCCTTTGAAGTTTTGTATCAGAATATAAGCGTGCTACTTGGACGAGGGCATATGTCTCAAATATATTAATGAATTTTCCTTTTTTATGGTCTCTGGTTTTTGATGGTCTCTTGAAATTAACAATGGTACACTGCTATTATACGTAAGCCAATGCTTTTTACTGTCGACACACTTATTATTTTTGGTCACTTGTGTTCCACTTATGCTATCTTTTTATTCCTTCGATCTTGTTGTATTCACAATTAATAAAACAAAAAGGTACTTTGCACTTGCAGTGGAACCATTGAAAATATTATTATAAAGCGAAAAATATAAGATAACAACAGACCTTTTACGTAGAATCAAACTATCAAAAGAATTGAAACGATTTTACCCATAATAAAACGGAGTTCCTAAACTTGAATTATGTGGGCCTTGTAAGATGTGAGTACATTGCGACACTCGCATTAGTAGTCATCATATTGGTTATATTATACTTAACATTGCATTTTATAAGACGTGAGAGAGAACACACAGAGACTCTCTATACTGGTCTGGGTATGATTTTTGGAGCAGTTCTAGGTATTCCGATAGGTGATATTCTTGGTTTAGAATTAACTTGGGGAATGGTTCTTGGTGCAATAATTGGAGCAATAATTGGGAGATTATTCGACAGACACGTTAACAAATCCTCAGTGTGATTAGGTAGATATTACGTCATAGTGCGTGTCAATTTGAAATAGCGAATAAATTGCAGAAGGGATAAACGCAAACTATAGCAGATTAATTGCTGTTGTTCAAAACATTGTAAGTGGTTCTTCATAGAATATTTGATTTTTCAAGAATATTCGCTAGACTGTTCGTTGATCTCAAACATCAAAATACTAATGAATTTTAACGTAGACGTTTGACATCAAATACTTTACTCACCCATGACTCATGAAGAGAGTTCTTCTAGTTATGATCAAAACAAGTAAATGAGCGCAAAGTTCAAAATATTAAAAACAATCATATCAGGATCTACATCAAAAGCCCATTTGAATGACAAAATTGAGTTTTAGTTGAACTGACCCGACTCGGTCAGCATTCAGATAGAAGCGTCCCCCCAACAGCAAATGCTTCTTATAATCTGAGTATTAGTTTCCTGTTAAATAGTAAATTACCGGTAGTGGATGGCTTTATTCCTACCTGGAAGCTCGATGTCATTTGCAACCTTACTGTTTTGGAGGGTAAAAATGAACTGCTCCGTGGGAACTTTCCAGCTTAAAATGCACTTGTCACTTAATGTGTCTTGTCCAAATAATGCACCGTTAATACGCTGTTCAACTACCACCATGTTTGGTAACTCCTCGGCAGTTCACTATCGCCACAGAATGTGCAGTGATCCCTACTATACTAAAGTTACTAAGCTTATAATCGGCGATAGTAGCGGGAAAGCTGCTTCCAGTGCTAGACTAAGGGACTGGACTACCGTTATTAACATTTGTAGACCTGCGACAGGCATCTTTCTTTCACCCCCCTTTTTGTGGATTAGTATACGAGTATGTGCAACTAATTGTTGTTGCATAGGCGGGCTGCGCTATACGCTCGTACAAACTTAAAATAGAAGTAATACTACTTTAATATGACCGGTACTCTTCATATGGGCGTTTTTCTTCCATTGGGTCATTTTTCTTCCATTGGAGTTATATGGTTTTCCAATGTCACAATCTAACAAAATTAACTTAATGCGATATTCAGAAAGCTAATAGGAGAACTCGTTTATGCTTATGTCAGGACATCATTAAAATGGGCTAAACACAATAGCACAAACTTATGTAACCAGTTGGCGTCGACAAATTAAAAAAAAAGTGAAACGCGACCTTAAAAACATCAAAGGAAGAAGAAGCTATTATACGTCCGACAGTTAAAGTAAAAAGCGCCAGTTCATGTATATGTTTCTAAAAGCTTGACCCCTCAAAGGAAATGCGTTTACAATTATATTTGTATTATCTTTTTCAAAAACGTTTACTTTAAAAATAAAAAAGCGAACTGTAGTTATTACTGCACTTTTTATGTGCACCTTGGCCGATATTCGGAAAATGGCCGTTCCTACGTTTTAGCACAGATCAATTTGCTAAAGTATGAATCAAAAGATCAAGCTGATCTTGCATAATTACAAAAAACTGTAACAAGGCCCTTGCCCTATCTTGATATACTGGCATTAACTGTAACAATGATTTTCATTCATCATTGTTTAAAAATTGGTGAGGAATCATATTAATTTTGTCCGGCAAACTCTGTAAGTACGTTAACAAATTATTTACCATCTTAATCACAACATTTGCTGCATTCAGGAATGGTTTTGACGTATCTCTTGGCTTTGTTATGGCTGTAGATAGTCAGTTTCACTTTCTTTTTTGTTACAAGCTGCCTCTAACTGTTTTAAGTCGTTTTCGATTTCCGTGAAGCACGTCGCCAAATGACCAAGAAGTCTTTTTAACTCTTCTATGCTTAATCCAACACCCGATTCAAAATCACGTTTAACAAATGGCTGCACGAATGACGGCTGTTTTTCCGTAGACTGCTTGAACTCATCTACGCCCTGTGAGAGTTCTTCGACTCCCCGTTCAATTTGTTGACAATTCACAATGATATTTTCAATGGTTTCTTTTGAATACATAACTCAACTCAAATATTCATTGATTTTTATTTCTTCTCATTCGACATACATAAACAACTTGGCATTTGCTAGCTCTTGTTAAAAACTCTGAGAATTACCTTCATTAATAATTGATAAAATTTTGAGTCTTTAAATTTGTAGATACATTTTTTTCAATAACGTCAATATTATGTAGTAATTTTTAATGTTATTCAAATTTACAATTCTTATTGTACGAAATGAAGTTCCTATTTTGATTAACCGGAAAATGCATTCTAGCTGATTACATATAAAAATTGCTGCTATAACAAATCTATAGATAAGTTTTTATATATAGAATAGTATATAATAATCAGGATTCACCTCCTTACTATTAGAGCAGGAGATTTATCACTTGACTTTAACTATTTTTGTCACTCGGTAGATCTCCACACTCAATAGTGTTTTACAAACTTTCTGAGGTTCGTTGCTAGTCCTTATTACCCAAACTATTTGTATAATACCAACTTGAAAGCGCCAAAACGACAGCCACGAATTGACATGTTATGCAATTATAGCAGTTTGTCCGGATCGTGGGTTAAGGTCGCCTGCACATCGCACATATTAAAAGCAACTATTCGGAAAGTATTGGTCTCAATTTACGGTCTTCTCAGCTTGTCTACCTCAATTGTCCAATGATCACAAAAAAAGTTTTTTACTAATTCATCAGTAGATTTTAGTATTAATTTTTTGTTTTAAATAACATTTTACCTTCATTAGCTTGAGGAGGGCTGGAGGAAACCGCTGTTGTGTCTATTTTTGCAGTCCCTCCTTTAATAGCCTGAGTTTGACTTACTATTGTTACTTAGAGAGAAGATTCTTCACTTAGGGGTTCCTTTAAAATAAGTGCAGACCGTATTTATGTAGTTGTCCGAAGCAATTATGTAACTTCATTAAGTCAAAAATGATCGGAAGTAAAAATGTACATGATTTCACTTTGTCAAATTTATGAGCGATGGAAAAATTAATAATCTGCCACCAGAAGTGCAGCAGAAAGCTGTAAATGACCACGGCAATACTGTCCCATTAGGTCTTTTCGAATTTCTTACTGAACTGGGAAAAGCTCTTACATCAGCTGGTGTCTCAGTGGTGGCTATAACTTCAATTTTAGAGCGTATTGCGACTGCTTACGGAGTGCAATCGGAGATCTTGCTGTCGCCAACCTTTCTGATAATAAAACTCGGATCACATGAATCTGCTCCTATTACCATTTCTGTAGCTAATCAATCACAAGTGCTGTTACCTTTGGATCAAGTTTCAGAACTTTATAGCTTAATTGACCAAGTAGAAGGCACGATCATATCTCCCACAGACGGCACTAAGCGAATCAAACAAATTCTTTCTCAGAAACATCGTTTTGGATCCTTTGGGATATTTTTCGGCTATATTTTATTTGCAATAGGGCTTGGATTGCTATTATATCCTACGCCTCAGCAGCTAGTGGTGTCAGCGCTGTTTGGAGGAGTTGTGGGCTTATTGCTCATTTTGAGCCAAAATAGACCAAGATTTTCACTAATTCTACCTGTGTTTGCTGCATTTCTCGTGTCTGCTTTATTATCTATTGGCATAAAGCAGGGACTAGTTACGGGCTCATTCATTTTGGTCATTCCAGCGCTTGCATATTTTCTGCCCGGTGCTACATTAACAACGGGAATGTTTGAACTTGCTACTGGTAATATGGTCTCAGGTGCAAGTAGAACTATTTATGGGGTGGCAATTCTGTTTCTTCTGCTCTTTGGAATTGTAATAGGAAATCAGCTTGTGGGAACGACACAACAAGGTTTCCTCATTACTCGATCTTTCAATACAATTGGGATATGGGCGCCGTATCTTGGTGTTCTCATTTTCGGAATAGGTGTGTACCTATTCATGTCCTTACGCGAGAAAGATATGCCTTGGGTTTTGCTTAATCTCTACATAGCATTAATAGGACAACAAGTAGGAAGTATTATGATCGGCAGTTATTTCGGAGGCTTTTTAGGCTCTCTGCTTATGACAGTTAGTGGAAGTTATATAGGACGATCTCCCAGCCGTACACCAGATTTTGTGTCAATCTTGCCAGCATTCTGGATACTCGTTCCTGGATCTCTTGGTTTTATTAGCTTGGTTACATTTGTAGGTCAAAGTTACATAACTGCTGTTACGAATGCTGCGTTAGTTGTTATGACTCTCGTTGCGATTTCACTTGGATTGTTGGTTGGAGCAGCAGTTGTTGAACCATTTAAACGTGAGAGATAGAACTGAAGTTTAATAGACTACGGAAAACGTTTGCATAGTTTTATCCTCAATGTAGTCAATGAATCAGCTAAAAAACAGTTTTGTGGGAAATGATTGATACCAAATAATGTAACAAAATAGTTTGAAATTGTTTTAACAAGGTAAGAGCACGCACTTTAACAATTTTATAACTATACGGAAGTCCTTTTATTCGAAGTGATAAGACTCTGTTAATTCAAAGAATTTGGAGAGCCAACATTTATCACTTTAAAAAAACATAATATTATATGCACTGAGAGATGCATCGCAGCGAAATGGGATTTTAACAAAATTACAATTTTATGGCGAAAGCTAAAATTGAGTGGCGAAAGCTAAAATTGAGTCGAGAGACATGAAAAGTGACTATATAGTTTTTCATGGTAACTTACAACAGCTTGCATCAAAAGTAGAAAAAGGAGAGATGATTCCTAAGTTACAAGCCTCGCATGCGCCCATGTGCAAATTTTTCACTTCCTTTTACGTTATCAATGGCATTCGTCACGTTGTTCCCTTGGTACATGGTCCCACTGGATGTCCTCTGTGGGTGTCTGATTTTGTCAGAACAAGGGAATGTTGCGAGTTCCGAGGAGTCCCGCTCGAACCGATAGCTTGCACATCTCTTGATGAGAGCAACGTTATATACGGGGGTGAAGGTAAACTTTTAGAAGCGGTAAAGGAAGCAGACAGGAGATACCATCCAGACCTCATTGTTATTCTTTCATGTTGCTGTTCTGGAATAATCGGTGATGACGTCGAGAGTGTCGCTCGTGAAGCGGAAAAGTTAGTCAGCTGTCGAGTGCTTGCACTTCGTAGTGAAGGGTTTGGTGGTGATTTTCGCAGTGGCTATGAGGATGCATTTAAAATCATTATGAGCTTAATGGAACCCCCAAGACGAAAGATGAGAGGGACAATAAACATCATCGGGGCTCGTTGGGGCCCAACACTTACTGAATTCAGCCAGGATCTAGATGAAATCACACGGCTCTTACACGAGGTCGGGATAAAGATAAACGCGATCATCGCCGGGGGGTGTACGGTGGAACAGATTAGGAGAGCGCGTGAGGTCGAGCTTAATGCCTCATGGTGTTATGATTGGGGGCAAAAGCTTGGCGACTTGATTGAAGAGAAATTCGACATACCGTACAGTAGGACGGGGCAACCTTATGGGCTTAAGGCAACTGAAGAGTGGCTTATGGAGGTTGCAAAGCCCCTGGGTATGAAAAAGGAGGCTGAAGAAGTGATAAAAACAGAGACTCGAAAAATTATGCCAGACCTCACATATCTTAAGCAGGTTCTTGAGGGGAAGACAGCTCTTATTGAGATAACAGAGTTTCCTGGACCTATACGGGCTCTTTCCTTAGCAAGGATGGCTGAAGAATTAGGCGCCCACCCCGTTGTCCTCAACGTTCACCCATATGCGATCAAAGAGAGGATGCCAAGCATTAAGTTCCTCTTAGAAACAGGTGTAAATCCTGAAATTATTATCACAAAAGGACTCTTTCGCCTAGGAAACTTCCATTCTTCGAGGGAAACAGAACAAGAACTAGAGGCGATTGTGCAAAGTTCTGACGACCTTATCTTTTTTGGTAACTCTGCTAGATACCCTCCGTGCCCAATGGTGAACCTGACTCTCATGAATCCAGCCTATCAACCGCATTATGGTTTTCAAGGAATTCAAAACATTGCCGCGCTGCTTCGGCACGCTTTGAAGAACAGTGACTTACCTCGTTCTAAGCTATTCCGAGGGATGCTCTATGGAAAGTAATCAAACTAATGATATGCGTGAGGTGTTCACGAATACTGAGAAGTGCCTCGATCCATACCTAAGATGTGCTTTTAATGGTGCCGCTCAAACGGCTTTAGGTGTTAGTGGCTGCGGTCTTCTTGCTCACGCGCCACAAGGATGCAACTATCTCGTAGAGAACGCCTTCTCCTGGCAGGACTGTGATTACACCGAGACAATGACTCTATGCACCAAATTGTGTGAGGATGAAATTGTTCACGGTGGAGAGGATCTTCTTGCTCGTACTATCCTCGAGGCTAGAGAATTGAACATCTCTGTTTTATTCGTTCTCAGTGCGTGTGGGCCTGAAATTGTTGGTGACGACATTGTTGCAGTTTGTGAAGATATACAGCCGAAAGTAAACTTTAAACTTGTCCCTATCGAGTGTGCTGGCTTTCGAGGATCACAATACGACGGCATTGATATCACTTTGGATACGATGCTAAAAAGATTGGCTGGAAATGGTAGCAAGAAAACAACCAATTCGGTGTGTCTCGTGGCTCCACATGCTAACGCCAACCCCACGTGGATGGCAGATCTAGAATGGGTAAAAAATGTCCTAGCTCAACTTGGAATCTGTGTTGTAGCAACAATTACCCATAGCACCAACCTTAGTGAGTTTGAGAATGTGTCTACTGCTGAATACTCGCTCCTGTTAAGCCACGATGCGGGACAAAGGGCAGTTGAGTATCTCGCCGGCACATTTGGCATCGAACAGCTTTGCAAAGACGTACCCCTCCCAATAGGGATAACCAATACATCTCGTTGGCTGAACGAAGTTGGAGAACAATTTAATGTACAACGGTCAGCTGAAGAATTAATCGTCCGTGGGGAAACGATCGTAATGGAAACATGTCGCCGTCGATGGCCTATTGCGCGATTTTTTTATCGAACTCCCACAGCCATTGTAACAGATGCTACCGTCGGGATTCCTTTAGTTCGATTCGCAACCGAAGAGATGGAGATGACACCTGAACTTATCGCTCTTCGTTCCTCTCAATGTTATGCACGCGAAATATTAAAGGCAGAACTGAAGGACCTTGGACTTAAACCAAAGGTGGTGTATGGCACGGACGTATATGCGACGAGGAAGAGCCTTGATGAGGTACGCCCAAGGATAATCTTTGGAAGTACTATAGAGCGGCATGCAAGTGAGGGATTAGAAGTACCTTATATCTTCGAAGTAGTAAGGCCAATGCGACAATTTCGTTTGCTTAATAGAGAATACTTTGGCTATCGTGGAATTCTCAATCTATTGGAGTGTATTCAAAATGAGTGGAGTGATAGATGGCGTTCAAAACAAAGGAGATATGCAGCTAGGTGGTAGTCATGAAAATGAAACAGATCGCAATATATGGTAAAGGAGGAATCGGAAAAAGTACAATCGCCTCAAATATCTCAGCTGCTTTAAATGAGATGGGGTTCAACGTGATGCAAGTTGGTTGTGACCCAAAAAGAGACTCCACGAGGATTTTGGCTGGGGGGCGCCTGATTCCAGCAGTCTTGGAAATATACAGAGAGCAGCTCAGAACGGGCAGGGATGAACACGCGATTTCACTAGAAGACATAGTTTTTAAAACTTCCAGTGGAATTTACTGCGTTGAAGCGGGTGGTCCAGAGCCAGGCATCGGCTGTGCTGGGCGGGGTGTGCTGACAGCTCTTCAAATTCTCAGGGATCTCAAATCTTTTGAAACGTACAAGATTGATGTAGCTATCTATGATGTACTCGGCGACGTCGTTTGTGGAGGGTTTGCAATGCCAATCCGCGAGGGGTTTGCGAGCGAGATCTACTTGATCTGTTCTGGCGGATTTATGAGCATCTATGCGGCAAACAATATCGCGAGAGCTGTACAGCGACTTTCACGTCGCGGTGATACTGGGCTTTCGGGCATAATTTGCAACAGTAACGGGGATGAGAGATTTGAACAAGACGTTTTCCCTGAATTTGCCCAAAGATTGGGCAGCAATTTTGTCCAATTTGTTCCTCGCAGTCCTGTAATTCAAACATGTGAGTTAGAAGGAAGAGCTGTGGTGGAACACTCTCCCGAATCACAAGAAGCTCAGATTTTCCGTGAGTTAGCTTCTAAAGTGATGGAAAATGCTTCAAAAGTTATTCCAACACCCATCAACGAATTACCTGAGCTTGAAAACATGTATCGACGCTATCTTTAGAAAAAAGAAAATTTCGAACAGAAATAGGATTTTGATTTGAATTTCGGTTAGTAAATTTGTTGCCGCCGGGTAACGTTGTGAGCTAATTGTGAGAACCGGCCTGATTATTCAGAACTCCTACGCCATTAGGATCACCTAATGCAAACCAACTTGAAAATACTGAACATCCCAATTGAGAGTGCTGTCCCACATAACTACATAAGAATCTCGTAAGAATGCCAGCATTTTATTTTCATTTCCTTTTTTACCAAATCAGCTTGACTCAACACTATTTATGTCCAAATTAAAATTGTGAGATACAAACATAAGAAGTATTTCAAAAAAACTAAGAATGGTTTCTTAGCTCTTGAAAAACCAAAGGCTTAAAGAAGCTCCTAAATTCGACATAAAAAATAAATTTGTTTTTTTTATCAATTAATGAGAAATATGTATTATTAAGGCGTAAACAGAGGCAAAATGATAAATACAATGTAAATATACGTTAACGAATAGGAGGTGACAACGGTGGGTTTATTTGGTGACTTTCTCTACTTTGGATTAAATTATATCAGCTATATCATTTCTCCTTTCATTTTAATCCCATAATATCATTAGCTGTAGTTCTGTCTTTTTTCAATTATAAGTTCGATTGGCTTGGCGGCCAAAGTGCGTTTCACGAAAATTAGCCTGCGTCATTGATTTAACCGAATAAAGCATTCTGCAATCTTAAAAAAGGCTAAAATTGAAGCTAGTCATTGATTAATGAATTCTAAAAACTGGAATTTGAGAGTTCTTTCTGTTCTGCTAACCGATTAAAGGTTGTGCCAGCTATTGCATGCTGTTTTGCGGTTAAATATCTACTGCTAACAAAATAACTGCCGTGATTACCACGCAAGCTTTTATGCGTTGTTTCGCAAAAGAAGTAATATTTCACTCTTATCTTGTAATAAAGCGATAATCGAGAGTTAAATATGAGTCATCTGGGCTAAATAAACTTAGGAACTAATTTACTAAATTTTTGAGAGATTAATGTTGTTTAAGAAGAGTAGTCTAGACTAATACACAAAGTCTATATGTCGTAGTTTCTCTGAACATTTTATACTATATCAATTTTATAGCTCTAATTCTTGCTTTATACATTTTTTTGATATATCTCAGTAGCATTAATTAATCGCTCATAGTACTAACAAATTGAGATTAATTTTACAATAATAAGTAATCTAAAACATTTAATAAAATATACTACTTAAACAGAAGTAAATGGAAAGCAAACCTTAACATTCGTAAAAAGATTGCTTATGCTTTTTCTTATTTCATAGTTTCTTAGTAGGGTTGCATGTGTGGTAGCTTGTATCTAATAAAAATGACTGATGCAGTGTCTTACTTATCATGGGTTTAAAACGCGTTAATTTAATAACAGATGTAATAAATGAATTATACTGACCTTGACGTCCTCTCTGTCGTTGAATTCTTCTGACAATTACTGAACTAAAACATTTTTGTTAAGTAATTACCGACATAAATAATGTTACAGAGTAATACAGGCTACTTGCGGTTCCTTAGTAAGCACTAAACAGGCTTTTTTCGTCATCACAGCGCTATTCTCATCTACTAAAAAAACACTGCCGGTTCTTACATAGTCTTCGATTACCTTATAGCGTGCACTTCCTAAGAAAGTATGATCACGCAACGAATAAATGTTGATAATGTGATCGGGGTGTAACGCCCGCTTTTTTTCGATTTCGTCAAATATGTTCATTGCTACTCCTCTTTTTAACGTCAACGTTATAAAATAATAAAAGATAGATTTAGTGTTAAGCCTTTCTATTTAATTCGATAAATCACGATACAACTTTAAACTCAAAAGCGGGGTAGGCGTGAAAAATGCGGTAGTTACTGTTTAATGACAAACAATTGGATCTCCAATCAACACAGCCGCCCTTTCGGATAAACTTACGACAAATAAAAAAAGCAAAAGCATAGCAACACGTAATGTCTATCGCAAATCGCAATGCGTATGATAACAAAAACTCAGTTTCTTTCAGAAAACAAGTTGTCGTACATCTATCTCACTTTTACGCAATGATGTTGATATCCCAAATACTCTAGTCAAAAACTATTCAAAAGAGTTGAACAAATTGCGTATATTATACTTTTAATATACTTGCAAACTTTTTTGAATAAAGTAAAATGATTGTATAGCACCATAAGGTTGTAGCAAAATTTGATAATAGACCAAATTTTGGAAAAACGTTATTTGTAAAAGTAATAAATGACGACGTACAGTCAAATAAGCTACATGCTATTTAGGAACAATCTTTCAGGAATAATGGAGACCGTGATATTTTTATGTCTAGGGTTTGTTGTTATATCATAAATTAATATAACAATATTTGATATAATTAAGATCGCGCATCAGAAATTGTTACATTAATAACTGAAAGAGAGCAGCACAAAGGGAGCGAACAATTGGACCAGATAACTTGACACTTTCTAACCACGTTAAAGAGGGGGCACGATCATATGTTGATGGTTGACGCACAACACATCCAGAAGGTCTATAACACTTATGGGATTCAGGTAAAAGCATTAAAAGATATCACTCTCAAAATCGAGAAAGGACAGATAGTCTCTATCATGGGCCCAAGTGGATGTGGGAAAACAACGTTGCTCAATTGTCTCTCTGGCCTTGACGACATCACGAGTGGCACTATCAAGATTGAAGGAATACAACTTGACAGTTTGTCAGACAAAGAACGCACGTATCGCCGAGCTGAGCGAATGGGATTTATCTTCCAATCATTCAATCTCCTTCCGGTATTAACTGCTGTTGAAAATGTTGAACTACCTCTTCTCATCTGTGGCATTGATCAGAAACAAGCACGGCCTAAAGCGCTTGAGGTATTGCAGATTGTTGATCTTGTAGATCGAGCGCATCACAAGCCGGCGGAATTGTCCGGCGGACAACAACAACGAGTAGCTATAGCTCGAGCATTGGTGAACAATCCAGCTATTGTGTGGGCAGATGAGCCAACTGGCAATCTTGACTCTGAAGGGGCGCAGCAGGTGTTAGATTTAATAAAGCAGCTCAACCGAGAGAACAACCAGACGTTTGTCATAGTGACACATGATCCAGTCGTAGGTTCCATGGCGAACCGTATAATTCATATGCGCGACGGTTTTATTGTTTCTGAAAAGGTCGGAGATTTAAGACGATTTAATGCAAAACAGTACCATAACTGAGAGGAACTAGAGATCTATATGGATGCAACTCTGCTATTATCGCTCATTGTAGCTATAACGCTGCTGACAGTTGTTGTGCTTGCTTTTAAAAATAAGATATTATTTAAGATGGGCGTTAGAAATTTCTCAAGGCGTCCAAAGGAGACAGTTATTATCGTCGTCGGTTTGCTAGTCAGCACCGCTATTATCTCTGGATCATTTATGGCAGGAGAGACGGTTAATTATATAATCGAAAAGGCGACCTATGATGCGCTGGGAACTATCGACGAGACAGTTGTTGCAGGGGGTCAAAATTTTTTCACGTATACTGTATATGAAAAGCTTACCTCTGATTCAAACGTAACGAGCCATATCGCTGGGATTTCTCCTGCGATAACTGTAAATGTTCCTTCTATTGATGATATAACGAGCGGCGTCACCGCGACCAACGTACAACTTCACGGCATTAATTTCACCTATGACAAGCAGTTTGGTAGTTTCACTCTAATAGGCGGTACACGCACCAATGCGACAGACGTGGGCTCTGATGAAGCACTCATTAATAACAAACTTGCGGTTGAGCTAAACGCACATGTTGGTGATACACTTACCGTTAACTATGTACTACCTGGCGTTGCATTTAGCTCGCATACCTTCAGGGTTAAATATATCGCACAAGATATAGGCAAGGCACAGTACGGCTTACAAAAGACAATATTTTTACCACTTGAGGTAGCGCAAAATCTCGTCCAAAAACCTGGGCAAATTAACGAAATAAAAATTTCAAACACCGGCAATGTCGAAAATGGTGTATTCAAATCTGACGAAGTTATGAGTGCAGTGAAACAGTCGCTTGCTGGTGCTTCTTCTGGTGCTACTGTTACGTCGATGAAGTCAGACTTACTTGACCAAGCACACGATACTAGCACTCAGTTGTCAAACTTATTCATCATGCTTAGTACTTTCTCAATCATTGCAGGAGTGATGCTCATCATCAACATTTTTGTAATGCTTGCTGAGGAGCGGAAAAGTGAACTAGGCATGGCGCGGGCAGTAGGAATGCAGCGAGGTCATCTTATACAAATGTTCATGTTTGAGGGCATAACCTATTCCGTTTTTGCAGCAGCTATAGGATCTATTTTTGGCCTTGGAATTGGTGCAGGCCTCGTAAATGGTTTTAATATAATTTTTATGAGTGGCGAGCGCGCGATGGGGTTAACACTTGAACTCCATTATAGTTTATCGGACATATTCAACGCGTTTTTACTTGGGGTTATTATCACTTTCATAACTATCGCTCTGGCATCATTCAGGATCAGCAAATTAAACATAGTAGAAGCGATACGAAATATACCAGTAACAGAGCAACCACACACGATCAAGCGAATGATGCTCCTTGGATCGTTACTCCTTATACTAGCAATTATCAGCTATATAGTTGTGCGTTCGAATTACTTTATTGATGTAATTTCGCCCTCGATGGCGATTTTCGGTATAGCATTTGTATCACAGAAATTTGTCTCCCAAGAACGATTTTTTACTCGAGATCGAGTATTTTCTGCTGCAGGAGTGGCGTTAGTGGTGTACCTCCTCTACTTTACAATGTATGTTATTGATGTGTCATATCCTGATGCGATGCTTGTGCTAACGTTAGGCGGTCCTCTTCTCGTTTCGGGAGCAGTACTTATCATTCTTTTCAATTCAAACCTGCTCCTCAGAGGACTAAGCAGGGCTCTAGGGAGGATAAAATCGTTACAAGCAGTTTTGAAGCCTTCCATTGCATATCCGCTCAACAAAAAGTTTAGGACGGGCATGACGGTGATGATGTTCGCACTCGTTATCTTCGTAATTGTGTTACAATCAATCATTTCGGTAACTTATCGGCCTGACATCGCAAAAGAGGGGGGAGGGTATGACGTCCGTGCACTTTCAGTTGCGTCACTATCGAATCTAACAGCTGTACAACCATTATCAATTTCAAAAGCGGTACCTCAAGACCTATCAGCACAGCCCACACAGCTTTCTGCCAAACTGGCCCCACTAAATCCGTCTAAGCTCGAATATTATGACGGTTTGTATACGACACAAGTAACTGGAGTCACTATTAACAACGAGACCATTCCGTTAAGAGGGCCCCCGTTTGAGTTTGTTTACGGAATTGATTCAAACTTCACTTCTCATGCTACATATAAGTTCCTTGACAAGGCAAAAGGCCTCAATTCCACGGAAGAAGTGTGGAGAAAACTCAGTGATCCACATAACGTTGTGGTTGATTCATCGTATCAATATGGCGTCAATAATATTATAAAGGCGGGTGACACGATAGAGGTTCCAATGGCGAATGGTACCTTGGTGTTCAACGTCGTAGGAGTGCTCGATGAAACATACCTCCACGGCATTTTCATGGGTAAATCGCAGATGCAACAACTCTTCCCTGTGATAGAAGGAGACAACCTTTTTCTCATAAAGGTAGCAAACGGCATAAATCCACTTGACGTTACTTACGACCTCAAAAAAGGGTACAAGGTTTTCGGCATGGATGCTAAAGTAGTTCATGATGAGGTTGAACAGTTGAGCCAACAAAGTCAAATGGTTTTTGAACTGTTAGAAATTTTTCTAAGCCTTGGGCTTATCATCGGCATAGCTTCGTTGGGAGCCATCACTTTACGATCTATCGTAGAACGCAGACGAGATATAGGTATGATGAGGGCGATGGGTTTCCAGCAAAACCAAATACTTGATTTTTTGCTAATCGAAGGGTTGTTCATTACTTCTCTAGGAACCGTCATAGGACTGGGCACGGGAATTGTGCTTTCATATGCAATTTACTTAAACTTTACCCAAATGGGGAAGGTATCGTATAACATTCCTCTAATGCAGCTTCTCATTATATTTACCATTATATTTGCTGCAGCAATAATATGTACTATAGTCCCGGCGAGAAATGCTTCAAGGATGCCACCGGCAGAGGCAGTGCGGTATATCGAATAAGTTTATTCGCGAGGTGTTTTAATAACCGAAGTACAAAAATGTGCGAAAGCAGATACTAGATAGTGGGAAAAAACCAAAGCCGAATCTTGCAAGTGAGCGCGCAGATGAAAAAGATAATCAAAAAGGAAGACATGCACAACTATGGGTGGGCTGAACGATTATAAGATCTCAATAGTTACATCGGGGGCATCTACCAGCGCTATGAGGTGAAGATTTTGAAAAATCAATTTACACACATCGAATTCATAACACTAAGAACGAAAATTTAAATTTTTTTAACTAAAACATAACCAAATAATCTATAATTTGACGATAGTCATTTGAATACTTATAGTTCCTCTCGTTAAACTTTCTGCATTGCGACATCCGTGTGTATGTTATAGAAACTGAATATTACCATCAATACAAATTGTAGTATTGACAACTTTAGGTAACGGACGCATCATTTATTCATATTGAAAGATATCTATTCAAGTGTCAAATAATAGTAATATCACAACATTTGGGTCACAGTATTGTTAAGACAAAAGAACTATGATTAATACTGACTCCTTAGGTGCGCTCATAAATATTGCTATTGAGCAACTAGGTTATTACGGTATCTTCGTTGGAATGATGCTAGATGGTTTTGGTTTTCCAATTCCTGGGACGATTATTATGCCATTTTCCGGGTACGTCGTTTTGCTTGGGAAATTGCATTTCATAATGGTAATTTTAGTAGGTACTCTCGGATGTTTTATCGGGTCACTTTTACAATATTTTGGGGGGTTGTATGGCGGTAGTGCAGTCGTCAACAAATATGGAAGATATTTTTTAATTCAAAAGAAAGATATTGAGAGAACACGAGCCTTTATAGAGCAACGTGGGGAAGTAGCGGTGCTAATAAGTAGGCTCGTGCCTGTTATGCGGAGTTATACTTCTTTCCCTGCTGGGATTGCCAAAATGGACGTAAAAAAATTTTCGCTATATACGTTTATAGGTTCTTTTATATGGTGTTTCTCTCTTACGTACGTTGGACTGTTGCTAGGACAAAATTGGAGAGATATAGAAAAGCCGTTAGTTTATATCGACTTGATTGTGCTTTTTTGCGTTTTTACAATTTTAGCGTATCTACTATATAAAAGAAAGAGCTCATGCTTGATTAAAAAATGACTTCAAAATTTATCCTCTGACTTAAGATTTATGTGGCAATTCAAGGATTTTGAGATGCCAACGCGAGCTTAGTGTAGTTATCTAATGAAAGCAGTTGTGATGTTGTTGATGGTTTGCTAACTTTTATCGAATTAATGTCCACTCCTATGTAAATAACGGTCGCAAAAGAAACTAACTGGTTGGCGAACAACGGAAGACTTAATGCAGGAAGAGCAAACTAAAAAATGTTTGTTGACAGTTATGCTACATTTTACAACTGACACTGGAGAGATATCTAATGAACCGGCAACGCTGTGAACGCAAAAGTGACCCCAGCTGAGGTCATAATCAGCCTATATTGGACAGCTACTACAAATACACCGTTTCACCTCTGGTACTTTTTCGCTTTTTCCGATTGCACAAAAAAGTCCGTCTGTTAAATTATTTTGAGTGCCGGGGGGCATTAACCACTGGCACACTGCATCCTATTTTCTTTCATTTGCGGAACTTTCATTTTGTGCTTGCTTCATTAACTATATGATGAGAGATTTCTTATTTCTTGTTAAGATAATGCGCTCCTTTTCAATATATAAGATAACAGATTTAAGTAGAGATAATTGAGTAAATTTTAAAATTGTTGTCGACGCCTTCTTGAATTGATACGTGAATTCGTTAGAAAGAACGATAAAATTATGGTAGTTAAGCTTCTGTATGACCTGCCGTTTTAACTTGCTTACATATTTAAACACGAGTTCATTTGATCTCCTTGCTTAAAGAATAGTTAATTATCTTTTTATTCATTATAAAGATATTAATGAACTGCAAATCTAAAGAAGTTTAAAAGAAACTTCAGCTTTAAGTTTTATAGTCAAATTGTACACTGTCTGCTTTTTTGCATCTAACTTTTCTACCCATGTTTGCAAGTTATTTACAGCAATTTTTTGCCTGCACATATCACCGCTGTGCTGTTTTCATTATAAAACTTGTGACAACTTGAACATCAATGTAACGGCTTATTAGAGTTGATGAACCGTGCAAGCTTTTTTGTATATCAATCAGGAGGTTTGCATTGGTACTCCTGTAAATAGTACTTAAAGATTTAAAGCATGACTTGCATAATATCGATTGCCTGTATGCATGTTCTTACAGCGCTGGCAAATGTTCAATTGAATTTGAACATCAAGGTTTTTATTTCTGTCATTCATCGTAAAAGATAGAAAAGAGAGGATATGGCTATTTCGAGAAGATAGTCACATCCTCTTTTACGAAGTTCCTGACCTCTAACCCAACATTTAATTGTTTTGCTTCCACTAGGCAACCTTTGAGAGGTTTTATTTCTTCCAACAGAGGTGATGTCCTCTAGGTACGCTGTGCAATGATATTTTGAAACCTCTGTTAGAGAAAATACTGCCTTTTGCTACACCTCTACTTGGCTATTAGACAATAATTATCATAATTAATTATGATGATTATTGTCTAATGGTGTTAATAAATACTTTTTATTTATATGTTTCGGCGGCAGCTTTTATCCGTCGCGGTTTTTATTGAAGAGGCAGAATTGATTACCCATTAAAATTTTTATATATGCATAATGGGCCTAGCATCGAACCCTTTAATAATAACGTAGGCTTTTTTATGCCTTCTAATTTTTTGAATTGGCTCGAAATTAGTATATGAACGTTTAAAACACAGATATTGATGCTCGTTAGAAAGATAGAGCAATCCATTGTATTACTCTAAAAAGGAACACGTTGAGACTGTGCAAAAACAAAAACGTCAATCATATTAGCATCTGCACAATGTAAATTTAGTATAGAGAATACATTGACCTCAATATTAAGCATGAATGTAAAAACAATTATTTGGTACATATCATTAAGTATTTAAAAAAATTACGTATACCTGGCACATAAAGCGTGCGGGGGCGGTACTTAACTAATTGACCTCATTCATTTCTTGGCCTGCCCCCTCCCTTCACGCCTTTTTTCTTTAACATTTTTCTGCGCACAAATAAAGAGAAAATAGGCGTGCTGTCCGTATTATTTCCGACTATTTTAATACACGCTTACGACAAAAGTCAAACCAAATTAACATCCTTTTCAAAGAATTTTCTATTTTTTAACGTTATCAAGCACTTCAGCACAATTATGTATTATGAATTTTTATTCGTAAAGGATTCTTAAATTTAGAACGTATGAAAATGCAATCTCATACTAGATCGACATGACGTGTAACAAGTAGAAATTCCTGGTTTACCATCAGTGATTCCCGGCCAATCAACTTTACAATATTATCAAAAAGCTCATTTTTTATGGGTGCATATTCCAGCGTGCCACATAAACGCATTCTTCTACGTCAGATTGATATTATGAACTCTTCGATTTTTTCTTTGCTTTTATATTCTACTATGTATCCTATGTCCTCTAGTTTATCCTTTAAGCATGTCACCATCACATTATTTTGACTTGTAGCATTATTTAAGACGTCTCTGCTATCTGTCTTCCTAACTTGTTCTTTAATCCCGAGCTTCACTGAGTTACATTAATGCGTCGAGACACTTATTAGCACGAATCCTCCTATAATAGTTTGGAGCACATTGCTTCCGCGAACTCCCTCATAGCGAGTTCTTCAAGTTCTCTATCGTAAAAATCCTTTGACAAAAAATAGCAAATAGTTTTAGGTCTCTTTCTAATTAATTTGTTGAAAACAAGCTAGGCCTCATATTGGCTAGTTCTGCGCCTTTAGGAAAAGTGCAAATAATAACTCTCATCCGGTGGAATAACTATAAACAGCAACTAGGCTCTTGCGATTAAGTCGATGTCAATAATATCCTCTTTTTCCGATATTTCTACATGATAGTGAAATCGGCTCTCAATCGGCTCTCAATGTCTTTAGGTCAGCGTCGTATTTTCTCTCGCCCTCAATAAATATATTTTTTACAAGCACTTTTGTTTTTGTAGACTTAAACGCACTTTTGTTAATCGAATATTTTTCTAGCAGAAAGGGATTTCTAAGTGACGTCAATGGTAAAATCCTGAATGAGTTCGATCAAAAAGGTTCGAATATTTTTTGTACATTCTTCCCAAGTTGGAAGCGACTGGTAACGATTGTATGCGGCAAGGCTCATTTCCAACAAATGTTGACGATTTTGCGCAAGCTCAGTCAAGTAGCTTGTCAATGCAATAACATTTCCTGGAGATATCAGGAAGCCTTCACAGTTATGGCTGATGATTTCCCTAGCTGCCCCGTCAGTTGTACCAATGACAGGAAGGCCGAACCCCATGCTTTCAGGATAGACTATGCCATACCCTTCGTACGAAGAGGGCAATACTAGCAGATGACTCGTTTTCATGTAATTTACGATTTCATCATCAGGTACGATACCGACAAAATTTACGTTCTTAGCCAGTCCGGCTTTTGTTATCTGGCGATTGATTGCTCGAGCGTAAGAAGGCTCTACGTGTGTATTACCGATCACTGTAAGCTTCCATTGATCACTTGGCAATTGTTTCAGCGCTTTCAGCACAATGTGTAACCCCTTACGGCGAATTACATTACCCAAGAACAACAGCTGAAAACTATCGCTCTGCGCTCGACGCATTATTTCTGCGACGCTTATCTCAGGATGAAAACGATTCCCACCCGGATACGCTACAAGACTTGGACGCATCCGAACTTTTGCGTCCATAAGCAGTCGTTCTACCGCTTGACGAGTGGTTACGCTGTTAAAGATAAACCCATCTACGCCCGAAAGATATAGGCGTTCAACGCGGCGATAGAAATAATTTTGCCACGTTGAATGACCTTCTTTGCTTCGAAGTAAGTGAACAATAGAAATGATAGGATAATCGATTTGTTTTCTCACACGGCGATTTAGTATAAAAAATGAAGGATGATTAAGCTCATCTTGGAGAAGTACATCTGCTTGGAGACTTGTTAAATGATGACGCAGATTGAACGAGAAATTATCGTTCAGATGACGAATATAATTCCGCCACGGCAATGAGATGATTTCCACACTATCTCCACGCTCTCGCAGATACGTAACTAATTTACGGTCATACAAGTAGCCACCCGAAAGCCTGTTTAAACTGTCGTAAATTATCAAACCTATATGCATTTCCGGTAAGTTGAAGCGTGAAGCCTAAAGCTCGAATTTCACGTCATAGTCGTCCTGTTTTGCGCGTGTATGATGCCCAGATGTTATCACTTTCCCAAATTTTTACTGTAATAATGTTAGCAGCTGGGGCATTTATCTTATCCAAAAGTTTTTTACAAAGAATAAAAGCAAAGCATTCGATACTTGGATTTAATCCCGTAAATTCGGGCAAATCGTTAAGAGTTTTGTCTTTGTAGTAATGCACTTGTTCATCCAAATAAGACTGGATGTCCAAAATATCAAGGAGATAACCATGTTTATCAAGCTTACTTCCTTTCACTTGGAGTTCAACTAGGTAATGGTGAGAATGTTTTCTGTTTTCTTCTCCCCAGTCGCTGCCTATCAGATAATGCTGAGCGACAAAATCTCGTTTGACTGCAACGGTATACATATCTATTCTCAGATAATAGTTTTGGATTTCTAACTTTAGATTATTAACTTAGATGTGCTATTGTTTATGAAGGACTAGAATGCATTGATATTGAACGAAATAGGATGCCATTTTAACATACCCCATTCTCCCAATTTTAACAAGATCTTGATTTTTCTCTTTCTCCAAATCATCTTTTTTTAGTACAGAGTTCGCTTCTTATTCGTCATAGGTAAATACTATTTGTATTACTTCAGCAGGCTTTTGATCCAACAGTTGATACGCGCGTAATGCTTCTTTAATTGAAAAACGATGCGTTATGAGACGAGACGGCTTCAACTGGCGTATCATTTCCCAAGCAACATCGAAGCGACGTTTTTTTGTCCATCGAGCACCAAATTCTGGTGCTATGCTGCTTACTTGGCTGCTAATCAGTTGAATGCGACTACGGTGGAAGCATCCTCCCAAGTCTACACTTGTACGTTTGCTCCCATACCAAGAGCCTATTACTATCCTGCCCGCAAACCCTGTTGCGAGAATAGCTTGATCAAGAGCGGCTGGCGATCCAGAAATCTCATAAGTGAGATCAGCGCCATTTGGTAAGTACTCTTCCAATGATTTCTGTAGATCTGCTCCTTCGGGATTAAGGGACACGAGCGCTCCAACTTTTTTCGAAGCCTCGCGGCGCAACGAGTGATAGTCGAGCGTGATGAGATTAGAGAGCGGCAAAGTGGCCAACAAGCTTGTAGTCAGCAAACCAACAATGCCTTGGCCAAATACTACAACATTCTCGCCGATTAGCGGTTTGCCGTCCATTACAAAATTGACCGCCGTTTCCATATTAGGTAGAAATACGGCATCTTCTAATGTTATATCGTCTGGCAATGGTAATAACATATTTGGATCGGCTATGAAATGGCTCTCATGTGGGTGGAATGCCATAACATAACGATTTTTCCAATTGGAATCCACTTCTTCACCGATTGCTATTACTTGTCCAACTGCTGAATAGCCATATTTTAGGGGATAAGCTAATGTGCTCGAAAGACCTGGGATGCTTGCATCTATCGATTCCCCTTCAGGAAACTCTCCTCGATAAATCAGGCTTTCGGTGCCAGGACTGATGGCAGAAAGCTGAGTTTTGATTAAGACTTGACTCGCATTGATTTTAGGTAGCTCCTCCTTTCTTACTATTACTTGCTGTCGAGCTCCGAAATAAACAGAAGTGCGATTCGTTACGGCTTTTTTTTCTGAGAGCCGACAAGCATTTATCTGAACCTTAGGGATTGTATCCTCCTGTTGACTAATAGATTCCACGCGATTTTCCTGTTGATTTAATGTGCTGTATAAGTTTAATAGATGGTTCATACGCAAAGCTTTAGTGAGCAAATAACGAAAGTTGCTTTCATTTACTGTGGGATGCAGTGGCAGCTGTCGCTCTACGATTATACCAAGTTCGCGAAGAGACTTGATCTTCAGTGGATTATTAGTTAACAGACGTACTGAACGTACTTGCAGATCCTCAAGAATAAGGGCGGCAATGGTGTAATCACGTTCATCAACTTGATGCCCCAACAGCAGATTTGCGTCGACGGTATCGTAACCTTGATCTTGAAGGTTATACGCTCGTAATTTGTCAGATAAACCTATGCCTCGCCCTTCTTGACGAAGGTAAATTAATACGCCACACCCTTCTTCAGCAATTTTTTGCATTGCTAGATGTAATTGCTCTTTGCAATCGCATCGACAAGATCCTAGTACTTCACCGGTAAAACATTCCGAGTGGATGCGCACCAAAATATTCGATTTACCTCTCACTTTACCCATTATTAAAGCAATATGCTCCTTGTCGTCTTTGCTATTGATGTAAAGACAGAGCTGGAATTCTCCGATGTCAGTGGGGATACGTGAAGTAACACTTCTCTTTAGTGCCCCGACAAATGGTTTTGCTATGTTCACGTTTTCACTTTTTTGTTAAAGATTTTCGGTCAGAAACTTATTTTTTAGGATTATAAGAAGCGTAAATATGTAAGTAGTTAGTCTCTTTGCTTATCAGTTTTTGCCCTCTCGATTTTCATATGCGTGTCTCGTTAATATACGAAAGAGAGTGCGGAGAATGGAGATAAAGAGCAACTACGGAAGTGATTGAATGAAATCTTTTTATCACCTGATTTGACTGGACGATACGATACGAATTAAATTGGCTTCACTAAACAAAAAACAGAGAAAGATATGTAATAAGATTGAATCTTAAAAACTCATATACTCATATTATATATTCATATTACTTCAGATCCTTTGTTATTCGGTTACGTCCTCAAAACTTTTTTACTTCCCACGATAGATACGTCGTTCTCATAATTGAAATATTTGCACATGGTAGCGACAAAATCAATGATAGAGATTTTTTTAATGCACATGCGGTTTTGAAGGTACTCATACATTGTTCAACTGCTTTTTTCTGTTGTTGTTTATTGATAAGGGCAATGTTCTTTCGGAGTATCTATAACAAATGACCTATATACAAGAAAAACTACATCTGTGCAAAATACTGGGAAGTGATAATAACTTAAAAATTAGAGTGATATTACCAATGCAACGCTTTTGGGGGTAAAACGTATGTCAAGTTTTGACGAAATAATCGTTCGAGCTGTCGAAAAGGTGATACCAAGTGTAGTGAATGTAAGCGAGTTAAAGCTAATGGCGGATGCTTATCTCCGCATACATCCTGTCCAGGGAGTCGGTTCTGGCTTTGTAATTGACAAAGGAGGTTATATATTAACCAATGCTCACGTGGTACTTAATTCTCAAGAAATAAAAGTAACCTTGGAAGAAGGTAAAACACTCTCGGGTGAAATAACGGGTATCGATACCATAACGGATATCGCAGTCGTTCAAGTTGACGCTCGTGACCTTCCAGTGCCTGAAATGGCAAAAAAGAACGATCTCAAGATCGGACAGATGGCCATTGCTATAGGTAGTCCATTAGGTCTTGTTGGAGGACCAACCGTTACTGTTGGAGTGGTAAGTGCATTGAATCGATCAATTCAGACTGAAGTCACTTATATGGAAGGACTTATTCAAACCGATGCAGCAATTAATCCTGGAAACAGTGGCGGCCCTTTGGTAGATAGTGAGGGCACAGTAATCGGAATAAATAGTGCAATCATACCTTTTGCTCAAGGCATTGGATTTTCCATCCTGATACAACCGGCTTTGTGGATCGCACGACAATTAATAGAACATGGAGAAATAGTGCGACCATGGATAAATATAAACGCGGTAGACCTCAATCCCAAAATAATAGCGTATTATAACCTATTAACTGACAGCGGAGTGATGGTGACCAATGTGTTACCTAACAGTGAAGCTGAAAGGTCTGGACTTAAAACAGGAGATATCATCGTTCAGATGGCGGATATAAAAATTGATAACGTCAGAGATCTGATAAAAGTGATGAATAAGCATAATTTAGGAGACAAAGTTAACGTAGAGTTATTCAGGGGCGACGAGAAATTGGTACTAGAAACTGTCCTAGAAAAAGCCCCTTCGACAAAAATTCCTAAAATTCAACATAAACAATAACAATCCAACAAGTTTCGTGAACTTCATTAGTTAACTGGTTTAAAGTTAACCAGTACACACGTGGAGAACGAAATAAAATAAGAACATTCGGCCCCTATTTTCACCGCTACTGGTCTAAAAGCCACAGTCGCAACACTCGTAAACGTATTAACCAACGTAAAAAAACTCCAAAAAGCGTAACCGCGCACAGAACTCAGCAACCTATTTGTCGCTTCACTAAACTAAGATTTAGTCTAACGAGAGGAGCACCGTTTCTTTTTCTAAGAATATGCGATTTGAAATCTCGAACATTTTTTACCCCGCGCAGTTATTAACCCTTTAATATCTTGACTTTGATTTATGTGCTATTTTGTAGAAATGCACACTCTTTTTAAATTGACATAGTGTGACTTCTGCACTATATGTTTTTGAACAATGCAACAATGTATTAGCTGGATATACGATCTAGAAACGTTGTAATATCAAATAAAGTAATTTTAAGCTTTTTCATATCCTCTAACAAACAAAATCGTAAGTGTTTTTCTATTCATCCTCTACATCCTTCTCTCCCGCAAAGTCTTCTGATGTTTCTTCTATCGCTTCTTCTGCTTTTTCAAGATACCCTAACATAAAAAGATCATAGTCCGAGAGTGTATACTTTTTCTTAAGGTCTTGTAAAAGTTCTGTTTTTGCATCTTCTATATGTTGCTGGAGACAATCATCACACTTTTTATCATCAAATTTCCCGTTCACTTCTGCTATTACTTCCGCAAGACATACTTGGAATTGAGGCAATACTTCCTCTACTAACAAGCGTAATTTTTGTCTCCACTCATGTTCTTCAGCCTTATGTTCATCGCTCATTTTCAAACCGCCGCTTTTTTGGCTTCTTTTTCCTACATGTCTTAAAAAACACAATGACGCGCGATATATAAAAGCTAGAACCTTCAAACTTTCTACAAAAAAGACCTACGCGATAGTTTAAACTCTATATAGTGAGCGAACATTACTAAATCCGGCTATATCAGACTTGTTGCTAGCGTATCTCGAAACCGTAACGTTCAAGTTTACGTCTAAGTTCCTTAGTTTAAGATATCACCAACTAAAAACGGAGCTATAAGTCGTGGTTGCTAGCAACGGACTTTTAAGAATAAAGATGGTTTACCCGTTTTGTGTTAAATCGTATTGGAAAGTGAGTTTCTATATCTTACAATAATTATCGTTTGCATCTAACATAAGAAATATTGAAATGTCCTCGTAACTTTTTAATTAAAAAATCGAGAATTAGGCGGAAGACATATAGTTATCTAACCACATACAAAAGTTTGTCCGTTATGGCATATGAAGTCTCTATAATTAAATGCGATTCTTATGACGATGAGAAAGTCAGAAACGCAGTAGAATCAAGTCTGGCTCAATTAGGTGGACTTGAGAGCATTATCAAGGAAGGCGACCGCGTACTGATTAAATTGAATTTGCTATCCTCAAAGCCACCTGACGCGGCCGTTACCACGCATCCCGCAGTCGTAAGAGCAGTTGTTGAAATGGGACAGGAGCTTGGGGCAACCGTAATAGTAGGTGATTCACCGGGTGGCGGCAGCACTGCTTCGTCATATAAATCATTATTGCAAAAGACTGGAATACAAGAAGTTGTCGACGAAACTGGATGTGAATGCGTACGGTTCGATGAGGTGACTGTGGACGTTTCCTCGAACAAAGCGAAAATATTTAAGAAGCTCACACTAGCCAAAGTGATTACTGAAGCAGATGTGATCATAGGTCTCCCTAAATTAAAAACGCATAGCCTGACATATTATACGGGGGCAGTAAAGCTCCTTTATGGGTATATCCCCGGAATGTTCAAGCCCGAATATCACCTGCACACGGCGAGAGACGTAAATCTCTTCGCTGGACTTTTGCTCGACCTGCATGACATGTACACGCCTACCATCAGTATCATGGATGCTATTGTTGGAATGGAAGGGGCTGGACCCTCAAATGGCAACCCACGGAAAATTGGGCTTATTCTAGCAAGCAAAAGTTGTACAGCGATAGATTATGTTGCTGTCACTATTGCGGGCTTTGACCCTATGATGGTGCCGACTGTAAAGATAGCGAATGAACGAGGCACTGGACCAAATAGTTTGACAGAAATCACGATATTCGGAGAGAAGCTCGAACCACTCATTATGAAAGATTTTAAAAAGTCAACGACGATATGGCTGAGTCGAGCACCATCATTCATGACTAATATACTAAAAACTATTATAGCTGTAAAACCTCGCATAGATGCTTTTAAATGCAAAAAGTGCGGAGAATGTTTTAGAGATTGCCCGCCTCATGCGATAAAATTTACAAAAGGCTCAGCACCGGTCATTGATTATAACAAATGTATGCGGTGCTATTGCTGCCAGGAATTATGCCCAGAAGGTGCCATTGATATATCTGTGCCACTGGTAAGAAAGATACTCAAACGATGACGTGAACTTCTGACTGATATTAAATTAAACTAAAAATATTCAGTACATTTTCATTATTATTCTTAAAACAGACAGGTAGTTGTGAACACCAACGAGTCTTGTGTTGTTACAGCGTCTATGATTTGCTGCTACATGTACCGCGATTAGTACCCCTCTGATACAACAGCTACTTGTTAACTTATAGATCTTAAATAATTAGTCTTAACGTTTGTTATAGCAAAAGCAAAAAATTTATCCGAATAACGACGTTCGTTCTTAATGAGGATAGATTTTTCGTCTCATTCATATGCGACTCTGTCGCTTACGCATTCATCTGAGTTTCCTACTGTCATTGTCTATCCTTCATCTAATAAGGCTACATAAACGCTTTATTATTTGTAAACAGTCAGTCTGCAATTTTTTGATTGGCATCGTTTATGACATCGTCTGAAACGATTATTCTATCCCCTATGGAGACTATCTTAGACCAATGAATAACTTCATCGCGTTTTAGCATACCTTTTGACACTACAATTGAAATATCTTTAGTGTCAACGTCGATAATAACATCTTTTATCTTGCCTATGTCAACTCCACTTTGCGTAGTAATTGATTTTCCCACTACTCCTTGCTTCATATTAACTGAATCCTCCTCATTTAAGCTTAATCCTATGGAAAAAATAACTGATTGCCGTATTTTGAGTCAACGATAGAATAGTGAGGAGAGTTTTTTAATGGTAAGTAAACCCTCCCCTCTATCCGTGTCTAATTAATTTATCTTGCCCAAAATGTCGCCCTCAAAGTTGCATCGCCTGATTATCGTTATAACTTTCTCGTACTATAACTCCCATGAATCTCATTGTAGCGGTCACTTATGTTAGTGATTACAGTAAACCTATTAAGAGCGTAAGCACTTGTGTCCCGGGGTCATTGAAGGGAGGAACAAACAATCCTAGAAATATTACTATAAGACCTGGGATTAATCCTCCTGGAATTAACAACATCATTTTTCACCTCCTTAATCATTTTAACTTGACATCGATATAAGCCGAAAATTGACAAAAAAAGCTTTATTATTGACGAAAAGATTATTAATTGTAACGGAAGCTCCGTTAACATACGTTTTTGTTGAAATCACTATTCAATTTTCGGTGCGTGACAAGATTACAAAGCGCTGAGATATTATAAAAGTAACGAGTTTTTCGTACTTGTACTTAATTTTAGACGTTCGCGTTGAAAAGTGTTAAGTAGATCAAAAAAATCAAATACTTTAACCAATCTGAAGATCTACACTTTAACCTCCCAAGTCTAGATTCTACAAAATGGCATAAAAATACTCGATAAGGGTTTTTTGGAATTAAATGCATAACAATTTTTTTAACGCTAATTAACTAGTTTTGCTGGAATTTAACTCAGTATACTATTTAATTTAACGTATCCTAAATATCCATGAAATTAGTATTGTAAATATGTCGAAAAACTATATGATAAGAAGCAGTAACTTTCCAGAAGGCTTGTCATTTAATATTCACTGATTACGTTTATTAATTTAATTTTGTAACTATATCCTTGCTGACAATACATTAACATAAGCAAGAAGGCATTTTTACTATATCTAATAGGAGTTTTATCTTTTCCCGAAATAAATAGAAAAAGTGAAATTAGAGAATTCTCGAAATAGCAGCGAGTTACCGCGGTTGCACACTTTATCTTTACAACAACATAATTCTAATTGGATTAAAAAACAAAGGACTGCAAGGCAAAACATGATTTTATTTATCAGAATCTTAAACAGATTAGAAGTAGTCATGCCCCGTATTTCACTTAATATTAAGTGTGACTTACGAATCCGCGATATAATAGTGAAAAACTAATATAATATTACGACAGAATATCTATTGTAAGTGCTCTGAAACATGATTGTATCACCTTCACATTCATAAACTGAATGGGGGTTGATCAATAAAAAAAACAAATGAAATACAGTACTGGCAATTTTGAATGTGTGATGGTCAAAAGACCATGTAAAAAGCCGGCTACTGTAAATTTGGTAGCCGGCATAACATTATTGACAATTTTTAATTAAATTTTGGGCTCTAAAAAACCTTTTACCGCCACTATAATAACAACTTATGTGCCATTAAGATTATAGCATACGTTATTCAGTTTGCTCTCTTTGTTCCAAAGCCTGTTACTCTTGGTGCGGTCACATCGCCGAACACCCGCATTCAAATCCAAACACAAATACATGGTCATGTGCGAACAAAGATTGGTGTTAAACTTGGACATTTCTGTGACATCAAGAGGCTTTGCAGTCTCTCTTCCCTTGGGTTATAATATGCTCCCCGTGAGCTCATTCATTCCCCACGTTTACTAAAGCCACTCTCCAGCAGATAATTCAAGTTATGATAATTCTGTGCCCATTTGTAAAACTGCTGTGGAAGTTGGTTCATAGTTCGCTACTACATCTCCATATACAATTCTTTTTTTGGAGATTTAAAATAGTGGTGATCTTGTTTAGTTATGTTTTTTTCTTTTCTTTACAGAAAATGTTAACATAAAGCATTGTTATCCTCTCATATCACGCGCAAGGAATATATCAGTTTAATGTCTCATGCAAAAAGGGTTTCTTATTAACACGTTCAGTGACAACAAAAGCATCACAGAATATACGGAATAAGCCTTTTTGTCTTCTCCGTGTACTCGAGGACAACATCAAGACTTCGCATTCAAAATTATCCGTTTTTTGCATCTAGGCATATAGTTTTCATAGCAATGCTCGATTGGACACAAGCACGTCGCTTTCAACGTTTAACATGCAGAACTACATATATACAACTTACAGGTATACTACAATTTAATAAAGTAACCGGAGGTGAAATATTTGTACAAGAAAAATTCAAGAAGCAGTTACGGCGGTGGATTTAACTCCTTTGAGCGGATGGAGCCACGCGAAGCTCCCGTAGAAGTCGGAAAGCAATACGATGTCAAGATCGAAGACATCGCAAAGCAGGGCGATGGCATTGCCCGCGTAAACGGTTTCGTAATATTTGTTCCAAGCACGCAGATTAACGACGAACTTAAGATTGAAATTAAAGCTGTTAAGCGCAACTTTGCTTTTGGTGAAGCGGTATAATTTTGACTTAAGAGAAGATACAAGAAGAGACGACTAAAGAAAAAGGATTAAAAACTTCATGATGGGAAAATAACTGATTGTTGCTATACAGTTGCGCTAAAACAGTGTATAACGGATCATTCTTTCCATCATTTTTTAAATTCAGTTTTAAAATGCAGTATAGGAGAGATGGCGTTACGCTCGTAATCGCTCTATTTCTGAATCTTATCTACAATATGTCGCAGTAATCTCACATCTTCCGAATTAAATGGCATGCCAGAATAATAGCATTTACGCCTTTTCTTTTCGAGTAAAACATTTTTTGTTGTGGTGGAAGTTCTTCAGCGATTATCAGCCGAAAAATTCATGCTACGTCTCAAATTTATACTATTTTGTTAGATTTTAACTTATTACAATTTTGACACAACAATTGAATATTTTCTACCGTATTGCCACCGCCCCTTGATACAGGAATAATGTGATCATATTGTAAGCCTTTGGTAGCACCACATATAACGCATCGCCCAGCGTCACGATGATAAACTTTCTTTCGCACTTCAGAAGAGACATATCGGTATGGATTTATTGGGACATGATTTGTTTGTTTATGGGTTTTTACTAAGATGTAAACAATGCAAATTATGAATAAGATAACATAAAATGGCCACAACCAGGGTGACAAGAATAATAAAATAACTGCGATCAATATTTTTGCTTTGATGCTCCATCTTCTTTTTTTCATAACAACCAAGTCAATCTGAATTATCAAAGATTAAAATTAGTCTCAAGTCCTTTTATTCTTTTTTATCGTGAAATCTGCGCACATATACTCTTATGAGTTAAGCAAAATAACCTGAGACGAACAAAGTAATTTGTGACACGTTTGGTTCCTATCAAATAAACTAGATGACTGCGGTTATTATTAGAACATTTTAAGTTGCATCGTGCATAAGTCTGATATTTGTAACTGCAGTCGAAACAGTTTATTACTCGTTTAGTTAATTCTGAATCAAAAGCGATAAAGCCAAAATAGAAACCCAGCAAGTCTGAATTGCAACCAAACCGATCTGGTCTACTCTATTTAGTTCTTCCGAAATTTAACCTAAACATTTCATATCAGTTTTAGTTTAACTCATAGGGTATTCACTATATCTATACGATCCGACCTGAATATGAGAGAAGATATTTGAAGAGGGATGCGATGTAGTAAAAGAACATAAGTCTATAATGTTACAACCTCTGCTTAGCTCACATTCGATCAGATCAATTCAACTGGGGCGACTTAATAATGTCATTGGATAAATATACAGTTCTTGATTTTTTCGATACTCTGAGTGACGACCCGCAAAGATAATAATTGCTATCACAAAATCTAACAACAGTGTAATTAAGCTGTTGAGCTACTAAGCTAATTATAAATTTTTTAAGTTGTAACTGATTTGCCTAGTGTATCCTGAAGTTGGGGTAAAACCTAGAACAGATCATAGTTAGCTAATTTTCATTCATTGATGGAATCTCAAACATTTATGGTTTAACAATTTAAGCCCGTAAAGCACAAATTTGGACTTAAAATGCTAATTAAAATCTGTGATTGAAGGCAATTTGTTTAAACGTTTAATTTAAAGAGTAGAAGCGTGCGGATAAGATGATCAACTTACCATAAAAACTGTAGACGGTTATTACAAAAAAATTTTGTTGAATGCCTATTTAAAAAAGAGCCACTAATATTTTCTTCTACACAGTTCTCATGTGTTCATAGCAATGTCGTTTCAGTTTATTTCCTATTAGATAAATGGTACTAAGTTGTTGTTTACTAGAATCCGAACTGATGGCAACAGGGAGTGAACGAATGATTCATGAAGGAATAAAACCTTGGAACAAATTGCCTAGTGAAACTGATGAAGCGTACAGCGCTTTTTGCTTGTATCTAAACATGGGGGAAAAACGTTCAATGGCCGCACTTGTGACAACGATCGATAAAACTTTATCTATAGAACAGTTAAATTCGTGGGCTAATACGTTTTTGTGGACTAAACGCGTCAGACTATGTGAAGGATTTATTCAAGACCAGCTGTTGAACAACAGTACACGATTATCAGGCGATACCATAACTCAACACAAAATAGAATTGACCACAAGCACGTCAAATATCTCTAAACAACTTAAAGCAAAATATTTCCCTGTAAAAGGAAAAGCAAAACACAGCGCTCACTAGTTAGTCTTACGTTGAGCATCACTCTGAATCGCTAATACACCAAAGTACACTAAATATCATTAAGTGTCAATTGTAAGTATATATATATCAGGGTTCTACTTCTGTAAAGGTTTAACAGCCCATTCTAGGATATATTTCAATTCCTTTCTGCATATGTTATTGTAACGGGTGAGATCAAGCGTTTCCCATATTTCATCATCCATACAAGGGAATGCGTATATAGGTGGTGGGTACGTGTCCACGCCCTCGGGATCTTTCCATTTATAGTCTATTTCTAATACTGTGATCTTCCCGTTCGTAGGGCAAGCTTTGCACATCGGGATCGTTTTTGCCAATCTTTCCACTTGCCTTTTCTCTTTTAACTCCTGTTCGATTTTTTTTTCTTTCATGTGGGGACTCCAGAGCACGATGGTAATACATATGCAGCGTTGAGAAGATATATTATAATTTGCGATTCTGTGCAGTGAAACATTAAAGCAAGATTGTTATCTTCATATGTCATCAATATCTATGAATAAGATCCATAATTGACAAAATGTTGTTGAAACATTTTATTACAATGAGAGCTTCTCCAAAAAATAGATTGATCAGCCATGGAAAGATCCTAAAGTGAATGTAAAGAAACTCCTCGGCCAATGTGGGCTCTGGTAAGAGATTATACGCGCAAACAAATGCTATAAAGTTACATTTTAATAAAACGTGAATATTGTCAAGAAAAGCGGTGATAGGTGATACGCCGTTTCAAATTAGAGATGATTAGATTATCTTTACGTGAATTGCTAAAGGGGAAAGACCTAAAGGTAAATCTGTTTAGGGGTTAGTGCAATACATTTTTGGGTGTTATATGCCGTCTAGCAGACAAGAACTTAAGCAAATCAATTCAAATGCACTAGTGAGGTGGTTGGGAACCGCCCAGACTGAAAAATTTGTAATCAGATGTGACGTATAAATGCTTGACCTTACTCAAATCCCCTCGCGTGGCAACGACTTCACCTACAAAAACGGTATGATCTCCTGTTTCAAATTGCCCGATAACCTTACATTCAAAAGCAACTGTAACGCCATCGATAGTAGGCACTTTTACTGCAATAGAATCGATAAGAGAAAGACCTGCATCTTTGATTTTGTCAGTATCTCTGCCAGACTTCGACCCGCAAATCCACGCGCCATCTGTTTGATCCTCATTTGGATAATTCACTACAAATTCTTTATGAAAGCGTATACCTTCATGCGAATAGCGCGTATGATCGATAGAGATCATCAACAAAAAGGGATTAAACGATGTACGCGTAACCCAAGAAACGCCGAGGGCATTTGGCTTTCCATTTTTATCAACTGATGTTACCAAAGTATAGATCATCGGCGCGGAAAGTGCGAAAGCTTCATCTTGAGGTATAATTTCCATTTTTGTTGTCTCCGTGTGATTAAGGACATTAGTACTAACAAAAGTGATGTAGTATAAATGATTCGACGTATAAATATCAAGTCCATCAAGTTGCAACTTCTATGTTATTATGCGCGGACTTTAAAATGAAAGTAAGCAATAATTTGTAGCAAATTGTTTTATATAACAACCGTTTTTTAATGCTGCTTTTAGGCCGTAATGATGTTTAATATGCAAAATCGAACACTCAGGCATTAGTTCATTGCAGACACTTTTGAATGCGTACAATGGCTTCAGCTTAAATCATTTCAATATCGGACTAAGGTAAAAGCTATTCTCTATGCGACTAACCAGAATAGGAGAGAGAGAATTTTAAACTGCTCGAAATATACACGATCTAAAAATATAGTGTAGAGGTCTTTGTACGATTTTTTCAAATCCGCAAACGATGGGTTCGTTTAGCAAGGGAAAATCGTATAAATCAGATACGTGGGGTTGCTTTTCATCACAATGCAGAAAAACAAAAAAAGAGACGTGCAGTAATTTGAACAATCTAGAATCTCACACAATAAGCTACCTCTTTCCCGCCCAATTTTGAGAGAGAACCACTTCCACGTCAAGAGGGACGTGCCGTAAAAACCGTCTTCCTGCCTCTTTCATGGTGTTTTCGACGATCTCCGCCGCCTCTTCAGCCTGCGCCT
>Ga0187781_10000197_pt1 | contig 42401 bp, 38 predicted proteins | sample 0715_SJ02_MP02_2_FD_132447 | JGI IMG/M metagenome (GOLD analysis project Ga0187781, IMG submission 132447) | Tropical peat soil microbial communities from peatlands in Department of Meta, Colombia - 0715_SJ02_MP02_20_MG | ecosystem: Environmental > Terrestrial > Soil > Wetlands > Peat | place... | reverse complement strand
TGAAACGGTTGGTCCACCCCACCGCTAGCGCCGCAGGCATAAAGTACTATAATACGCCCAGAAATTCACAGTGTTGTTTGATGCGCCGCCTGGTCGGCGCTGCGCTCGCGCGCCGGGTCGCCGTACCCTTGGGGGTGGAGACAATATGAAATTCTCGGTTGTCAGTGTCTTGAGTGCTGCCGCATTCCTCGCGCTTGGCGCAATTGCGCAGGCCCAGACGAGTTCTACGGCGGGATCGCATGGCGTTGCATCGCCATACGCGCCAAACGGTCCCTACCCGGATTGGGCAGGTATTTGGACGCCCAATTTCGCGGTGCCAAATCCACCCCCGAAGGAAACGACTTCCTCGACTTCGCCAGCCAACGACACCGTTGTCGGCGTCGCGCAGTTTGGAGGCGGCGACAAGCCTTCGTTGACCCCTCAGGCCGCGGCGCAATTCAAGCTTATGCAGGAGGCTGACGCGCGCAACGAAGAGCCAGCCACCGACGCGGCGAATTGCCTGCCGCCCGGCATGCCCACGATCATGTTCATGCCATATGATCTGGAGTTTCTATTTACCCCGGGACGCGCGACGATCATTCAGGAAGCGTACATGCAGGTGCGCCGCGTGTTCATGGACGGGCGCGGCCATCCCGCGAAGGTCGATCCCACTTTCAACGGGCATTCGATCGGCCACTGGGAAGGCGACACGCTCGTCATCGACACAATCGGTCTCGGACACGACACCCCGATTGGCTACAGCCGTCTCCGTCACGGGCCGAATCTGCACGTCGTCGAGCGCATTCACCTTACAGATCCAAATACGATGGAAATCGATATGGAGCTCACCGATCCGGACGTGCTGACGAGGCCCTGGCACACCGTGCACACGTTCGCGCGCCACCGCGAGTGGGACCAGATGGAATACATTTGCGAAGAAAACAACCGCAATCAGATCGACAAGAACGGCCAGGTCAAGCCATTCTGAACGAACTGCGGGTAGCTCTTAGCACGTCACGCGCTGTTATCGCTGCGCGTGGTGATCGAGGTTCAGCATGCGCTTCGAGTCATCCTCGACGCACGCGGGCGATTCCAGCAGCGGCTCATCGGACGGCTTGATCAACCGAGGGGCTTGGGTCCACGGCTGCGTCAGCACATTTGGATCGTCGATGGTCACCTGATACGCGAGGTTGTCGCCGACTCTCCAGAAGCGCTCGATCACGTGCATGGTGGGGGTGTGAAAGTAGCCGTTCTCGCCAAACCAGGTGTCGTCCACAAAATTCGTCGCATCCACCACGAGCGTATCGCCCTCCCAATGGCCCACGGAGTCTCCATTGTAGGAAGGATCGGCATCGGCGCGATGCGGCCGCCCATCGGTTGGAACGATTCGATAGGTGTCGCCGGACATGTCTTCATACAGGAAAATCATTTCGTTCGGCTGCTGGATGATCTGGCGCGGAGGACCGAGGCGCGGCACACCCGGCCTGCCGCAGAAGAAGACTTTGTCGAGTTTCGCTTCGTTGTCGAAGAGGTATTTCACCTTCGCCTGAAACCCGGGCTTGTACGAAGGAGTCGGCGCAGATGGCAGCGCGTCCGGCACCGGGACTTTCGCGGGCATGCGGCCGCTCAAATCGATTTGCTTGACCGCAGCCGATCCGCCAGCCTCGGTCCTCTTGACGCCTCCCCCCGGCACGAGCACCGAATACTGCCAAATCCCGCTCAAATCAGGATGTCCGTTCAATGTGCGGACGGCGCTGGTCGCCGCCGTGGTTGCATTTTGCTGGGCGTGTGAGGGGATGACGAAAACTATTGCCGCTGCGATCGCACAACCTATTGGCAGTCTCATGTTCCGGCCTCCTTTCTCACCCGAAACTACCGAGAATCGGCCGCACCCGGCGCGACCATTTCAAGCGAAGTCCCATCCGCAAATGTGATTTTCGTCAGAAAGCCGTAAAGCGATCCGTCCTTGGCGCGAAACCCATAAGCCGAAACTGTCTGGCCCACCGCATTCTTGAACTGGCTGCTCGAGACGCCGACGCGCCGCAAGAATGCAGGTGGCGCGCTCTCCCATTTCCAGTTTTCGACGCCGCTGCCATCTGCTTTTTTCGCGTCGATATAGACGGCGATGTGCGGATTCACCCAATCGACCTGCGTCAGCGTGCCCGTCAGCGTGAACGGCTTCGACATGTCGAAAATCGACGACGGCGAGTGGTGCGCCCACGCGCTCCCCGCCGCCAGAAGCACCAAGAATGCCGCGAATCCACCCAAAACCCGGTATCGCAAGGAGGGTCTCCTTTCCCGACTTTGCCGGGAGTCTATCACAAAGGCTGGTTCCTAGGCGCTGGCGGTCAGCTCCAGAGACGCTGGGACGCAATCGCGGCGCCGGTGACGAGCGACTTCAGCTTTTTCCACGAGATGCCCGGATCGAGGCGTCCCATTCCGGCGAATGTGCCGAAGCCGCAGTCGGTGCCTGCGATGATCCGATCGCGTCCCACGATGTCCGCGTAACGGCAGATTCTCTGCGCGACCAATTCCGGATGCTCGACGTAGTTCGTCCCGGTGTCGATCACTCCCGGCACGAGAATCTTGTGCTCGGGTATTTCGATTTCGCGCCAGACGATCCATTCGTGTTCGTGGCGCGGATTCGCTGCTTCAAAAAGGAGTGCAGCGGGCTTGGCCTTCAGCACGATGCCGATGATCTTTTCGAGCGGGATGTCGTGGTCGTGCGGACCGTCGTAGTTTCCCCAGCAAACGTGCATGCGCATCTTGTCCGCGGGAATCTTCGCGACCGCGTGGTTGAGTACATCCACGTGCAGCGCCGCGCGCTTCAGAAATTCGGCCTCGGTCAGTTCCTGAAATCCCGTGTGGCGGCCCATCGCGAGGTCAGGGCAATCGAGCTGCAGAAGGAATCCCGCTTCGACGATCGCTTCGTACTCCTCTTTCATGGCCTCGGCAATCGCTTGGACGTACGCCTCGTGCGTCGGATAGAAGTGATTGGGCTGGAACGCCGTGACCAGTCCGGGCGAAGCGGAGTTCATGAAGGCTTCGGTCACGTGCGTCTTCTTGATCGCGTCACGAAGATTGGCGATGTCCTTGCGCATCGCCTCGCGGTCCTGCACAGCGACCGGCCCAAGGCAGCAGGTTCGCCGGAAGGCCTGCGTGCCGGCAACCGCCGCGATTTTCTTCCGAAAGTCCGGATATTCCTGCAGGTCGAGCGCGACTTTTCGGGGTTGGTCGCCTCCGAAACCGGTGAGGCGCTGGTGAATGTAGGTCGCGTAGCTGACCTTGCTGGCTTCTCCGTCGCTGACGATATCGATTCCCGTTGCGGATTGTCGCTCGACATTGTGCGCGACGGCCTCACGAACCACACGGTCAAAGTCGTGCGGATCGTACGGCTGCTCATGGTCCTTCTTGAGCAGCATTTCGGACAGCTCGTGCGATCGCGGCAGGCTGCCGACGTGCGTGGTCAAAATTCGGTTTGTGCTGAGTTTCATGGACGTTCCGGACTCGGAAGCAAAAGTGCCCTCGGTCGTCCCCATGTTATGGGACAAGAGTCGAATTGCAAGCGCGAAAGGCTGCGGACCCGTTGACAGCAACGAAACGCCAAACAATCCGGCCTCGGACCGGGAAACCCAAATCAAGCGCAATGCAATCTAAAAGAGTAGAATAGCGTCACAGCTGGGGCCGCTCCGGGCCTATCGTGTGTGGAGGTACCCAGATGCTGAAATCATTCCTTTCAAGAACATTCATTCTGCTGACTGCACTTGTGTTTGTAGCTTTTGTGCCGAACCTCGCATTCGCCCAGCGCGGCGGTCATGGCGGTGGCGGAGGGTTCCACGGTGGAGGCGGCGGCTTCCACGGTGGCGGAGGCTTCGGTGGCGCGCGTGGCTATGGCTACCGAGGAGGCGCGTACCGAGGCGGCATGTATGGCGGCGCGCGGTCGTTCGGCGGAGGCTCTCGCGCCTACGGTGGTGGAGGATTTCGCGGTGGCGCGTCAGGCGGTGCCCGCGGTTACGCTTCGCGCGGTTGGGCCTCACACGGCTTCGGCCAGGGCTTCAGCGCTGGGCGCGGTGCGACGGCTCGTCCCGGCATCGCCGACGGAAACTTTCACTCCTTCGGCGGCGGACGCGGCTCCACAGGCGGATTCCAGGGTTCTCGCGGCGGAATCGCCGATGGCAACTGGCATTCATTCGGAGCCTCCCGCGGCAGTGTCGGTGCGGGACTCGGCGCTCGCAACTTCGGCGGCTTTGATCGAGGCTTCGGCGGCCGTGGCTTCAGTTGGGGCGGACGCGGCTGGGGTTGGGGAGGTAGAGGCTGGGGCGGTTGGGGATGGGGTTGGGGGTTCGGTTGGGGTTGGCCTTGGGCCTTTGGTTGGTGGGGACCCGGTTGGGCTTGGGGTCCTTACTGGTGTGATCCGTGGTGGGGCGGTTGCCCGTACCACGGCTACTATCCATACGCTGGCTATTACGACTGCGGTCCTCCATACGCTCCGCCGCCGGAAACGGCTCCCGACTCCGATTACGGCGACTACTATTCCTACGGTCCACCGTATGCAGCGCCACCGGATCAAGGCGACTACTACGGGGATTCGACAGCTCCGGTTCAGGGCCCGTCAGACCAATACTCGTACGACCCAGGACCAAACACCGGCAACGTCGCCGAATCCATGCCGACGATCCTGCTGTATCTAACCGACGGGACTGTCTATCCAGCGACCGATTACTGGGTCTCCGGCAGCACGGTGCACTACGTGGTTGCCTACGGCGGTGAGGGTGTAGTGCCAATCGAGCAGGTTGACATGCGGCGCACGATCGACGAGAACGCCAAGCGCGGCGTGCGGTTTAATCTGCGGCCAAAAAGCTACGGCAACCCGACCGCGAGCGCGCCGTCGGCTGCCCCAGCGGCACAAGCCCAGCCGATCGCCTAATTGCCGCTGCAGCGCGCCGCCGAGAGGTTCGGCTTCGCAAAGTGCGGAGTGTTGTTACTTCTTCGACCGGTGCACGAGCAGCACTCGCGCGCTCGGATTTGGCTCGTATAATTCCTCGACGAGATCCGCTCGGCGATCGAGGATCACGCGCTGATTCAACGATCCCTTATCCGTGACTTCGCCGGCGTCGAGCGACGGCGGCTCCTCCAGCAGCATCGCCCGCTCCACGCGATTCGAATTGCCCGTCGCCTCCGCCGCGAACGATTCCAGTAGCGATCTAAATTTCGTCCGAACGGCCTCATTGCGCAAAATTTCGCTCCGCGAAGCGCTGCTCGGTAGTTTCATCAACAAACGGCAAGGCTCGAGATTAGGCACCAGCAGCACGGCCAAATAATTCCGATCGTGTCCGGCGATTACCACATCCGCCACATACGGCGCGAACCAGTGAATCAACTTGAGCCGCAGCGGGCCGACGTTCACAAACGTTCCGGATGAGAGCTTGAAATCCTCGGCCAAGCGTCCATCGAAAATCAGCCCCTTGTTGACGTCATCTGGATCGAGGAAACGCACCGCATCGCCGAAGCGGTAGTAGCCCTCTTCGTCGAATGCGCGGCGCGTCAGCTCCGGTTCCTTCCAGTAGCCCGGCGTGACATTCGGGCCTTTCACGCGGATCTCAAACTTCGATCCATGAGGCACCACCTTGGCCTCCACGCCGGGCATCGGGATTCCGATCACGCCGCTGTGCTCGGTGTCCCATGTGCACTGCAGCGCCATCGGAGAAGTTTCCGTCGCGCCGAGGCCCGTGGCCATCATGATTCGCTCGCCGCATGCATCTATCATGAGCTGCCGGTAGGCATCCCAGAGCGCCTGCGAAAGCGCAGCGCCTGCGTAAAACATGAACTTCACGCGGCTGAAGAAATTCCTGCGCAGTTGCGCATCGCTCCGGAAATAGCGCAGCAATTCGTCATAACCGCGCGGCATGTTGAAATAGATCGTCGGCGCGATCTCGCGCAGATTGCGCACCGTCATTTCGATTCCGGCGGCGGTGGGGCGGCCGTCGTCGATATAGAGGGTGCCGCCGTTGTAGAGCGTCATTCCCGTATTGTGATTGCCGCCCGCCGTGTGATTCCACGGCATCCAGTCGACGACCACCGGCGGCTCTTCGCCCATGAACGGAAACCCCTGCAGGATCATCTGTTGGTTGCTGCAGATCATGCGATGCGTGTTGACGACGGCTTTGGGCAGCCCGGTCGAACCCGAAGAGAACAAGAACTTCGCGATATCGTCCCGCTGAATCGCGGCATGAACGTCCTCGACTGCCGGCGTCGGACTCGTCGCCGCGAGATCGGCAAACGAAGTCGCCTTCCGCCCGGCAAGCGAGCCCTCTGTGAAAACAATCTCGATGTCCGGATCAACGATAGCTTCGATCGCGCGCCGGTAGGGCTCAGTATGGGAGACGAACACCATTCCCGGCGTCAAAATTCTCATCACATGCTGGAGCTTGGCGAAATCGGTGGAGATCAGCGAATAAGGCGGCGCAATCGAAGCCGTCGGCACGCCTACATGCTGTCCGGCGAACATCAGCAGCAGATGTTCGAGATCGTTCTCGGAAAGGATCGCAATGGGACGGTTCGCCGAAAGTCCGCGGTCGAGGAATGCCTGCCCGAGGCTGCGAACCTTCTGCAAAGCTTCGGCGTAGGTCAGATAGCGCCATTCGCCGTCCGCGCCGCGCTTCGCCGCCAGAGCGCGGTCCGGAGCCACGCGCGCCCAGTGAATCAGGCGTTCGGTGATTACGCGCGGGTATTCGCCGAGGGGTTCGTCCGCACGCAAGAGGATGGTGCCATCCGCGCGTCTCTCCATCGAGGCGCCGGACGTCCTCAGACGGACTGCGCGCACGCGCGTCTTGGGTGATGGTTGCTCGGTGACCTGTGTGCTCTTCATCGATTGGGGCTGGCGGATGACCGACGAATTGTATCGCGGGGCCCTTTCAGCGTGCTAGTGGTGGGGTGTGCGCTCGGCCCGGCACAGCTACTTCTTCTTTCGGGGCAGGAGCGTCGGGTACTGGGCGGTGTTGAAAGCCCATGCAGCCATGAGCTGTGCGGACTGAACAAGACCCTCCTCTGATGCTTTATCGAACGTATCGGATTGCGTGTGTTCCGTCTCCGCATATTCTGGCGCGTCGCCGATGCACGAGAATCCCGGAACGCCCGCCGCATTGAAGGACGCGTAGTCGCTTCCAAACGTGCGCGAAAGCTTTGGCTCTATGAGTTGGAGCTGCGAAGCGACGGGAGCAAGAATTCTATGCAGCGCTTCGATGTCGTCGTAGTTCTCATGGACGCCGATGGTGAGGACGGGTCCCGTTCCCGTGTCGTTCACGAGGATGGCCGAGATGTTCGGCAGCTCCTGCTTGTGCTGGGATACGTATGCCTTCGACCCGACTTCGCCTTGTTCTTCGCCCGAGAACAGCACGAAGCGAATTGTTCTCTTGGGCGCGAGATTGAGTTTGGCGAGAGCTCGTGCAGCCTCAAGGATTGTCACGACGCCGGTTCCGTCGTCCGTCGACCCGGACGCCAAATCCCACGAATCGATGTGCGCGCCTACCATCACGATCTCGTCGGGTTTCTCGCTCCCACGAATCTCGGCGATGGTATTCGAAGTTTCGACTGGGCCTGAGCTGAAAGAATTGTTCAAATTCACCCGCAGCCGCACGCCTCCCTGTTTCAGCAGTCGCCAGATTAGTGCGTAATCCTCGTGTGAAAGATATGCGCTTGGTATCAAGCCGGGCTCGTAATCACCAGCGGAACCGTTGGACATGCGCATCAGGTTGTACGGATTTGCTGAATCTCGCAGGATGACGCGAACGCCCTCGGTCTTGAAGAACTTCGTGCGGACTTCATAGAACGGGTTCGGCGCAGACGCCTGATTTGACAGGTCGTGATACGGAGGCCGGAGCGGAAACTGGACCGGCGGGTGGCCATTCTGATACGGAGGAGAAACAACGCGAGGTTCCTCCAAGATCACAATCGCGCCACTTAGTTTTGTCTTGTATCGGTCCAAGTCGGAAGCAGATTTCGCATCGACATAAACAACAGGCCCTTCGACTTCGCCATCCGTACCCGGCGACCAGCCCATAGAAGCAATGGCCAGACGGCGCGAGACTGGTGCGGTTATCCGGGCTTCTGCGGTTCCTCTTGTCCAGGAATGGGCAATTATCCATCTCTCTTGATGGACGTTGGCCAAGCCATAGCTTCGAAACTTCTGCTCCGCCCATTCGCTGGCCGTCTTTTGCTGCGTCGATCCTGTCAGTCTCGGGCCAACAAGGTCAGAGAGATATTCGAGATTTGCCATTAGCTCATTGTGTTGGCTAATCTCGGACAGAATTTGCGCGTCTGACGAGGAAAGGTCGCTTGCCTCCTGTGCGATTATCAGGCAGGGAATCGCAGCGATTACGATCGAGCAGCGCAACAGTGTGCTGGTTCGAATCATTCCACTAAAGGACCGCGCAAACCCGCAGCGGCACGCATCCTACATCAGGCCTGCCGCGTGCAGCCAGAAACTATCTGGCCGGATGCGCATAAGTAGGACGCGTGTAGAGCTGAAACCACGTGCCGGTGCCGCGGTGGCTCACCGTGCCGACGTCCTCGCGGAACACCATCAGCGGCTTCGAAACACTTCGCGGGACCAGAAACGCAACCCATCCTTCGACCGATTCGCCCGGTTTTACCGTGCCATTCAATCTCGGAGTGGGCTGCTCGACCAAACTCGGCGCGTCGAACTCTTCGCCGCTCGCAGACGTCGCAGTAAATTGCGTCTCGTTCAGATTGTAGTTGTAATGCGATGGGGATGTTCGCGCCGAAAACGCGAATTGAACCCGCGCCAGCAAGTATTCGAACCCCGCCTTGGGTGCCGGGTTGGACGCGCTCGCCTGTCTGACGATATTCCACGCTTTCTCGCCGCGCGCGATTTCGAGAACCGTCACCTTCGCATCGTAGAGCTCGTCGCCGCCTAGATATTGGTCGCCGAATTCCAGAATCATCGCGACCGGCGCGCCGAGCGGATGTGCGTCGATTGCGGCTGGCCGGGTTTGAGCGGCCATGGCGTTAGCGAAGGTGGTGAACTGAAAAGCAAGCAGGGCAGCGACGGGCCGCACACGGCTGCGGCGGGCCGCTACGCCCATTGATCGATCGAGACGCTGACCCGATAGCTCATGTTCGCGACCATGTGATACGGGTTCGTCTGGCCGCCGACGACGACGAAGTTGTAGGAATCCGGCCGCAGATAGTAGGGAATGCGCGCGTCGTCCGGCGTATTTGCATCGGGCACCCAGCGATTGGCGAAAAGAGTGGAACGGGCATCTTTCGCTGAAATCGTTTGGTTCTTCTGCAGCCAATCGGCGAGCTGCTCCTTCGTCTTGTAGCCTAACTCGACCAATCCTTGCGCGACCAGCGGGTCGAGTACGATCAGCGCACCGAAGAGCGGGCCGAATGGCGTGCAGTTGTATGCAATTGCTTGATGATATTGCGGCACGGGCTTCACGCCCAGGCCGATTCCGCCCTGCCCCTGCGAGATGCTAAAGCCGACGAAGAGGCTCACCACGTTTTCGGTCGGCTTGAATCCCTTTTGCACGCTCAACGGAGTCCACGGGCTGGCCTTCTCGTTTTCCGGGATGATCAGATTGTTGTAATTGACGCCGTTCCCGAGCGTGCCGAGATATGTTAGGCCGGGGACGCCCGAATTGCTCAGGTTGCGCGAAAGCATCGTCCAAGCGCGCCCGATCGCCGCATTCGGCTGCGAAAACGGGCCCATCGCGCCGATGCCGTAGTTCATGTTGAGCGTGTCGCGGATCGGGCCGTTGATCACGGCCGCGACGGCGAAAGAGTTCGTCGAACTCGAAAGAGCCGTAAGCCCGCTCGCCGCGATCGCAAGAATTGTCGGAAAGTATTCAGGCTTGGCGCCCGCCATCACCGCGTTGATCGCAACCTGCTTGACCGTGTACGACCACTCCGGATAGGACCCGCGCGCCGGCGCCATTTTGCCGACGACTTCATCCGGCTTGTGGCTCGTGCCTTTCAGCATCGCGTCCACTCGCTCTTGCGTCGGCAGGACGACCTCCATGAAATCGGTCATGCCGTTGTCGATGTAATACTGATGCAGGTTCTCCTCGGTGTCGGCAAAGGTCTCCGGCCCGACGGAAATGCTCACTTCACCGGTCTTCGATTCCTCCGCGGTCAGCGGATTCGTCAGCGCGCCGATCACTTCCTTCATCAGCGGCTTTCCGCTCACGGGATCGTTGCCTTCGAGGTACGCGTACATCTCTTCGTCCGTCTTGCCCCACACCGGATGCGGCGTGAAGCAGATGCGCTCGTGGGGCATGCCGCGCTGCGCGGCGTTGGAAAGCGCGAGATCCTTGAACGCAACCGTGACCATGGGCGCGGTCGGAAAACCCATCTGCTCGAATTTTATGCAGTGACCGACGGTCGCTGGGGTGCAGGTGCTTCAATGGCCGATGGCCATGATGATGGCGTTGCCGTTGGCCTTGATCTCCGCGTTCAGCTTGGGATCGTCATCGGCGAACGCGCCGGCTTTCAAGCGGTACACCGTCTTCACGCTCGGTTGATTCTTCTGGAACCAGTTCGCGACCTGCTCCAAAAAATGATCGGCGCCGGGAAAGCCGTCTGAGACGAGGTAGATGGTCTTTCCGTCGAGGGTGTCCAGCCGTTTCGCCATCGGAACGAGTTGGATCGGAGGAGGTGTGCCCTTGGGATTGAGTGCGACGATCTTGTTCGCGCCGGCTTTGGCCTCAGCCTTCTTCGGCTTCTGCGCCTCGAGGCGGCCGGCCGCCAGCACCGCTGGCGATACCCCGAGCAGCGACAACATCTTGCGTCGATTCATCTTCCACCCCCGCCATCCGGGAAAATGCCGCGCGTTCCCCTATGTGCTTTCAACGCTGGATGTTAGTGTCGGTACCCAGCCTTGTCAATCACGGTGCGCTGCAACGGACGCGGGTCCCTGCTATAGTAGAGTTGACAGGGCCTTGTTCTACCGCACCGACGACCTTCGCATTCAATCAACGCAAGTCGTGGTGGCTCCCGCTGTCCTTGAGCGGGAGCTGCCTGAGACGGATTCCGCCTCGTCGACCATCTATCGCGCACGCAAAGAAATCTGCGACATTCTCCAGGGCCGGGATCACCGCCTGCTTGTCGTCGTGGGGCCGTGCTCGATTCATGATACGAGGGCGGCGCTGGAGTATGCCGGGCTTCTCAAGGGCGCGATCGCCGAGCTTTCCAGCGACCTGCTCATCGTCATGCGTGTCTATTTTGAAAAGCCGCGCACGACCGTCGGCTGGAAAGGGCTGCTCAACGATCCGCATCTCGATCAATCATTCAAGATCAATGACGGCCTGCGTCTGGCGCGGCGCCTGCTTCTCGACCTGGCCGAGATGGGCGTTCCCGCAGGAACTGAATTCCTCGACACATTCACTCCTCAATACCTCGCGGGTTTAGTGAGCTGGGGCGCGATCGGCGCTCGCACGACCGAAAGTCAGGTCCACCGCCAGTTGGTTTCCGGCGTGTCGTGTCCTGTCGGGTTCAAGAATGGGACCTCAGGCAATGTGCAGATCGCGATTGAAGCGATTCTGTCCGCCGCGCAGCCGCACACCTTTCTCGGTCACACGAAAGAGGGACGATCGGCCATTTTTGTGACTACCGGCAACGCCGATTGCCACGTAATCCTGCGTGGCGGACGAAACACCGTGAACTACACGGCCGACGCCGTTACCGAAGTTTGCGGTCAACTGAAGAAAGCGGGCCTTCCCCAGCGCGTGATGATCGACTGCAGCCATGCCAACAGCAACAAGGATTACACGCGCCAGGCTATTGTCTGCCGCGATGTCGCGCGACAAATTGCGGACGGCGGCGGCCACATCCTCGGCGTCATGCTCGAAAGCAATCTCGTCGCCGGCGCGCAGAAGCTCATCGAAGGACAGCCCCTCGTGTACGGCCAAAGCATCACCGACGCCTGCATCGGATGGGACGAAACTCTGGTATTGCTCCGAGAGCTTGCCACCTCCGTTCGTTCTAGTCGGCCAGTTGCATCCGGTAGCTCCTAGCGCGAATCTGAACCAACGCGAGGGCTCACCCATTCGAGATGCAGACTGATGCTAAGCGCTGCTTCCTTCCAGCAGTAGGAGGTCGGGTGACACCTGATCCAGAATCGGCTCGAATCGCTGGATTGTTAATGGCCGGACGAAGCCGAGGATACGTGCTCTACGACGAGATTGACCGGATTCTAGCGCCCGGTCGCGAGGGTCTAACCGAGCTCGATGCCATTCTGTCGGAGCTCGCGAAGAACTCTATTGAGGTCGTTGATGAGCCACGCACGGAAGGTTCCATCCCGGATCCCGATTTCCTTGATCGGGAAGAGTTCCAAGGTCGTGACGATCTTGCGCCCGTAAGAATGTATCTTCGCGAGGTGTTAACCGTGCCCCGCCTCGTCCCTCACGATGAGAAGAATCTCGCACGCCAAGCCAAGCTCGGCGGCCATGACGGCGAGGAGGCTGCGAAGCGACTCATCGAAGCGAATCTATGGGTTGTGGTGGCGACGGCCAGACATTACCTCAATCGGGGGCTGAGTTTCATAGACCTGATTCAAGAGGGAAACATCGGATTGATGCGCGCCGTCAAAGAATACAATCACCTTAGGGAGTACACGTTCCTAACCTACGCAATCTGGTGGGTGCGCACGGCCATCCGTCGGTCTCTCGACGAAGGATCGTTGCAGCCGTGACGCACGTCCTCTTTCTTCCCGGGCTCGCGTGCGACGAAGAAGTTTGGAGCCACCAGGCGCGCCGCCTTTCAGAGATTGCCACCGTTCGAATCGCAAATTACGGCTCAAGCGATTCGCTGAAGAAAATGGCGGAAGTTGCATTGCGCCACGCGCCCGCCCGCTTTGCCCTCGCGGGCCATTCGATGGGCGGTCGCGTCGCGTTTGAAATTGTTCGCCGCGTGCCTGAGCGCGTGAGCGGACTTGCGCTGCTCGATACGGCCTACCGGCCGTTCGCAGGCGGCGATCATGGCGAGCGCGAAAGAGCCGAGCGCTTGAGACTGGTCGATATCGCCCGCTCGCAAGGCATGAGGGCGATGGCGCGCGACTGGGTTCAGAACATGGTCCATCCCTCGCGTCTGCGCGACAAAGTGTTGATCGACTCGATCATCGAGATGCTGGCCCGCATGTCTCCCGAAATCTACGCCGGGCAGATCAAGGCCTTGCTCGAGCGGCCGAACGCGACTCCCGTACTTTCCACGATCCGCTGCCCAACGCTCGTTTTGTGCGGGCGCGAAGATTCGTGGAGCACGCTTTTGACGCACAAAGAGATGGCCGCGCGAATTCCACAAAGCAAACTCGTCGTCATCGAAAACTGCGGACACATGGCGCCGATGGAGCGCCCGGAAAAAGTGACCTCCGCTCTCGTTTCCTGGCTCGAATTCCTGAGAACGCCAATCCCCTGATTAGCAAGATTCGTACGCGCCTTTGGCTCTGGTAGGGGCACGGCATGCCGTGCCCGGCGCAACTGCTTGGCGCCGCGTTCGCCTTCTGCTAGGCGCTCCCGATTCGCACCTTGCCCTTTGTTTCCTCAGTTGACGCCAGCCTTTCCGGCTGCCTAGAATCCCTCATCCAACAAATGAAAGGTGGAAGCTGTGGCAGATAAAGAGGCGGTGCACTCATGAGCAAGCCCGTCGTCGTTCGCCGCGTTGAATTGCCGCCGGCCGACGCCGTCGCCGCGCTCGAGCAGTATGGCGTCGCGACCGTGCATGAAGCGCAGGGCCGCATCGGCTTGCTCGCGTCGTATATGCGGCCGATCTATGCGGGCGCAGCAATCGCCGGCCAGGCCGTCACGGTTTCGCTGCCTCCCGGTGACAATCTGATGATTCATGTCGCTGTCGAGGTCTGCACGCCGGGAAGCATCCTAGTCGTTGCACCCACGTCGCCCTGCACCGACGGCTACTTCGGCGAGCTGCTCGCCACATCTCTTCGCGCGCACGGCGTGAAAGGCCTTGTGATCGAGGCTGGCGTTCGCGACGTGAAGCCGCTCACCGACATGAAATTTCCCGTCTGGAGCCGCGCCGTCAGTTCGCAAGGCACGGTAAAGGCCACGCTCGGCTCGGTCAACGTTCCGATCGTTTGCGCGGGCGCTTCGATCAATCCGGGCGACGTGGTTGTCGCCGATGACGATGGAGTCGTCGTGGTGAGGCGCACGGACGCCGCCAAAGTCGCCGCCGCATCCAAGCAGCGCGTCGACAAAGAAGAGGGCACTCGCGCGCGCCTCGCGAAGGGCGAGCTCGGCCTCGATATTTATGGCCTGCGCGCGAAGCTCAAAGAACTCGGCCTCGAGTATCAGTAGAGCAAATCCTTTAGGTGGAAGTGGAGGGCTTCAGCCCTGCCAAAAGAGATGGGCACGCAGCGGCGAACCGATGCGCAGGCTCACCCGTAGCAAGTAGTTGGTTCTCAACGTTTGTGAGCGTCTTGGCACCAATGGCGGCTTCAAAACCAATGCCAGAAATGTCGGAAACCGAGATCCGTAGCGCGGAATTAGCATGCCACGCACTCTGCGTGGACTATGCCGACATCGTCGATTCCCAGGATTACCCGCGGCTTCGCCAAATCTTTGCGGAAGACGCCATCTTCGCGCGGCCCACAGCGCCGCAGGATCCGATCCGCGGCGCCGAGAATATCGTCGCGAGTTTCGAAGCGCGCCCTCGCAATCGCGTGACCCAGCACTTCGTCACGAACATTTGCGTGCACGTCGAGTCCCCAACCACGGCGAGCGGCTCCTGCCGTATCCTCCTCTACATGAGCGATGCATCCGAGCCCGAAACGCCCGAGGGGCGGAAAGCGGCGCCGAAGCAATTGATCGGCACGTATCTCGACCGCTTCGTCCGCACGAAAGACGGCTGGCGATTTGCCGAGCGCCGCGGCAAGACTTTGTTTCATACTTAGGAAGCGATGGCCTCAACGCCCATTCAGCGACTCGCGCTTGTCGGCTTCGGCGAAGTGGGCGGCATTTTCGGGCGCGACTTTGCCAAGCAGGGCATCGACGTCTCCGTTTACGACATCCTCTTCCATTCGCCCGAGTCGCGCGAACCGATGCTTGCGAAGGCGCGCGATTGCGGTGTGCGAGCATCTGAAAGCCTGGCTGAGTGCGTGCACAACGCCGAACTGGTGATCTCAGCCGTCACGGCATCTTCATCGCTCGATGTGGCCAGAGATGCCTCGAAGACGCTGCGCGCTGGCCAAGTCCTCATGGACATCAACTCCGTCTCGCCCGGCACCAAACGGGCCGACGCCGCGCACGTCGAGCGCAGCGGCGCGCATTTTGTCGAATCCGCTGTCATGGCGCCCGTTCCTCCGCAGCGGCTGAAAGTTCAGATGTTGCTTGGCGGCAGGCACGCGGCGGAACTCGCGCCGCGCCTCAATGCGATCGGCATGAACGCTGTCGCGGTCAGCGAGCGCATCGGCGTCGCGTCCGCCGTGAAAATGTGCCGCAGCGTGATGATCAAGGGAATCGAAGCGCTCGCGGTGGAGTGCCTCTTTGCCGCGCGCCGCTATGGCGCAGAAGACGCGGTGCTGGCGTCTCTCGACGCAACGTATCCGCAGATGGGATGGCGGGAAAAACTGCCGGATTATCTCGTTAGTCGTGTCGCGGAGCACGGCCGCCGCCGCGCAGAAGAGATGCGCGAAGTCGCGCAGACCTTGCGCGATGTCGGCGTGGACCCGATGATGGCTGAGGCGACTGCCAACCGCCAGGATTCGCTCGTCGACGAGATGGCGGCGCAGAATCTGAAGTATCACGAACTGACTCCATTTTCGTGGATCGCGCTCGCAGAGACGCTCAGCAAGGCTGCATCGAACAAGAAACACTGAACAAACATCGCCTCAACGCCGCGATAGGGCGATATGCAATGACCTCCAATCGGTTCCGGCCGATAGAGTCTGCTGCACGGGGAGGCTCGCATGGAAGATGCGCTGACTGTCCACCGGCTTCATTTCGCCTTCACCGTAACGTTCCACTACATATTCCCCCAGCTCACAATGGGCTTGGCGCTGCTCATCCTGCTGATGAAAAGCGTCGCCTTACGTAGGGGCGATGAGACGTGGAATCGCGCGGCGCGCTTCTGGGCCAGGATCTTTGGAATCAGCTTCGCCATTGGTGTCGTCACCGGCATTCCGATGGAGTTTCAGTTCGGCACGAACTGGTCGGAATTCTCCAAGGCCGCCGGAGGCGTGATCGGCCAGACTCTCGCGATGGAGGGCGTTTTTTCCTTCTTCCTCGAATCGAGCTTTCTCAGCCTGTTTCTCTTTGGCGAAAAGCGGCTCGGGCCGCGCGGGCATTGGTTTTCGTCGCTGATGATGTTCGTGGGTTCGTGGCTTTCCGGCTATCTCATCATCGCGACAGACGCGTGGATGCAACATCCGGTTGGCTATGTGATCGAACCAAACGGGCAGTTCGGCCTCGCAAGCTTCTGGGGACTCGTGCTCAATCGTTGGGCGCTCTGGCAGTACGCCCACAACATGCTGGGCGCGGTGCAGACTGGATGCTTCACCATGGCCTCGGTCGGAGCGTTCTACCTGCTCGCGCGTCGTCATCAGGAGTACGGAAAGATCTTTCTACGCACGGCGGTCGCAGTGGGCGTGATCGCGTCCCTGCTGCAGCTCTGGCCGACGGGCGACCAGCAAGGAGCGATGATCGCGCAGTATCAACCTGTCACGCTCGCGGCGATGGAAGGTCTTTTCCAGTCGCAGCAAGGGGCGCCTGTGGCGATCCTGGGTCAGCCCGACGTCGGCAAGCGCTCGCTCGATAATCCGCTGGTTGTGCCGCGCGCTCTCAGTTTTCTCACATATCGATCGTGGGCAGCTGAGGTGAAGGGCCTCGATAGCTTCCCTGAATACGATTGGCCGGACAAGATTCCTCTGCTGTACTTCAGCTATCACATTATGGTCGGCCTCGGGACAATCTTCATCGCCATCTTGTTGCTCGCAGCATGGAAACTGGTTCGCGGCACGCTCTTCGCGTCGCGGGCGATGATGTGGATCCTCATGCTGGCGCTGCCGTTTCCCTTCATTGCGAACACAGCGGGATGGATGACGGCGGAGATCGGGAGGCAGCCGTGGCTCATCTACGGCCTCATGCGCACTCGCGCCGGAGTCTCGCCGGAAGTTTCCGCCGGCAGCGCGTGGTTTACGCTTCTCGGCTTTATGGGGATGTACGCGGTCTTGGCGATACTGTTTCTCTTTCTGATACGCGCAGAAATTGAGCGCGGACCTGTAGCAGAACCGCTGAACTCTTCCACAGCGGCCAAAGCCGCGGATTGAAAGGGGCGCGATGGGAACCCTCTGGTATTGCCTCGTTGCCGTGATGCTGGCCGTTTACGTGGTCCTGGACGGTTTCGATCTCGGCGCGGGCATCATTCATCTCTTCGTCGCGCACACCGACGACGAGCGCCGCCTCGTGATCCAATCGATCGGCCCTGTCTGGGACGGCAACGAGGTGTGGCTCCTGGCAGGCGGAGGAACGCTCTACTTTGCATTTCCCTCGTTGTACGCGTCGAGTTTTAGCGGCTTTTATTTGCCGCTGATGATGGTGCTCTGGCTGCTCATTCTGCGCGGTACTTCCGTAGAATTTCGCAGTCACGTTTCAGATGAAATTTGGGCCTCCTTTTGGGATGCGGTCTTTGCACTATCAGGCATTCTGCTAGCCGTTTTCTACGGGGCCGCGCTGGGGAACGTAGTCCGAGGCGTGCCGCTCGACTCAAACGGCCGCTTCTTCGAGCCGCTTTGGACAAATTTTCTGCCTGGTGCCGACGCCGGCGTTCTCGACTGGTACACGATTGTCGTGGGCGTCACCGCGCTGGCCGTGCTGAGTTTGCACGGCGCAGTTTGGGTCGCCCTCAAGACGGAAGCAACGCTGAACGAGCGTGCGCGTGCTGCCGCGCGCCGCGCGTGGTGGGCCGTCGCCGTGTTGACGATCATAATCACGATTGCCAGCTTCCGCGTGCAGCCATCGCTTACCGCCAACTTCTCGGCGCATGTCTGGGGTTTTGCGTTTCCGATTCTTGCGATCGCGGGCTTTCTTGGAGTCGGTTGGTTTCTGCGTGCTCAGAACGAGCGCGCGGCGTTTCTCTCTTCATGCGGCTATCTGCTGGGCATGTTGACGAGCGTCGCCTTCAGCCTGTATCCGCGCCTGCTTCCGGCGAGCACCAATCCACTGTTCGCACTGACCATCGAAAACGCGAAGGCGCCGCAACACGGCCTGCATGTGGGGCTCGCCTGGTGGCTCGTCGGGATGTCGCTTGCGTCCGCCTATTCGGTTTACACCTACCGGAATTTTGCAGGGAAAATGAAGCCTGCCGCGTCCGAGCAACACTACTAATCCGCCCGGCACAGTTGCATCAGAAGAACCAGAAGCGCTTTCGCTTGCGTACGGATGCGCCGTTCATATCGGCGTCATCCGCAAGCTCTGGAACCCACGGGAGTGGCTGGCCCTCGAATGCCGCACGCGGGTTTTCCACCAGCAGCGCCCGCGCGACGTCCTCGCCGCGCGTCTGCGCCACCAGATCATACGTTTCCTTCAGGCGCAGCGGACGCGACGTAAGATTGTGTGCGTCGCTTGCCAGGAAATGCACCGCTCCCGCATCCAGCCACACTTCCGCCATCTCTTGGGCCGCCTCGCCGAATTTTCCAAGCAGCGATTGTGCCGTCACCTGCGTGTAGCAGCCCTGCCGCAGCCATTTGTACAAGCGCTCGGGTTGCGAACGGATCAGAGGATTGCGTTCGGGATGCGTGACGATCGGCCGGAGTCCCGCGAGCTGCAGTTCATGCAGAGCGTGGTCAAGCGACGGCGGAATCGAATAGTCCGCAAATTCCACCAGCAGATAATTCTTTTGGTTCAGCGTGAAGCGGGTCGCGTTGTGCCGAATGTCCTGGAGGTTTTCGAAACTGAGATGAAAGTCGCAGCCGGTCGCAAGCGTTAAGCGGCCCTCGAAAAGTGCCTGGAGTTCGTCCCGGCGCTGGCGTACCAGTTCGGGAACGAATGGGAATGTTGGGCTCGCATGCGGCGTACCGATGATGTGAGTGATCCCGTCGCCGATCGCCATTTCGGCCATCGCGCAAGCCGTATCGAGTGAGGTTGCCCCGTCGTCAAGTCTCGGAAGTATGTGACAGTGAATATCGACCATCTTTAATCTGCAGGATAGCTCAGGCTCCGTTAGATGACAACGCAGCGACGCGCCAACCTGATGACGCTCACCTGTACGAATGGCCAGTGTTTTGCACAGTAGTAGCTGAAACTGTCTGAAACAGTTTCATTCTCGGAATCGCGGGACTAGTACGAACGACCCGGTCAACGTTTTCGGCGTTCGCACGATGAACTCGATTGAGGCGCCCGCATGACCGTGAAGTACAGCTCACGAAGCGGTCTTGTCTCCGGTTGCGCGTTTCTCTGGCACGCACCGCGATGCAACGCCGGTGCGATCCCCTCCCGTGGGCGGGCCGTGGAATTGATGAATGTCTCGGAAAAATCGAAACAGGAGGCATGTCCATGAACGTGACACAACCACTACGCCGGTTTTCTCGAAATGATTCTTCCGCTGGCGCTCGGCCTCTCGTTCTATCACTGGCAAAGCGCGCGTCGCGGTTCCGGCCGCCGCACGTGGCGCTCGCTCCTCGCGAATCTCGGCGGCCCGGACATCGCGAAGAGTTTCTTGTTCTTGCTTGCTGCGGCGATTCTATTTCTCGCGATTGTTTTTTCCTTCTCGCGGATGGGAATGATCTCGATGCTCGTGTCGCTCGGCGTGATGGCTGCGGTCGTCTGGATCGGCAAAAAACGCAGCCCGCTTCCCGCAGCGCTTATTTTGCTTCTCATCATGGGAGGAATCGCCGCCGCGGTGTGGGTCGGTGTCGGTCCCGTCGTCGAGCATTTCGAGCAGCTCTCGCGCAATGAACCGCTCGCCGGCGGCGAGGGCCGCATGGCCCTCTGGCGCGACGTCCTCGCGCTCATCCGCGAGCATCCGTGGACGGGCGTCGGGCTCGGCTGTTTCGAGCACGCCTTCACGCGCGTCCAAGCCGTGCAGCTCACCTACGTCGCCGATCACGCGCACAACGATTATCTCGAAGCCGCCGCCGAACTTGGCATTCCCTGCGCCGCGATTCTCTTCGGATGTTTTTTCTGGCTTGCCGCGCGGATGTTGCAGGCAAGTCTGCGTGCGCGATCGAGCCTCGCGCGGTCGCTCGCTCTCGGATCGCTCGGCGGCGCGACCGCTCTGCTCGTTCACAGCCTCGCCGACTTCAATCTCCGTATCCCCGCGAACGCGCTCGTCTTCGCCGTGATCCTCGGCCTCGGTTACGCGGTGTTCCTCGACGCGCGCGAATCCGCGCCGGAAGTCACCGCTCCACGGTCAGGCTGACGTCGTCGAGCCACATCGTCCCGCTGATCAGATTGTCGAGCTTCCGGCTCGGCGGCCGCACCACCTGCACCAGCAGCAGCCGCGTCTTCGGTCCGGTGCGGAAATCGAGACGCTGTTCCGCCCAGCCCGTCGTCCCGGTCAGATTCGCGGTCTCGAGCCACAGCGCCGCGTGATCGAACGCATCATAGACCGCGATGCGCGGCCCGCTGTCGGTCGTGATCTCTTCGGTGCGCGTGTACGCAGTGAATCGGTACGCCGTATCCGGCTCCGCGGCCACGCATTCAGCCACGCCCCCGAAATCGAGATTGCGCGTGCCGTCGAAGTGCACCGCGAGCGACCGCGCGCCATCGTGCGCGGCCGACGCGTCGAGCGCAGCTTCCGCGCCTTCCATCGGCACGATGCGCCAGTCGAACCCGCCGTTCGCGATCGGCTGCTCGAGTCCGCCGTTGACGATGAGATTCGCGCTGTTTCTCTGCGCGTGAATGCGGTCGGGATCGTGCCGCGCGAGATCGGCCCAGACCGCGGTCATGGCGTCCACGTCGTGCGCGTAGAGCAGCGCGTCGAAATAGCGGAACGCCGCGTCCAGATCGAAGCGCTCGGGCGAAGCGATCAGCCGCCTCCACGCGTCCGGCGCCGCGTCGAGCCGCCCGGTCACGACGAGGTAATCGAGATACGCCGAAAGAATCTCCTGCCGCGCCGGAATCATCCGCAAGATTTCCTCACGCGAAATTCCCGCGCGCCACGCCAGATCGAACGCGCCCGTTCGCAGCGACGCGTCTCCCGAAATCGCCAGCCGCAGCGGAGCCGTTGCCGCGCTCGCGTCGCCCGCGCGAATCAGAAAATTCGCGAACTGCCAGTTGATCGCGGGCGACCGCGGAAAAAGTTCGAGCGCCCGCTCGTACGCGCGCGCCGCGCCGCGCGAGTCTCCCGCGAAGTCGAGCGCCTCGCCGAGCGCCGCCCAGTTCTGCGCGCGCTGCGGACCCAGCCGCACGGCGTCCGCAAACGCTCGCGCCACCTCGTCCGCGACCTCACTTGGATCGGCCTCCTGCGCCGCAAGCGCCCGCCCGAGCTGCGCCGGGTACTCCGGGTTCGACGCGTCCCAGCGCTCGGCCCGCCGCAGCCCCTCGACCGTGCCGCGGGCCGCGAGCCGGCTCGCCACCGTCGCGCGCACCGCGTGCACCAGGCCCGCCGCGAGCGCCATTCCGATGCATCCGCGCAAGACCAGATCGCACGCCCGCAAGACCAGCCCGAAACCGCGCCGGGCCGCCATGTTACCTTTCTGTTGCGCACTCAGCATTTCCACAGGAAAGTCACAGGCAATTCCGCAGCCAGAAAAGGGCCCCAATATTGGCGTAACTTACTGAGGAAAAGGCGCTTAGAGAAAGATTACCGCTTGCTTAGGATTGTAAGCTTCCCTATCTGGACCAGATCCAGGCGGCCTGGCTCGCTCCAATCGCAAAGAGCAGCGCCGCAAAAACCATCCGCATCCGGCGCGGCGAGAGCTTCGCCGCCAGCCTGCCTCCCACCACGCCGCCGATCACAAACCCCGGCATCAGCAGCAGCGCCACTATCAGATCCACCTGGTGCGCGCGGTAGTAGGCGAGCAGCGCGAAGAGTCCCGTCGGCGGCACCAGCGCCACCAGGCTCGTACCCTGCGCGCGGTGCTGCTCGAAGCCGAAGAGCAGCACCAGCAGCGGCACGATCAGCACGCCTCCGCCGATCCCGAAAAGCCCGCTCGCCACTCCCACCAGCACCGAGATCGCCAGGATGCCCACTAGCTGCAGCGTTCCCGCCGGACGATCCGCAGCAGCGGCGGTGCTTTCCGCGCCCGGCTTCGCTGCCGGCTGCCACCAGAGCATCGCCGCCGAAAACATCAGGAACAGCCCGAACAGCCCCTGCAGGTTGTGCGACGAAATCGCCAGCGCCACCCGTCCGCCGAGATACCCTCCCGGCAGAAATCCGAGCGCGCAGACGATTCCGGCGCGCAAGTCCACCGAGCCCTTCTTCCAGTAAACCCACAGCGCGCCGAGGCCCAGTGGCAGCAGTTGCATCAGCAGCGACGTCCCCTGCGCCGCGTGCTGGTCCATGCCCAGCAGATAGACCATCGCGGGGACCACGATCGTCCCGCCGCCGATGCCCATCAGCCCGACCAGAATCCCCGTCGCCAGCCCCAGCACCAAAATGAACGCTTCGCGCATGGCCGTCCAGTTTCGCCGAGATTCGGCGTTGCGGCAACGCTCTCCGCGCCACTTTTGACGGGCGGCATACCCCCCCGAAAAATTGTCGAGTAGCCGAGGGGCTGGATATTTGTTTTCAACGGGTTACATCGATTTCTACTTGTTTTACGTTGTCGAGTAGCTCAGATGTTTTTGCAGGACTTGGATTTGCGGCCGAGGGAAGCGCGGGCTGTTGCGCCTGCTGCGGGACGTTGACAGTGATCGCGGCGGCGGCAATTGCTTGTGGCGAGGGGATTTGCGAGCCGGAAGAGACGATGACGTGCGCGGGCGGCTCGACCCACTGGCCGTCGCTGTTGAGACAACTGTAGGCGCGGATGGCCCGGAGGACGCCGTCGGTGGTTGGATTGACGCTGGTGGCTTGCTCGACGATGTGAGCGAGAGCGAAGCGGAGATTGCGTTCGCGGGCGGCAAAGAGTCCCCTGGCATGGGCGTGGCGATAGATGGCGCGCCATTCAACGCCGTAGTGGCGAGCAATGTCCCACGGATTGATCCAGTGAAGGAATTCCTCCTCGACGGCGTCGCGCTCCGCGTGATTGCAGATGGTGCAGTGGCGCTCGTGATGGTCGCGAGGAGCGGAACTCGCGGATTGAGTTGCGACAAGTCTTGATTTTCGAGCGCGAGCTTTTTTGCGTCGCTTCTTTGGGGGCGGACGGCGCCGCGCGGGGCGAGCGGGTGGCGCACAACGATCCGTGGCGTGCAGGCGGCTCAGGAGGGACGCAGCTTCGCCGGAAGCCGACTCGCTTGGCTCAGGCTCGATGGCTTCGGGTGGGCGCAACTGGACTTGCAGTTCGCGAACGACTGGAATCTCGGGTTGCGGCTGCGGTGGGTTCGGCTGAGGCACCGGTTCGCCTTCTGTTGTGTTGGCGGGATGCTCGGAAAGGTTCGATGCCAGCGGATGGCTGTGAATATTCTGCGGAGGCTCCGGGACGAGGGGGAAGTCGTCGATTGAGGGGCGACCGTTGCGGTCGGTGAAGCGGGGCTTTTGCGGCGTGTAGCCGTAACCAACTTTGCTTCGCATATTGGTTTTCCTTTTTTCGATTTTTCGCGGCCGCGAGGACTTCTGCGGCTCGCTAATGCTGGCGCGGAGGGTCGCGCCCCGCGGATAGGATCCGCGGTCCCGCTATTCGCAGGCTCTCAGGCAGGCTAGCATTTTCTTGTGAGGAAGTGGAAAATTTTCCGTGTAAGCATGGGACTGGAGCTAGGGTTAACCGGAAGAACTGGGAAACTGAGGGACTACGACTTTCGCAATTACCTCGAATTGGGAGGGAACTTAGTAGTCGTCAGCGCAGGTAAATAGGGCCGTCCTGCGACTGGACGGGGCCGCCGTCGAAAAAGTGAGAGGGTAATCGGAAATCTCCCACTCGAGCGGCGCCAGCGCGCGCCGTGGGTCCCGTGCGGCGGCGCGCCCAGGTACCGAACAAATATTCCTTTGCGCGCGTCATCGCAACGTAGAGTATGCGCCTCTCTTCCTGAAGGTCGCCATCCGGTCGTGGCACGATTCCATCCTCGACCCCAACCATGATCGTCGCGCGGACAGTGAGGCCCTTGGCGCTGGTCATTGTCATGATGCGCACGCCAGGACTTTCCGCGTAGGCGCGGTCCTTGCCTAGGGGCGTGATCTGTGAAAGGAATCTTCCGAAGCCTTGCTCTGGCTCGACCAGGTCGTCTAGCGCCGTCAGCAGTTCCGCGAGAGGCGCGCTGGGGGCGGGCACTGTGTCACCTCTCGCTGTCTCCACCATCCAGCCGCCCCATCCGCTATCGGGTGTTTCTTCGGGCACGTTGTGCGCGTCGAGCCACGCCGTCACGGACCTGAGCAGCTCTGCTGCCCTTGCGGATGATCTCGGGCCGCCGGGGAAGCCCTGCGCATTAGCCTCGAACAGGGCTTCACCGAATTGCACGCGAGCTGCGCGAGCGCGTTGATAGATGTGGTCGGAGAAAGTTCCTCCGATGCCTGGTGCCAGCAGCAACAGGCTCGCCCAGGCTAGCGAGTCGCGCGGGTTTTCGAGTAAGCGGAACGTTGCCAGCATGCGCCGGTTGTCCGCTTCTGCGAGCAGGCGATCGACGAAGTCAGGATCGGAGTATGGGATGCCTCGGTCATCGAGGGCACCTTTGACGGGGTTGCTAAACGTGCCGTTGTGATCGCCCCTTAGCAGAATGAGGATCTCTTCGGCTGGGACCCCGTTGTTGTTAATCAACCGTTCAACCAGCGCGGCGACGCCGATCGCTTCGCTCGCCGCTCCGGGAAACGCTAACAGTGCAACCTCGCCGGGCGGCGAGCCATTGGCGGCCATGAGACGGGGCCGTCCCCGGGCACGGCCGGGATCGCCTTCAATCACATACGTCGCCCACTCGATGATTCGACTGCCGCAGCGTTGTGTGATGGACAGCGCGTAATCCGCACAACCTCGATAGTCCTCGGGAAAGCGGCGAATGCCCTGTGGCGCAGCGCGCCGGAAGGAGTAGATCGACTGATCGTCGTCCCCGGCACCAATGATCGAACATCCACGGTCGGCGATTTCATGTAACACGGCAAGGTCGCACGCATTGAGGTCTTGGTACTCATCAACGATCAACAGATCGAAGTCTACACCTTCGAGATCGGGATGGTTTTGCAAAGCACGCTGGAGTGCGTAGGGGAGTTCAGCGAACAGTGTGTAGCCGTATACATGCCGATGCTCGGCCCAAGCTCCGTGGAATCGCGCCCTATGCTCAGCATCGACGCGAGGATTCTCTTCGGGGCAAAGAGACTCCCAGTTGGCGGCCATTTCGCGGATCAGATCGTTGAGCTTGGTTACCCGTACCTCGATGCGCCGAGCCAGCGTAGGGCGAACGATTTCATCATCTTCCCAGTTGTCTGCGATGCGGAGCGGTTGGGGAAAATCGCCGGCGCCTCGATTGCGAAGCAAAACTGAGATAGAGAAGGAGTGAATAGTGCTCGGACGATCTGCTGCGGCCGCAGGGTGGTCGGAGACCTTCTTCGCAAGCTCTGCGGTGGCCGCACGCGTGAACGTCAATAACTTTACCCGAGGCGCCGGGTGGCCTGCCATTAGGCGATCCACAAGCGCCACCAAAGTCGCGCTCTTTCCGGTCCCTGGCCCGGCAAGGACGCGTGCATGACGGCGCGCGTCGTGCGCGAGGATCGCCCGCTGTTCTTCCGTGGGATCGTATGGCATGTTCCGGCTGACTGCGCGGGGCGCGTTTCCCAAAGACCGTCGCCCCGTGTGGCTCGTATAGTGTATTGCCGACGAAGGAAACTATCATCACGAAAAAGGGAGTCGGTCGTCGGAGAGCGAGAGGTGGGTTCGGGACGACAAAGCAAGGGGGGCGCCGCCAAAGCAGCGCCCGCGACCGCGTAAGAAGCAGGTCCCTCGCGACCATGCGCGGGGGGCGGAAGAGAGGTCCTTCGTCCGGCAGATTGCGCCGTCCTCAGGATGACGATGCGATCAGCATCGTCAGATGACAATCGTGATCGGACTTTGAAGAGAGATCCCTCGTCGGCCCGACTGCGGCCTCACTCGGGATGACAATCCTGATCGGATTGTCAGTTTGTGGAGGTGGCTTTCTTGGCGCCGGGCTGGGCGCTCTTCTGCATCTGGGCGAGTTGATCCTGGGCTTCCTGCATCGCCTGGTCCATGAACTTGCGGATAACGCCCGACGAAGCCGCCATCGCTTCCTGCGTAATCGCAGGCATTTCGGCGAGCATCTTCTTGCCCACTGGAGTGGAATAGAACGCGATCATGGCGTCGATGTCGCCTTTGGTGAAATGCTTGGCGTACACCGGCTCCATGGCGTCAAGAAGCTCGTCGATCGGCATCTGCTTCAGCATCTTGTCGTACATTTTGTCGATTTGCTCTTCGGCGTCGGGCGGGAGATTGGGAGTCTTCTGAATCTGGTCGTGCATCATCTGGCGCATTTGTTTGGAGACCGCATCCATCGTGGATTTCATGAGGTCCCGAACGTGCATGGCATCGTAGTAACGGTCGATATCGGCCTTGGTGGCGGGCTGGTCCGCGTCGGATTGCTGTGCAACGCAGGTCGTGGCCGCGAACAGGCACAAAACGAGCACGATGGGCAGGCGCTTCATTGTCGCTCCTCCTATATGGCAAATGCGGTCAATGGCGAGATTGTAACCGGGTTTTGGGGCCGTGCCAACAGGTCCTTCGGCCCTCAAGAATGGGGGATTGGGCACACGCGGGAGTGGGCGGGCTTCGTGCAGGGCGATGGGCCTGCTATAGTCGAAATCTTATCAGTTGGCAGTTGGCATTCACGCCGAGCGGCCCTGCCATGCCGGAGGGGTCCCTCGACTCCCGGTGGTCGCTCGGGACGATGACCCTCGTCGGGTCATCGGGTTCTAACCGGGCAGCAACGTCGGATCGGGACAATCGTCGGTTTGCAATCATCATCCAAGAAGGGAAGAAAAATGGCTGCGGAGCGGAAGCCGGAATTTTTTGCGGGCAAGGACATCAAGGTCGGAATCATCGGGTGCGGATACGTCGGGCTGCCGCTGGCGCTGCGGTTTGCGGACGTGGGCCAGCGCGTGACGGGATTCGACCTCGACAAGACCAAAGTCGAAAAGCTGAACGCGGGGCAGTCGTACATCCAGCACATCCCGGCGGAGAAGATTCGCGAGCACGTGAAACGGAAGCGGTTCGACGCGACCACGGATTTCATGCGGCTGCGGGACATGGACGCGGTGCTGATCTGCGTCCCGACGCCGCTCGACGAACGGCGCGAGCCGGACTTGAGCTACGTGAAGCACACGGCGGAGGCGATTGCGCCGAATCTGCAACGCAACCAATTGATCGTGCTGGAAAGCACGACGTATCCGGGCACGACGGACGAGATGGTCCTGCCGATTCTCGAAGGGGGCGGGCTGCGGTGCCCGCTCGATAGCGGCAAAAGCGGGAACGAAGTGAAGACGGACTTCTATCTCGCGTTTTCGCCCGAGCGCGAAGATCCGGGCAACAAGCAGTACGGGTTGGCGCAGATTCCGAAAGTGGTCGGCGGAATCAATCCGGCGAGCGGGCGCGCGGCGGCGGCGCTTTACGCGCAGATCGTGTCGCGGGTGGTGCCGGTGACCTCGACGCGCGCGGCGGAGATGGTGAAGCTGCTCGAAAATATCTTTCGCTGCGTGAACATCGCGCTGGTGAACGAGCTCAAGCAGCTCAGCCTGCGGATGGGGCTCGACATCTGGGAAGTGATCGAAAGCGCGGCGACGAAGCCGTTCGGGTTCATGCCGTTTTATCCGGGACCGGGGCTGGGCGGGCACTGCATTCCGGTCGATCCGTATTATTTGTCGTGGAAAGCGCGCGAATACGATTTCGCGACGCGGTTCATCGAGCTGGCGGGCGAAATCAACACGGAGATGCCGTACCACGTGGTGAGCGCGCTGGGCGCGGCGCTGAACGAGCGGGAAAAGAGCGTCAAGGGCGCGAAGGTGCTGCTGCTCGGCGTGGCGTACAAGAAGGATGTGGACGATCTGCGCGAATCGCCGTCACTGAAGCTGCTGGAGCTGCTGACGGCGCGCGGGGCGAAGGTCGATTACAACGATCCCTACTTTCCGGCGCTCTTCAAGATGCGGCACTACGACTTTTCGAACAAGCGGTCGGTGGAGCTGACGCCGAAAAAGCTCGCGAGCTACGACTGCGTGCTGATTGCGACCGATCATTCGAGCTACAACTACGACGTCATCGTGAAAAGCGCGAAGCTGGTGGTGGACACGCGCAATGCGACGCGGCGGGTGAAGAAGGGGCGCGAAAAAGTCGTGCAATGCTAAGATTCTGCTGGGGTTAAGTCCCACTGCGGCTGTTTACCAAAATGGGCAAGTAGGACCATGGTTCTATTGCGCCGTAGCGCAACAGGGCTTTATCGTGCGCGTCATGGGAGCACCGACCAAGTCAACGCTCGATAAGCAAGAGCTGCAACTGGACCCTGGGCGTCGCCGGAGCATGCGCGTACTGCTGAGCGTGCCGATCCACGTCAGCGGCAAGACCAGGGAAAACGAAAACTTCGACGAGGAGACGCGCACGCTCGTCGTGAATGCGCACGGCGCGCTGATTTCGCTGGCCGCGAAGGTGCTGGCGGGGCAGCGGATCACGGTCGACAACAAGGCCACCCACAAGTCGATGGATTGCCGCGTGGTCTATTTGGGAAACCCGGCGGCCGGGAAGATTCAGATGGGCGTCGAGTTCACCGAGCCGTGCCCATCGTTTTGGCAGATCGATTTTCCTCCCGACGATTGGGTCGTGCCGGAAAACTAGCCTGAGCAGTGCCCCTGCAGGACCGCTTTAGCCAAAGCAACCGGAAGAGAGATTCCTCGACTTCGTCGCGCGCCTAATCCCCAGGCTCGACTGATCTCCCAAGCGCTCCTCACCGGAGCCTTGGGAGCCCTTTCTACCGTCGACCTGGGGGCCACACAGGTGCTGCGCAGTGGCGAGGGTGAGGACGCGCGACTCCGCTCGGAATGACACCGTTATTCAGTTGCTGAAGTGAGCTCCGCGCGGAGGCTGCCGAAGGGCAGGTCCGCCTCCATCTGGACGGGCGTGCGCGCGGAATCGGATGCGATCCACATGGTGAGGTGGATCGCGTCGAGTTCCTTCTGGTTCTGAAACACGCGGATCGAAACGCGCGAGGCCATGTACGCGCCTGCGGGAACCTTCACGGATTCGCCGGCGCTTTCGAGAGCGGCGCGCATGTCGAGGACGTTGTGGCCGTCGTAAACCGGCGCGCGGACTTCATGCGTGCGCTGCCAATCGACGCCGCGGAGCGTGTAGAGCGCGCCGAGGGGGTCGCGCGTCCCCGGCAGCACCATGACGATGGGAGCCGGCGCGCGCGAGCGCTGGCCGGTCGGCGTGAGGCGCTGGATTTCGTTCGTCGATTTGCCCAATTCGTTGAGGTGCGTTTCGTATTGGCGGCTTTCGAGCGTGAAGGCGTCGGTGTAGGAGTCGAGCTGGTCATCGATCGTGATGAACGAGCGAACGGGGCTGAGGGTGTGCGCTTCGCCGCGGAAGTGCCAGGCGTGCCAGCCGAAAATGTCGCGGCGCTCGGGCGCGCTGAGCTGCAGGGACGCGGCGTTCGAGAACGCGGACCAGGAGACGCGATAGTTGAGCGTCTCGCCGGTGCGAAACGGCATCAGCTGTTCTTTCGAAGCGGGCATGGGAGCGAGTTTTGACTTCGTCGCCGTGTGTTGCTGGGGCTGACCGGCGAGAGCGATGAGGGAGAATGCGTGAATCGCGGGAAAGAGTCCGAGCAGCAGCGCTATCAGAGATGCCGCCGCGAGTTTGCGATACCGCCGCTGGCGCCGATCGTTCGTTGTTTTCTCGAGATGCATTTCGGTTGTGACGGCCGCCGATTGGAACATCAGCCGCCGAGCAGATTCTTGCCCGCACGCAACGCAGCGGGCTATATTCAAGCGTACCTGAAACGCCCAACACAATCATCCCATCACGAGGTTTCTTGCTCAATTCACACGCCAGTTTGCTAGCCGCTTTTCCCAGCAGAGGAGGAGTTTCGAGATGCGCTACCTGGTGACGGGAGGAGCAGGCTTCATCGGCTCGAATATCGTCGATGAACTCGTGCGGCGCGGGCAGGAAGTGGCTGTGCTCGACGATCTCTCCACTGGAAACGAGGGCAATCTCGCGAGCGTGCGGACGAAAATCGATTTTCGCGCAGGCAGCATCGTGGATCTGGCCGAGGTGCAAGCCGCGTGCCACAAAGCGGACTACGTGATCCATCTGGCCGCGCGGACGTCCGTGCCAAAATCTGTGGTCGATCCGATCGAGACGAATCGCGTCAACATCGATGGGACGCTCAACGTGCTGGTAGCGGCGCGGGACGCGAAGGTGCGGCGCGTGGTGTACGCGGCGTCCTCTTCGGCATACGGCGAAACTCCAACGCAGCCGAAGGTGGAGACGATGCAGCCGGAGCCGATTTCACCGTACGGCGTAACGAAATATGTGGGCGAGCTCTACGCGCAGGTGTTCGGGCGCGTGTACGGACTCGAGAATGCGTCGGTGCGGTACTTCAACGTGTTTGGGCCGCGGCAGGACCCGACATCGCAGTATTCGGGAGTGCTCTCGCGGTTCATGCTCGCGGCGATCCAGGACGTGCCGCTGACGATCTACGGAGACGGCGAGCAGACGCGCGATTTTACGTACGTTGACAACGTGGTGGATGAGACGCTGCACGCGTGCGAGGCCAGCGGCGCCTCCGGGAAAGTTTTCAACGGAGGGACTGGCGCGCGAATCACACTGAATCAGGTGGTGAAGCTGCTCGAGAAGATTACCGGCAAGAAACTGCAGGTGAAATACGATCCTCCGCGCACTGGCGACATCCGAGACTCGCAGGCGGATATTTCTCTGGCCAAGAAGGTACTCGGCTACACGCCGCTCGTGATGTTCGAAGAGGGCCTTGCGCGCACGTGGGAATGGTACAAGGCGACATACGAGAAGTAGTGACTCATGACCGGTAACCAGTGACGAACCACGAGCGGCTTCTCGGCTCGGTGGAGGGACCCTGGTGCGATCTTGAGCCTTGCGCGCTCTTTGCTAAACCGGCAAAGAATGCGGCACCCGCAATTGCTCCGGTGCTCCTTTCGGGGAAAGCGCGTGGAGTGCCATGCGCACAGGTGATATGTCGGAGAAGAAAATTTGCCGATGACTTCCAGGTAAATGAGCGGAGAAACAATGAAACGACGCCACATCACTTTTGTGCTGACTGCGGTGTTTGTGAGCGGAATGCAGATCGCGTGTCATCAGCCTTCCCATCATGCGGAGCAAAGCAGAGTTATTCTGCCCAATGCAGAATTGCTTAAATGCCGTTTCGGAGAGTGCGCGCAGATGTGGTCCACCGTCGGCGCAAGACCCGGTGCCAATGCCCCGTGGCGTGTAACCATTGAACGATTGGGGGATGACCCATGCCCTAACGGTATCATTGCATTGTACGACAAGGATGTTTCCATGGAAGAGTTGATGGATGCCGTTACGGAACAGTATGGACCGGTGTCTCTAAGAAGCGCCGCTTCGCCCGGGGGGACATGGAAAGTTGCTGGCAAAAACTTGGTGATAAATTTGTTCCCGCTGGCTGATGAACCCAGCCCTGAAGCGCATCCTTCTGCAGATGCCATGCAAGGTGATTCCGTCTTGCACTTTCTTACCACTGATACGTTCCATGACTTAGTCGGTCGCAGTGTGCCGCGGAAAGAATTGAAGCAACTAATCTTTCTTTCCACGGTTGGCACTAGCTGTGGTGCTCCTATGGACGAGCGCAAATGAATCGACTGTGTCCTTGAGATTGCCGTCCGACCCGCTGTCAAACGTTCAATGAAAACCCTCATCCTAGTTCTTATTTTTGCGTGGCAGGCGACTGGTTCTACGAGGACGGTGACGCCGCCAATGGATGTCCAAGAAAAGGTGAAGCCGATTATCGACCAATGTGAAATAGCGCAGGCGAGCCAGGGCGAACGCCAGAACGCTGCCTTCTGGCAAATTGCGAAGCTGACGGGCGAACTGTCTCAGACGAAGACGAAAACCAGTGACGAAGCCCTAGTCGTTCTCATGAGCTTCTATCTTGGAGAATCGACCAACTCCGACTTGCTCCACGAGGTTACGGTTCGGGGAAAGCGGATGCTTCCTCTTCTTCTGAAGTATCGTGATGCGACGATTATCTTCTCCCGAAAGAAATACCCATCGTCTCTCCTTCTTGCGCCAGACATTAGGAAAGAGAGTTTCGACGACGCCATCGAGAGCATCAAGGCCGGAGAGGTCATCGGCGTGGAATGACAACGGGTGACGCAGACCACGTTCCCGTCGAGCCTGGTCGAAACCTACCAGTACGACGCGGACAACAACCTCACCAGCAAAGCGGATCGGAAGAATCAGACGATCCAATATGTCTACGACGCGCCGAATTGGCTCACGCAGAAGACGTATCCAGACACGACGAGCGTCGAATACACGTATGACCTAGTCGGCAAAGTTTCGCAGGTGAACGATCCGACCGGGACCTACGGGTTCAGCGGAGTTTGTCCCGAGCACCTTTTGCGAGGGAACTCTCCGGCATCGCACGGCTAAGAGAGATCCTTCGACTGCGTCACGCGTCGCACGGAAAAGAATGCGCAAAAACCAGATGCGCGTGACTCCGCTCAGGATGACGATCCTCGTCACATGGGACGGCTGACGGAGACCTCGACACAGTACTCGTTCCTGACGGTGACGTTCACGAATTCCCACAGCTATGCCCCGCTCAGCCGCCCGGCCGTGCCATCGGTCCCACGCGGATGGCCGCAGAGGATGAAACTCTTCGTTCGGGCATATGATTCACTGCTGTGGGCTTCCGTGCAGGGTGGCGCGAACGCCTCAAGCGCACGTGGGAGTGGTACAAGGCCGCTTACGGGCAAGGCCTGCGACGCTAAGTTGTCACTTGAATCGCAGTGAATCGAGCGAGTGAACGAGCGAATCGAGCTGCTCCTGCGAGTTCGCGAGGATCAGGAACTGCAGATACCGCCCGTTGCGGACTCCGATGATGGCGGATTGAAATCCCGCGCCGCCACGCAGAATCACATCCAACAACCGCATATCCATCCGCGAAAAGATCTGGCCGCCAAAGGTAACGTCCGCAGGATCGTCCTCGATCTGAATCAAGCGCATGTGCCCGTACACCGATTTCATCCCGGTCAGAATGTCCCCGCCGGTCTTGTTGTCGAATACAGGACTCACGCTCAACTGGATTCTCGGGCCGCTGTCACTCGCGGTATCCCCGCCGCGTTCGGAGACTGCCAGCAGCGCGTGGGTCCCTTGCTTCATTGCGACCATCGAATCGTATTTCGCGGCTTCGTCGGGATCGGTAGGCCGTGGCCCAGAGTCCACCGGCTTGTTCTGGGCCTCGATCCAGGCGCGGTCAACGAACCAACCTTTCGGGAACTCATAGGCCATTCCGAGGGAATCGTTTGTGTATAGGTTACCCGAGACGGAACCAAGGTCTGCCGGGGGCTGCGCGGTTTGCGGAGAACTGGCGGAAGCTGTCCGCGCGTCGGGTGCGCTGGCCGCATTCTGGTTGTGGCGCGGCGCGCCGTGGGCAGCGACAGCAATGAACAGCAGCATCATCGACGCGGCGAGTGTCTTCTGCGAAGGGTGCGTTTCCATAGCAGTGTCTCGGCGATCCTTTCGATTCCTCGGTTCGGGCCCGGCGCAAGGCGGGACACGATGCTCGAACGCTACTTTACCTTTTTCCGATCGGGCAAGATATCCCGGTCACGCAAGCCCGGGCGCGGGTTACCGGCAAGACAAGGCTCTTCGTTCGGGTATATCATTCTACATTGTAGGTTTTCGTGCAGGGTGGCGCGGAGGTCGTCGGGACACCAATGTTGGGGGGAACCATGAGACCAATTTGCATGAATCGGTGGGTGTGGCTGGCGGCCGGGCTGCTTTTAGCAGGCCTATTTCTTCCGGCGGTTTCGAGCGCGCAAGCTGGGCCACCTACCAGTAACCCGTCGGACAACCAGCTCACGCGACTGGACTCGACTCGCGCGAGCGAGGAAATACAGGACAAATATTTGCGCCAGGGTCTGGGCGATCCGAGAGAAGAGGCATCGTATCAGGCATTTCACAAAGCCACGGACGCGGACAAGAAGATCAAGCTGGGCAATGCTTTTCTGGCCAAATACCCGGGGGACCGCTACAGCGAATCGGTGTACGAAGAGCTTAGTCAGACGTATTACGATAAAAAGGACCTCGCAAGCTTCTACACGTATTCCGACAAGGGGCTTTCGCTTTTCCCAGACGACGTGCACTTGCTGGCCTTGACCGGCTGGGTGATTCCGCGTGCATTCACGCCGGATGAGCCGGATGCGGACAAGAAGCTGGACAAGGCGGAATCGGATGAAAGGCATGCCCTCGATGTGATCAGCAAGATGGTGAAGCCGGAGGCCCTCCCCGATGAGCAATTCGCTCAGTTCAAAGCAGGCGAAACAGCGGTGGCGCACAGCGGGCTTGGCCTCATCTACTTTCGCCGCGAGAAATACGACGAATCCGCGAAAGAACTCCAGCTTGCCATCCCGGGCGAAGCAAATCCGGATCAGACTGATCTCTTCGTCTTGGGCGCCGACTACGAAAACTTGAGCCAGTTCAAAGAGGCCGCGGACGCCTTTAATCGCTGCGCGCAGATCGCCGGCGGGATGCAGGACAGGTGCCGGCAGTATGCGAGCAGCGCTTTGAAACAGGCGAACGACTCGAAGTAAGACTCACCTCGTGCATACTGATGGTCTCCCGGCCTTCGCGTAGCGAAGGGTGGGCACGCGTCGGTGTGGTCTAGTCACACCCAGATAGACGACCGAGCGGCAGGGCTCCTTACTAGCGGCGGCGCTGTAAGGTGGGAGGCGCAGGTGCGCGATATGCGAGCGATTTCAGTGCGTGCAGGTGTGACCGTCGCGACGCTCGTTATTGGCTTGCTTGCATGCACCGCAGATCTTGCCCTGCCGCCCCAGACGGCCGTCTCGCCTCCGCCGGCAGAGCTGACGGCAGAGCAAGACCATCAGCGCCTGCTGGACTTACTGCACATTGCCTCCCTTCGGCCCGGAGCAGACTCCGACCCAGCCTCGGCCCGCGCCGCGAATTACGACGAATCGAAGGCCAATCCATATCCGAAGCTGCCGGACCCGCTGGTGCTAAGAAACGGAAAGCGAGTCACAACGGTGGAGATTTGGTGGGCGCAGCGGCGGCCGCAGATCGTGGAAGATTTCGACCGCGAGATTTACGGTCGCGTGCCGAAACAGACGCCGAACGTAAATTGGGAAGTGGCAAGCAGCACGCGTGAAACAATCGGCGGTGTGGCCGCGATTACGAAGAAGCTCGTGGGACATGTTGACAACTCGTCGTATCCAGCGATGTCGGTAGACATTCAGGCGAGCCTGACGACTCCGGCGGAGAGCAGCGGCCGTGTGCCGGTGATGATGGAATTCGGGCTCGACCCCGCGGTGATGCGCCGGTTGCGCGAACATCTGGAGGCTCGCGGGCAGAAGTTTCCGCCGCCTCCGCCCGGTCCCACATGGCAAGAGCAGGTTTTGGCGAAGGGCTGGGGATACGCGGTGATCATTCCCACGAGCTATCAAGACGACAATGGCGGCGGACTCACACGAGGAATCATCGGCCGGTGCAACAAAGGGCAGTCGCGCAAGCTGGACGATTGGGGAGCGCTGCGGGCGTGGGCCTGGGGAGCCAGCCGCCTGCTCGATTATTTGCAGACTGAGAGGGCAGTCGATGCGAAGCGGGTCGGGATCGAGGGACTGTCGCGCTATGGCAAGGCCGCGCTCGTCACGATGGCCTACGACCAGCGCTTCGCGATCGCGCTGATCGGGTCGTCCGGGGCCGGAGGCGCGAAATTGCTGCGGCGCAATTTCGGTGAAACGGTTGAGAATCTGGCCGCAGCTAGCGAATACCACTGGATGGCAGGAAACTTTCTGAAATATGCAGGGCCGCTGACTCCGAATGATCTGCCCGTGGACGCGCATGAATTGATCGCATTGGCAGCGCCGCGCCCTGTGTTCATCAGTTGCGGCTCGCCGCAAGTGGAGGGCGGCTGGGTGGACGACAAAGGCCAGTTCATGGCCGAGGTAGCCGCTGGGCCGGTGTACGAACTCCTCGGCAAGAAGGGGCTCGGAACCGCGGAGATGCCGCCGATCGGAACTTCACTGATGACAGGTGACCTGGCGTTTCGGCAACATGAAGGCGGACACACCGACGGGCCGAATTGGCCCGCCTTCCTGCAATTTGCCTCGCGGTACATGAGCAGCAACTAAAGCGCGGGAAGCTCGGGTTTCACTTTCCGTGCTGTTGTCCGAGCCTGCCAACTCGACTACTTGCTGCGGGTGAGGCTGCGCATAGGTTCGACCCTTCCAGGCGTTCTTTCTCGCAGGGCTAAAGCCCTGCGCTTCCACCGGAAAGCGACCGCCGGTCAGTCGCAATAGTTCGGACTTGGAGGTCCGGCACACGAAACGGTTTGGCGCTCATTGCTTCGGACTCGACGTTGCGAGCTTAACGTCGCTGCGGCGTGGTTGCTGGTTTCGCGCGGGAAGTCTATGATTAGCGATTGCGCCGTGGGCTGCGAGAGGGCTAGATGCGCGGCCGCGAATCCGAGGAGGTTGAAAGGCGCGATGGCGGGAGCGAATGAATCGGCGGTGATGGAAGCGCTGCGCGGGGTGATGGACCCCGAGCTGCACAAGGACATCGTCACGCTGGGGATGGCGAAGAATGTCCAGGTAAACGGGGGAAACGTGTCGCTGCTGGTGATGCTGACGACTCCGGCGTGTCCCTTGCGCGAGACGATTGAGAAAGATGTGCGCGCGGCGCTTGCGAAAGTGCAGGGCGTGACTTCGGTCGATGTGAAATTTGACGCATCAGTGCCGGAGGCCAAGCGGATGCAGGACAAGGCGCCGATTCCGGGCGTCAAGAACCTGATCGCGGTGGCGAGCGGCAAGGGCGGCGTGGGAAAGACGACCGTCGCCGTGAATCTGGCGATCGCGCTGAAGAACATGGGCGCGCTGGTCGGGTTGCTGGACGCGGACGTGTACGGGCCGAACGTCCCGGTGATGCTGGGGACGATCGAGCAGCCCAAGATGCTCGATGAGAAGACGATCATCCCGGTTCAGGCATACGGCGTGAAGATGATTTCGATGGGGCTGCTGAATCCGGGAGATAAGCCGCTCGTGTGGCGCGGGCCGATGCTGCACAGCGTGATGCAACAATTCTTGCGGAGCGTGCGCTGGGGAACGCTCGACTATCTGGTGGTGGATTTGCCGCCGGGGACGGGCGATGTGCAACTGAGCCTGATTCAAACGGTGTCGGTGAGCGGAGCGGTGTTGGTGACGACGCCGTCGGTGGTGGCGCTGGCGGACGTGCGCAAGGCGGTGGAGATGTTCCGGCAGGTGCACGTCGAGATTCTGGGGATCGTCGAGAACATGAGTTATTTTTCGTGCCCGCATTGCAACGGGAAAATCGATGTGTTCGGGCACGGCGAGGGCGAGCGGCTGGCGAGGATGTTCGAGGTGCCGTTTCTGGGCGAGATCGAGATCGATCCGCAGATTCGCATCGGCGGGGACACGGGGAGGCCGGTGGCGTCGCTCGGGGAGGATGCGCCGGGCGCGAAGAGTATTTACGCGATGGCGCGGAACGCCGCGGCGCGGCTATCGGTGGTGAACTTGTCTGGCGGGGCGCCGGTCGTGCAGATTTTGTGAGCTGGAGCGTGCGGGGAAAGAGTAGGTTGAAGAGAGATTCTTCGACTGCGTGACCGGACGTTCCGGCGTCACCGGAACGGAAAAGGCAATCCGGTCACTCCGCTCAGAATGACGCGGTCGGCGAGCAGCGCTCCGAAAGATCCGCCCGCTCGAAATTCGTTGCACGACGCGAATGGCACGCACTACTATTCGGCCCGGAGAAATCAACTTACATGAGTGACTTCATTCGATTAACCAAAGAGCAGGACATCGCTGTCATCACGATCGACAATCCGCCGGTGAACGCGCTGAGCCCGGGCGTGCCGGAAGGAATCGTGGCGACCGTCGAGCAGATGCAGAATGACCCGAGCGTGAAAGCGGCGGTGCTGATTGGCGGGGGAAGGACATTCATCGCGGGGGCGGACATCAAGGAGTTCGTCAAGCTGACGTCGGGGCAGAGGCGGGACGACATCGGCATCCTGCCGCTCCTGCTGAAGATCGAGGATTCGCGGAAGCCGGTGGTGGTGGCGATTCATGGGAACGCGCTTGGGGGCGGGCTGGAGGTGGCGCAGGCGTGCCACTATCGCGTCGCCGCGTCGGACGCGCGCGTTGGGCAGCCGGAGGTGAACCTTGGCATCATTCCGGGCGCAGGCGGGACGCAGCGGCTGCCGCGGCTGATCGGCGTCGAGCGGGCCATCGAGATGTGCACGACGGGCAAGCCGGTAAGCGCCAAGGAAGCGGCGCAGTTCGGATTGATCGATCGTGTGATTGAGGGCGATTTGCTGGCGGGAGCGGTTGCGTTTGCGCGCGAGATAGCGGCGAAACCGATTCCGAAGACGCGCGAGCGAAGCGACAAGCTCGGTACGGCGGAACAGAACGCAACGGTTTTCGCGGCCGCGCGAGAAGGGGCCCGCAAGAAGTATCGCAATCAGATGTGCCAACTGGCGGCGATCGACGCGATCGAGGCGGCGACGAAGCTGCCGTTCGAGAAGGGCTGCGAAGAAGAGCGGCGGCTTTTCGACAAGTGTCTCTACTCGGACCAGTCAAAGGCGCAAATCCACATCTTCTTTGCCGAGCGCGAGGTTCCAAAGATTCCCGACATACCGAAGGACACCCCGATCATTCCCGTGAATTCAGTGGCGATTGTGGGCGCGGGGACGATGGGCGGCGGAATCGCGATGGTGTGCGCGAATGCGGGGATTCCCGTCGTGCTGAAGGATGCGGACCAGGCGGCGCTCGACCGGGGCGTCGCGACGATTCAGAAGAATTACGCGATGTCGGTGAAGCGCGGGCGGTTCACGCAGGAATACGTCGATGAGCGGATGAAACTGATCAAGACGACGCTCAGCTACGACGATTTTGCCGGGGCGGACATGGTGATCGAGGCGGTGTTCGAGACAATGCCGCTGAAGAAGGAAGTGTTCGCGCAGCTCGACCGCGTCTGCAAGAAGGGCGCGATTCTTTCGAGCAACACGTCGACGCTGAACATCGACGAGATTGCGGCGTCGACCTCGCGGCCCGAGGCCGTGATCGGGATGCACTTCTTCAGCCCGGCGAACGTGATGCGGCTGCTCGAAATCGTGCGCGGGCGAAGGACCGCGAAAGACGTGATCGCCACGTGCATGCAGCTCTCAAAGAAGCTGGGCAAGGTGGGCGTGCTGGTGGGGAACTGCCGCGGGTTTGTGGGCAACCGGATGTTCCTGCCGTACATTCGCGAAGCGCAGTTTTTGGTCGAGGAGGGCGCCGCACCAGAGGCGGTCGATAAGGCGCTGACGGATTGGGGCATGGCGATGGGACCACTGGCCGTCGGCGATCTCGGCGGGCTCGACGTGGCGTACCGAATCCGCAAGGAATACGGGCATCTCGAGAAGCCGGGCGCGCGGCAGCCGTTCGTCGAAGACCGGCTCGTGGACATGGGCCGACTGGGGCAGAAGACGGGCGCGGGCTGGTACAAATACGATGCGGAGCGGCGCGCGTCGTCCGATCCGGAGATTCCGGCGCTGCTGAAGAAATGGATCGGAGATTCGGGCATTCCGCAAAGGCAGATTTCAGCGGAAGAGATTGTGGAGCGAGAGCTCTATTGCCTCGTGAACGAAGGCGCGCGGATTTTGGAAGAGGGCTACGCGCTGCGCGCGGGCGACATCGACACAATCTACGTGAACGGTTACGGCTTTCCTGCCTACCGCGGCGGGCCGATGTGGTACGCGGACACGGTCGGATTAAAGAAGGTGTACGACCGCGTTTGCCAATTTCATCAGCAGCACGGCGTGCTGTGGGAACCCGCGCCGCTGCTGAAGGAACTGGCCGAATCCGGACGGAAGTTTGCGGATTTCGAGCGAAAAGCGGCTCACGCCAGCGACTGAAGCTTTTACACCCCCACCACATCATCTTCAAGTATTCAGTTGACTGCGGATAAAGCGCTGGATTACTGTCCCTGCCAGACAGGGAAGGGGGATCGTCATGCGATCCTCTGTTTTGGGGGGAATGGCCGCGCAATCTGCTGTATGTGTCAGGCTTAGTCTGCCTGAAGTGTGTTTGTCCGAACGGCAAGCTCTCCGCGAAAATTCTACCTTTCGACTTCCAAGCTTTCGTCACTCAACTCGCAACATTCAAGAAGCGGCCCATGCTTGGCATAGGGGATCATCCATGAGGAAAATCGCGGCGATACTTGTTGCACTTTTGATCTTAGGAGGAGTAGCGCGAGCGCAGGGCGTCGGCGCTTCCGGCGATATCAGAGGAGCGGTTATCGATCCTTCAGGCGCCGTGATTCCCGGCGCGAGCATCGTTGCCGTGCAAGCCGCGAAGGGACTCCGGTATACGGCAACGACCAATGCGAACGGCGAATACCATCTGACCGGACTGGCTCCCGCGAGCTATGACCTAACAGCCCAGAACGCCGGTTTTCAGACGCAGGTGCAGAAAGGCGTGGTCGTCACAATCGGAGCGACGACTTTGATCGATTTTCAGATGAAGGTTGCCGGCACTTCGGCGCAAGTGGAAGTGAGCGCAGCGCCGCCTGTGGTGGACACGGAACGTGGCAGCCAGGCAAATACACTGACCGAGGATTACATCACCGACCTTCCAATCGACCGCCGCGACTACCTTACTTTCACGCTGCTGATGCCCGGCGTTTCCAACTCCACAAGGCTGGCGGACGATCAGGACTTTCGCGTGAAGCAAACGCCTCAGAGCGGGCTGTCGTTCTATGGAAGCAACGGACGGGGAAACAGCGTGACGGTGGACGGCGGGGAAGCGCTCGATGACTCGGGCGGCGTCCGCCTGACGATCAGCCAGGACGCCGTCCAAGAGTTCCAGGTGAACCGCAGCAATTACTCCGCGGACCTGGGCGGGGCGAGCGGCGCGTCGATCAATATCGTGTCGAAGTCGGGGACCAACGACTTGCATGGCACGGTTTACAGTTATTTTCGGAACGATGCGATGGATGCGCGCGATCCATTCGCTTTCAGCCCGGCGCTGGCGCCGGACCCGACGTTCAGCAACTTCAATTTCACTTCGGTCGGCGCGCCGATAAAGAACGGGTTGAGCCGGTATCAGTACGGCGGCACGGCGGGATTCCCCATTCAGAAGGACAAGACCTTCCTGTTTGCGGCTTTCGAAGGTTTGCTGCAAAACTCACAGAATTCAGTTCCTCTGCTCACGAGCAGTTCGATTTTCGCCGGGCCGAATCCGCTGGCGGCGGCGAATCCATTCCCGACGAGCGATCCGAGGTTCGCGCAACAAGCCACCGTCACGGCGCTCGCGACGGAACCGGCGAATCCAGTGGTTCCGTGCCTCAATAACCCGAACGGGACAATCACATTCCTGAACGCACAGACCTGTGCGGGCGCGCTCGAAACCGGCTTGACGGTCAGTCCCATCACGGGACTGCCGGGCACACTCCAAAACGCGATCAACAAATTCCTGATCACCCAACTCGAGAACAACGGGGGAGTATTCAACTACAACACGCGGGAATACCTGGCATCGGGGCGCCTCGATCACCGCATCGACAATGCGAACCAGCTTGCGTTGTCATACAGGTTTGGACACGACCTCGAGGAAAATCCCGACGTGCAATCGCTGACGGGATTTTCGGCGGGAAGTTCGATCCGTACCTACGACGACACGATTACGGGCGCGTGGTATCACGAATTCAACCCGACAACTCATAACGAGCTCCGCGTGCAGTGGGATTACAACAGCCTTAATGTGGTCCCGAACGAGCCAGCAGAGGTAGGACTTCAAATTCCCGGCTTCGCGAACAACCTGGGAACCAACATTTTCTTGCCGAACTACTCGATCCTGCGCCGCACCGAAATTGCGGACAACGTGACGCTCGTCCATGGCCACCACACATTGGCGTTCGGCGGTTCCGAGTTGCTGCGAGGGAATCACACGGAGTCACATACATACTTCCCGGGACGAATTGTCTTCGGGTCGCTTCCCGGGGGCATCCTCAGCGACTGTTTGGCCGTGCCGGCGGCCTGCGGACTTTCGGCTGCGCTTAGCCCGGCAACCATAGATTCACTGCAGGCAGCTTCCCTCGGACTGCCGCAGTTGTATGAGCAAGGCTTCGGCAATCCGGATTACCCGGC
>Ga0187781_10000196_pt1 | contig 42468 bp, 47 predicted proteins | sample 0715_SJ02_MP02_2_FD_132447 | JGI IMG/M metagenome (GOLD analysis project Ga0187781, IMG submission 132447) | Tropical peat soil microbial communities from peatlands in Department of Meta, Colombia - 0715_SJ02_MP02_20_MG | ecosystem: Environmental > Terrestrial > Soil > Wetlands > Peat | place... | reverse complement strand
ATTGCGCGCGTGAGCTGCGTCAAGCGCACCGGCGGCGTCGACTGGGTCATTCTCGATGCCGGCCTCAATATCATGCCGACCCTCGGCATGCAGGAAAGGCACCGCATCATCGCGCTCCCTCGAACCGCCGGGCGGCTCAAGGCGTTCCGCATCGGCGGTCCGCTCTGCTACGAGGGCGACATCCTCGCGCACGAAGCGGCGCTGCCGGAGACGATTGCCGAGGGCGACCTGGTTCTGATCGAGGATTCGGGGGGATACACGATCTCGCGCTCGACGAACTTCATCAGGCCGAGAGCCGCGGTGGCGGCCTTCGCCGACGGCAAGCTCGAGCTTTGCTGGCGGCGCGAGACCTATGAGGACGTGCTGGCCTATCACTGTCCCACGTCCTTCGACCTCCGGCCGGCCGCCCCGGACGCGACGGCGTAAGCCGGCCGGGCGGCGGAGCCTTTCTCGCGGAGGGATCTCGTGCTGTGATGGATGCCTCCGGCGAGCGGAGAGGCCATGGCCCGCGACGGACGCCGCGGGGAGCGCGGTGAAAGACGGACAAAGTCATAGGACAATGTCCTAGGCCGCTCCCCAATACCCGGCGAGCCGCGCATGCGGCAGCGAGGTGATGCGCTCGCGCGCCAGCAGATGCACGGCGAAGTCGCCGGGAAAGAGCGCGCGCAGCGCCGGCATCGGCGGCAGGCATAGGGAATTTCCGCCGCCGCCAGCGCCGGCTCAGGCGGCGTCGCGCCGCTGCGGCGTTTCGCCGCTTCTCGCCGGCTGCCATGCCGTGAGGCTCTCGAGCAGCGCCCGCGTGCCGAGATCGGCGAGCTTGCCGGCTTCGTCGAAGCAGGCGCGCACCGTCATGCGCGTGTAATCCGCCTGCAAATCCATCGCCTCGTCGATGCTGGCCGAGCGCGCGATCGCCTTGCTCGCCTCGATGCTGCGGTCGAGGCCGGCGCGGCTGAACTCGATCAACTCCGAGCTCAGCGCCGCCAAGCTCTCCAGCCATTTGTTGCCGGCGTTGAGCAGCGGCTCGAGCCGGCTCAGCGCCTGGCTCGGATCGAACAATACCGTCACCTGCTCGCTGTCGCGCTTGGCGCGCGTTTCTTCGGCTTGAGCCTTGGCCATCGCCATCTCCTTCCGGTCCCGGTGGTTGTTGCTCTGATCGCGGCGGTGCCTCGCGCATCGCGCGCCATGGCAGCGAGCATACGACGCGCGGCGGCGTTGGCAACGGCGATTCGGTATTAGTATTATATGTGCGGCGCGAGTCCGGCCTCGGCGAGCAGCTCTTGCGTCACGTCGTCGAGCAGTTGGTCAAGCGCGTTGCCGTAAACCGCTTCGCGGCCGATCTCCAGCAGCACCGGCACGGCCAGCGGCGAGACGCGTTCGAGTCGGCGATGCGTGATGCGGCCCTTGATCCGCGCCAGGAGATCGCCGCGCTTGCTGCCGGCGAGCGCGTGCAGCTCGTCGATGATGACGGCGCCGAGCCCGCCGAACATCTCGGCCGCCGCGCCGCTTCGAGCAGCGCGAGCTGGTGAGGATGCGGCGTCCAGCCGCGCCGGGCGCCGGCGCCAAGCCGGGAGAGGCTCGCCCTGGCGCAGAAATTGCACTAATTTTGGGCATCGGGCGACATTGCGCGGAGGGAGGGCCATGGCTGAAGCAAAGCTCATCATTGCCAGCAAGAATTACGGCTCCTGGTCGCTGCGCGGCTGGCTGTTGGCCAAGATGGCGGGACTCGACTTCACCGAGGAGATCATCCCGCCCGACGACCCGATGATGCGCGCCGAGCTGCTGCTGCTCGCGCCCTCCTATCTGATTCCCTGTCTCGTTCATAACGGCTTGCGGATCTGGGACACCTTGGCCATCGCCGAATACCTCAACGAGATCCGCCCAAAAGCTGGGCTGCTGCCCAAGGATCGCGCAGACCGCGCCCGTTGCCGTTCGGTCTCCGGCGAGATGCATCAGGGTTTCAGCGCCATGCGCTCTTCTATGCCGATGAATATCCGGGCGCGCCATCCGGGCTATGTCCCTCATACCGGCGCCCGGGCCGATATCGAGCGCATCTTCACCATCTGGCGCGACTGCCTGGAAAAATCCAAAGGCCCCTATCTTTTCGGCGAGCTCACCATGGCGGATGCGATGTACGCCCCGGTGGTGACCCGCTTCGTCACCTGGGACGTGAAGCTCGACCCCGCCTGCGGCGCTTATGCGCGCCACATCCTCGATTGGCCGGCCATGGCCGAATGGATCGCGGCGGCCCGCAAGGAGCCCGAAGAGGTGCCGGAATTCGAGGCGGAGTTCTAGCCTGCCGCGCCGTCAATCGCCGTCGAGCCTGGTGGCGGCGTAGGCCGCTTTTTGACCGGCAAGCACGGCGACCGCGACATCGATGATCAGCGCCAGCGCGATCGCGATCGCGCCAAGGCCGAAAAGCGGCGGGTAGCTGCCGGTATGCGCGAACAGGAACGAGAAGCCGTAGGCCGCCGCGGCTTGTCCGAGGGCGAAGGCCGCCGTGGCCGTGCTCCACGCCGCCTTCTGGCGGTCGGCGTCGTGGACGACCAGCTCCTGCACCCGCCCGAGCGCCAGCGGCACGACGCCCGGCACGAAGAGGCCGACCAGGAGGCTCGATACCGCCAGCCAGCCTGAGGCGGCGGTGAAGGCGAGCAGGGCGACCGCCGCGACCTGGACGACAAAGCCGAACCGCAGCGCAAGCCGGAAGCCGATGCGGTCGGCGATGTGTCCGGCCAGCACCGGACCGATCATCGCGCCGATGCCGAAGAGCACCCAGCACAAGGCGCCGGCGGCGAGGCCGCGGCCGAGGGAGCGCGCGACGAAATCCACCAGGAACACCATGTGCGGCACGAGGCCGACGGCGTTGAGGCCGTATTCGAGATAAAGCGCCTTGAGCCCCAGGGCGGGGCCGGCCGGATGCGGACGGAGCGTTGCCGGCGCGGCGGCGGCCGGGCTCGCTTGCTGGCCGGGCCAGCCGCCCCATCCCAGCGCCGTCAGCGCCAGCGACAGCGTGCCGAGCGCGCACCAGGTCTCGACCAGGCCCCAGCGCAGGAGAAGCGGCACCAGCGTGCCGGAGGCGGCGACGCCGAGGCCCACGCCCATGAAAATGGCGCCGCTTGTCAGTCCGCGCCGGGAGGCCGGCACATGCGGCAGCACGGTGGGCGCGGCAAGCACCATCAGCACGCCGCCGGACAGCCCCGCGGCAAAGCGCCAGACGAAAAACCAGAGAAAGGACCAAGGCTCGGCGCAGGCGAAGAAGGCCGCCGTCGCCAGCACCATCATCGCCCGCAGCACCAGGGCCGCCGGCGCCAGCCGCGTCGCCCATCGCGCGCAGAGCGCGCCGGCGAGATATCCCACAAGGTTGGCGGCGCCGAGATAGGCGGCGTCCGAGGGGCTGAACCAGTTCGCCGCGATCAAGGGCGGGATGAGCGGCGAATAGGCGAAACGGCCGAGGCCGACGCCGACCAGGCTGGCGCAGCATCCCGACAGCGTCGCTCGCCAGGCGCTCGCCTCCGCGCGCGGATGGCCCGCTGCCTTCGCCTGCATCTTCGCTCCGCCCGCCAATACCACCTGGAAGATTACTGGGCCTGCAAGGGGCGCAAAACGCATTTAAATGATGGCAGCTATCTCGCGCGGCGATATATGCCCAATCGACTGCTTCGATGGCAGGCCGGAACGCGCGAGCCGCGTGTTCGCTTGGGCGATGTCCCCTGCGGTTCCGCGGGGATCGCAGAAGTCGTCCGCCGGCGCGGGTCGATTCCCGGTACAGAGCTTCGCGTCGCCGGTCCGCCGTTGTATCCCCCTTGAATTGTAATACGATGAAAGTTACGTTCAATTGGTGTAGTGCGCTTGGACCGGTTGTCATTGGGATAGCGCGACCGACCTTGTCCGTTCGGACCGCCGCGCCTTGCAGCGAAGGCGCGGAGTGACGATCTTACGACTGGCGTCGCTGCGGGAGCTTTGCGGGCAGGGTGACAATGGCAGAGACAGTGGCAGAAAAGAGCCGGACCGACCGGCAATCCGATCCGATCGACCGCGAGGCTTATGCCGACGCCTATCTCCTGGAAATCCTGAGGAATCATCGGGTGGTCGCCATGGTCGGCGCCAGCCCGAACTGGAACCGGCCGAGCTACTTCGCGATGAAGTATCTGCAGACGAAGGGCTTTCGCGTCATCCCCGTCAACGCGGCGGCGGCGGGCGAGGAGATCCTGGGCGAGAAGGTCTATGCCGATCTGGCGAGCGTCCCGATCCGGGTTGACGTCGTCGACATCTTTCGCAAGGCGGAGGCGGTGCCGGCGATCGTCGACGAGGCGATTGCGATCGGCGCCAAGGTGGTGTGGATGCAATTGGGCGTGCGCCACGAGGCGGCGGCGGCCAAGGCGGAGAGCGCCGGCCTCAAGGTCGTGATGAACCGCTGCATGAAGATCGAATTCGGCCGCCTCTCGGGCGAGCTTTCCTGGAGCGGCATCAATTCCGGCGTCATCTCGAGCAAGCGCCGCAAGCTTCTGGCATAAGCGGCAGCGCGAGGTCAGCATGAGCACAAGGAACGACACCTACGGCTTCGAGACGCGGTCCATTCACGCCGGAGCCAGCCCCGACCCCGCCACCGGCGCGCGCGCCACGCCCATCTACCAGACGGTCTCCTACGTCTTCGACGACGTCGACCACGCGGCCGCGCTCTACAATCTGCAGACCTTCGGCTATCTCTATACCCGCGTCGGAAATCCGACGGTGTCCGTGCTCGAAGAGCGGATAGCCTCGCTCGAGGGCGGGCGCGGCGCCGTCGCTTGCGCGTCGGGACATTCGGCCCAGCTCCTCGCCTTCTTCTCGCTGATGGAGCCCGAAACCGAATTCATCGCCTCGCGCAACCTTTACGGCGGCTCCATCACTCAGTTCACCCACACCTTCGACAAATTCGCCTGGCGCGCCCACCTCGTCGATCCGCGCGACCCCGAGAACTTTCGCCGGGCGCTGACGGCCAAAACCAAGGCCATCTTCGTCGAGCAGCTCACGAACCCGGCCGGCGTCGTCGTCGACATCGCGGCGATCAGCGCGGTCGCGCGCGAGGCGGGCATCCCGCTCATCGTCGACAACACCATCCCCACGCCCTATCTCTGCCAGCCCTTCCGGTGGGGCGCCGATATCGTGACGCACGCCATGACGAAATTTCTCGGCGGCCACGGCAATTCGATGGGCGGCGTCGTGGTCGAATCCGGAAAGTTCGACTGGGGCCAGAACGACAAATTCCCCGGCCTCACCAAGCCGGATCCCGCCTATCACGGGCTCACCTTCTACGAGACCTTCGGCGATTTCGGCTACACCATGAAGACCCGCGCCGTGGCGCTGCGCGACCTCGGCCCCGCGATCTCGCCGATCAACGCCTTCATGATCCTGACGGGCATCGAGACGCTGCCCTTGCGCATGGAGCGCCACGTCGCCAACGCGATGAAGATCGCCGAGTTCCTGGAAGGCCATTCGGCGGTGTCGTGGGTGGCCTATGCCGGGCTCAAATCGAGTCCCTACCACGCCCTCGCGCGCCAATACCTGCCGCGCGGCGCCGGCTCGGTCTTCACCTTCGGCGTCAAGGGCGGCTATGAGGCCGGCGTCAAGGTGGTGGAGAGCTGCGATCTCTGGTCGCATCTGGCCAATGTCGGCGATACGCGCTCGCTCATCCTCCATCCGGCCTCGACGACCCACCGCCAGCTCACCGAAGAGCAGCGCGACGCGGCCGGCGCCGGACCGGACGTGATCCGCGTCTCGGTCGGGCTTGAGACGCCGGAGGACCTCATCCGCGATCTCGACCGGGCGCTGGCCGCCGCCGAGCGCGGCAGCAAGGTGGCGATGAGCGGGCGGGCAGGGGCACGCGTTTCCTCAGCCTGAGACCCGCCGGCCGTCCTCCGGATACCCGCCCGATCTCGGCTGCCGCTTCATCCTCGGCGGCGTGCCGGCAAGGGGCTGCACCGGCGGAGGCGCGGCTTCTATAGTCTGCCCGCCATGCTTTCGCCCGCGACCTGGCTCAAGCCCTCTTCCAAAGGACTCTATTGCGAGCCCGGCGATTTCTATATCGACCCGGTCTGGCCGGCGCCGCGCGCGGTCATCACCCATGGCCATGGCGACCATGCGCGCGCCAACAACAAGCACGTGCTGGCGACGCCGGAGACGCTGGCCATCATGCAAGACCGTTTCGGCGAGGAGGCCGGCGGCAGCTTGCAGCCGCTCGCCTATGGCGAGACGGTCGCGCTCGGCGGCGTCCGGGTGAAGCTGGTGCCGGCGGGCCACGTGCTCGGCAGCGCGCAGGTGGTGCTGGAGCATCAGGGGGCGCGCATCGTCGTCTCCGGCGACTACAAGCGCCGGCCCGATCCCACCTGCCCGCCCTTCGAGCCGCAGTCCTGCGACGTCTTCGTCACCGAGGCGACGTTTGGCCTGCCGGTCTTCCGCCACCCGCCGGACGCTCAGGAGATCGGCAAGCTGCTGCACTCGGTGCGGCTTTTTCCCGAGCGCTGCCATGTCGTCGGCGTCTATGCGCTGGGCAAATGCCAGCGCCTGCTGGCGCTGCTGCGCCGCCACGGCTATGCCGAGCCGGTTTTCCTCCATGGCGCGCTGCAATCGATGTGCGCGGTCTATGAGCGGCTGGGCGTGGCGCTGGGGCCGCTCCTGCCCGCGACCGGCGCGCGGCGCGGCGATCTCGCGGGCCGCATCGTCCTGGCGCCGCCCTCGGCGATCTCCGATCTCTGGTCGCGGCGCCTGCCCGATCCCGTGATCGCCATGGCCTCGGGCTGGATGAGCGTCAAGCAGCGCGCCAAGCAGCGCGGCGTCGAGCTGCCGCTGGTCATCTCCGACCACGCCGATTGGGACGAGCTTGGCGCCACCATGGCCGAAGTGGGCGCTGGCGAGATCTGGGTGACCCATGGCGCCGAGGAGGCGCTGATCCGCCAGGCGAGCCTCAACGGGCTGAAGGCGCGCGCGCTCTCCATCAAGGGCTTCGAGGACGAGGCGGAATGAACCAATTCGCGGCGCTGCTCGACGCGCTGCTCTTCACCCCGGCCCGGCTCGGCAAGCTCCGCCTGATGAGCGCCTATTTCGCCGACACCCCCGATCCCGAGCGCGGCTGGGCGCTGGCGGCGCTCACCGGCGAATTGGCCTTCGCCGAGGCGAAGCCGGCGCAGATCCGCGATCTCGTGCTGAGCCGCGTCGACGCCGAGCTCTTCGGCTGGTCCTACGATTTCGTCGGCGACCTCGCCGAGACCGTGTCGCTGATCTGGCCGGCGCGGCCGGGCGCCAACCGCGTGCCGGCGCTGTCGGAGATCGTCGCCGAGCTCGGCAGCGCGACGCGCGCCGGCGCCGGCGCGCGGCTCGAGCGCTGGCTCGACGCGCTCGACGCCACCGGGCGCTGGGCGCTCTTGAAGCTCGTCACCGGCGGGTTGCGCGTCGGCGTCTCGGCGCGGCTCGCCAAGACCGCGCTGGCCGAGCGCGCTGAAGTGCCGCTCGAAGAGATCGAGGCGGTCTGGCATGGGCTTGCGCCGCCTTATCTCGAGCTTTTCGCCTGGCTCGAAGGCAAAGGCCCGCGGCCCGAGACCGCGGGCAAGCCCACTTTCCATCCGCTGATGCTGGCGCAGCCGCTGGAGGACGGCGATCTCGACGCGCTCGACGCCGCGGCCTATCGCGCCGAGTGGAAATGGGACGGCATCCGCGTCCAGCTCGTGGCGCGCGGCGGCGGGAAGCGGCTCTATTCGCGCTCGGGCGACGATATCGGCGCGGCGTTTCCCGACGTCCTCGCGGCGATGCCGGGCGACGTCGTGCTCGACGGCGAGCTGCTGGTGCTGCGCGAGGGCGAGGTCATGCCGTTCAATGAGCTCCAGCAGCGCCTCAACCGCAAGACCGCCTCGGCCAGGATGCTGGAGGATTATCCCGCCTGGGTGCGGCTTTACGACATGCTCGAGGAGGCCGGCGCCGATCTCCGGCCGATGCCCTTCGACGAGCGCCGGCGCCGGCTCGAGAGCTGGTACGGCGCCGGGCCGCGCGCGCGCATGGACCTCTCGCCGCTCATCGCGTTCGCGAGCTGGGACGAGCTGCGGCGGCTGCGCGAGGGCGCGCGTGCGCGCGGCATCGAAGGGCTGATGCTGAAGCGCGGCGATGCGCCCTACCTCTCGGGCCGCCCCAAGGGCCCGTGGTTCAAATGGAAGCGCGGCGCGCTCACCGTCGATGCCGTGCTGATGTACGCCCAGCGCGGGCACGGCAAGCGCTCCTCCTTCTATTCCGACTACACCTTCGGCGCCTGGCGCGAGGGCGCGCTGGTGCCGGTGGGCAAGGCCTATTCCGGCTTCACCGACGCCGAGCTGAAGCGTCTCGACCGCTGGGTGCGCGACAACACGGTCGAACGCTATGGGCCGGTGCGCGAGGTGGCGCCCGGCCTGGTGCTGGAGATCGCGTTCGACAGCGTGCAGCGCTCGACCCGGCACAAATCCGGCCTCGCCATGCGCTTCCCGCGCGTCCATCGCATCCGCTGGGACAAGCCCGCCGCCGAAGCCGATACGGTGGAGGCGCTCGAGCGGCTGGTGACCTGACGCGGCGCGCGGCGCCGGGAGCGCGGCCCGGAGGCCATGCTTTCCATACGAAGCCGCCCGGGATTGCGTTATGCTTGCCTTGCCGACGGGAGACCAAGGCGGCCAAGCCGCTTTGCGGCCGCGTCCGGCAGGGAGTCCCGGGGACATGCTTGACAGCTTTGCAGCGTATTTTCTCCTTCTCTCGCGCAAGCTCACCGAGATCGAGCGGCTTTGCCTGGAGGGGGCGCTGACCGATCCCGACAAGACGGTCCTGGCGAGAAAAGATCCCCCCATGGAAAGAATGAATGACGCGCTGCATTTCGCCGAGCTGCTTTGCTCCTATCTTCCGCTGCCGTCGATCATTCCCCAAATCGGCCGGCTGCGGGCGGACCTGTCCGGCGGCACCGTTGTCAGGGAGCGGCTTCAACGGGACGTTCTGCATCTCTATCAAAGGTTCAAGGACGAACTGGACGCGCAGAAATTCCTGCACGTCTCTCCGGAGCGGATACAGTACTACCGAAAAAAGCAACTGTTCGGCCCGGAGGTTGCCGGCAAATTTCCCGAGGCTCGCGAGGATATAGAAAACGCCGGCAACTGCTACGCGCTCGGTCAGCCGACGGCGTGCGTATTGCATCTGATGCGCGCCATGGAAGCGACGGTCGAAGGCTTGAGCCTTCGGCTGGGCGTTACGATCTTGCCCCGCGATACCTGGGGGCGGATGCTGGGCAAGATGGACGACAAGATCAAGGAAATGCCCGAGAAGACGAAGCCGCAGAAACGCAAGAAAGCCAGATGGTCGGAAGCCCGGGCGAATCTTTTTCACGTCAAGGAGGCCTGGCGGAACGAGAGCATGCATCCGAGGCAGACTTACACCCTGGATCAGGCCCGCGACGTCATCGAGGCCGTTCGCACCTTCATGACGGGACTGGCGAAGCTGTGACTGCGATTTTTTCGCAGAGACGACTTTCTTGACCGCGCGGCCGAACGCCCGCCGCGCCATCGCGCTTGCCGTCTTGCTCCTTCCGGCCGGCTGCGCGCAGCCGGAGGCGCCCGAGCTGCTGTCGCCGCTCCTCATCCGCTCCTATCTCGTCGGACATCTGGTGGAAGTGAGCGCCCCCGACCGCGACCGCTACCTGATCCGGTTCGAGCACGGCGACCGCGCCGTGATCGTCGGCGAGACCGCCGACTTCGCCCGCTGGTACGCCGATGCGGAGCTTGGCCTCTGCATCCAATACCACGACCAGGGCGCGCGCTGCGCGCCGCTGTTCGCCGTCACCGTCGCGCATTACCGCTGGGGCGATGCGACGCTGAACGATCTCACCATCCGCGACCGGCGCTTCGACTTTCGCCCCGACATTCGCTTCGAGCGCCAATTCGACATGCGCTAGCCGGTCGGCGACGCCGCTCCGGGCTATGCCAGTCCCAGCTCCTGCTCCAGCGCGCCGCACAGCATCTGTCCCAACAGGATATGCATCTCCTGGATGCGCGCGGTGGTGTCGGAGGGGACGACGAGCAGCGGGTCGGCGAGGCCCTTGAGCGCGCCGCCGCCCTTGCCGCTGAAGGCGGCGGCGGTGATGCCCATCGCGCGCGCCGCCTCGAGCGCCAGGATGACGTTGCGGCTCCGGCCCGAGGTGGTGATGCCAAGCGCGAGATCGCCCTTGCGGCCGAGCGCGCGGAGCTGGCGGGCGAAGAGCTGGTCGAAGCCCAGGTCGTTGCCGATGGCGGTGAGCGCCGAGCTGTCGGTGGTGAGCGCCACCGCGGCGATGGGCTCGCGGTCGCGGATGTAGCGCACGGTAAGCTCGGTCGCGAGATGCTGCGCGTCGCCGGCGCTGCCGCCATTGCCGAAGAAGATGAGCTTGCCGCCGCCGCGGATCGCCGCCGCCGCTGCCGCTACCAGCCGCTCGAACGGCGCCTCGCAAGCGGCGAGCGTCGCCTTCGCCACCGCCTCGTGCTCGGCGACTTCGCGCCGGTAGAACGCCTTCAAATCCATCCGCACCCGCCTTGCGCGGCGGCGATCATCGGGGGGCGGGACGGCGCGGGCAAGCGGTATTTTCCAGGCGGCTTGCCTCGGCGGCGGCCATCGGATAGGGCTTGGCCATGGCCAGCCCTTCCGCCGGCTCGCGGCGCGGCCTGATCCTCGACCGCGACGGCGTCATCAATCACGATCCCGGCTATCTCCACCGCATCGAGGAGTGCCGCTTCATCGACGGCGTCTTCGCCATGGCCGCGGCCTTTGCCGCGCGCGGCTTTGCCGTGATCATCGCCACCAACCAGTCGGGGATCGGCCGCGGCCTTTACGGCGAAGCGGATTTCGCGGCGCTGATGGACTGGATGCGCGGCGAGTTCGCGCGCCACGGCGTCGCCATCGCCGCGGTCTATCATTGCCCCGACCACCCGACCGAAGGCATCGGCCGCTATCGCCGCGACAATCCCTGGCGCAAGCCCGGGCCGGGCATGCTGCTGCAGGCGGCGCGTGATCTCGATCTCGACCTCGCCCGCTCCTGGACCGTCGGCGACAAGCCCGGCGACATCGAGGCCGGGCGCGCCGCCGGCATCGGCACGCTCATCCGCTATGATCCGCTGGCGCCCGCCGTGGCGCGGTGCGGCGATGTCTGGATCGTGCCGCGGCTCGCCGAGGTGACGGCGCTGCTCGAGGCGGCCGAGGGATGACCGGCCCCCTTCGGCGCGTTGTCGTGGCGGGTGCAAAGGAGTGCATCGGGTGAGAATTCTGGTCACGGGGGGCGCCGGCTTCATCGGCAGCTCGGTGGTGCGCCACCTGCTGGGGGCGGGGGCGAGCGTGGTCAATCTGGACAAGCTGACCTATGCCGGCTCGAACCCGCCGCTGGGGGCGCTGGCGCAGCCGGGCCGCTACGCGCTGGAGGTGGCGGACATTGCCGACCGCGCGGCGGTGGCGGGCATCCTGGCGCGTCACCGGCCCGAGGCGGTGATGCATCTGGCGGCGGAGACGCATGTCGACCGCTCGATCGACGCGCCGGACGATTTCATCCACAGCAACCTCGTGGGCACGTTCCATTTGCTCGAAGCGGCGCGCGGCTACTGGCAGGGGCTGGAAGGCGAGGCCAAGGCGCGCTTCCGCTTCCACCACGTCTCGACCGACGAGGTGTTCGGCACGCTGGGGCCGGAAGGGCGCTTCAGCGAGGAGACGGCCTACCGGCCGAACAACCCCTATGCCGCGAGCAAGGCGGGGTCCGATCATCTGGTGCGCGCCTGGGGGGCGACCTACGGGCTGCCGGTGGTGACGACCAACTGCTCCAACAATTACGGGCCGTGGCAGTTTCCTGAGAAGATCATCCCGCTGATGATCCTGAACGCGCTCGAAGGCAAGCCTCTCCCGGTCTACGGCGCCGGCGGCAATGTGCGCGACTGGCTCTATGTCGGCGATCACGCCGAGGCGCTCCATCTGGTGCTGCGCCGCGGGCGGCTTGGCGAGACCTACAACATCGGCGGCGGCGAGGAGCGTGCCAATATCGACCTGGTGCGCCTGCTCTGCCGGCTGCTCGACGAGGCGCTGCCGGAGGCGCCGCACCGGCCGCATGAGCGTCTCATCGCCTTCGTTCCGGACCGTCCGGGCCATGACTGGCGCTATGCCATGGATGACGGCAAGCTCCGGCGGGAGCTTGGCTGGCGGCCGCGCGAAAGCCTGGAGAGCGGCTTGCGCAAGACGGTGCGCTGGTATCTCGACAACCGCGCCTGGTGGGAGCCGATCCGCAGCGGGCGCTATCGCGGCGAGCGGCTGGGCCGCGGCGGGGTGGACATCAGAGGATGAAAGCCATTCTCCTTGCCGGCGGCTCCGGCACGCGGCTCTACCCGCTGACGCGGGTGGTCTCCAAGCAGCTCCTGCCGATCTACGACAAGCCGATGATCTTCTATCCGCTCTCGGCGCTGATGCTGGGCGGCTTCCGCGACGTCCTGGTGATCACCACGCCGGCCGACGCGGGGCTCTATCGCGCGCTGCTGGGCGATGGCGGGCAATGGGGCATCGCGCTTTCCCATGCGGTGCAGGAGAAGCCCCTTGGGCTCGCTCAGGCGTTTCTCATCGGCCGCGACTTCCTCGCCGGCGAAGGCTGCGCGCTGATGCTGGGCGACAACCTGGTCTATGGCGACGGACTCGGCGAGATGATGCGTCGCTCGGCCGCGCGCGGGGCGGGCGCCACGCTGTTCGCCTACCGCGTCGGCGATCCCGAGCGCTACGGCGTGGTCGAGTTCGACGCGGCGGGCAAGGCGGTGTCGATCGAGGAGAAGCCGAAACGGCCGCGCTCGGACTGGGCGGTGATCGGGCTTTATTTCTACGACGGCGAGGTGGTGCGGCACGCCGAGGCGCTCAAACCCTCGGCGCGCGGCGAGCTGGAGATCACCGACCTCAACAACGCCTATCTGCGCGCCGGCCGCCTCAGCGTCGAGCGCCTGGGGCGCGGCTACGCCTGGCTCGACACCGGCACGCATGAATCGCTGCTCGAGGCCTCGGAGTTCGTGCGCACGCTGGAAAAGCGCACCGGCCAGAAGATCGGCTGCGTCGAGGAGGTCGCCTGGCGCCAGGGCTATATCGACGCGGCGCAGTTGAAGCGCCTGGCGCGGCAGAACGCCGCCTCCGATTACGGCCGCTATCTCGAGCGCCTGATCGAGGAGCGCGGCGGCGATTAGCGCCGGTTGCCGAGGCGCCGTGATGCAAGGGAAAGCCGAGTGATGCCTGTCGACACATCGCCGATACCGGTCCAGCGGCAGACCTTCGACGACGCGCTCGGCCGACGCATCATCGCGATGAATGTGTGGGCGCTGCGCGAAGGGCTGCGCGGCGCCACGGCCCATGATCTCTTCGACGGCTTCTGTCAGCGCCTGGTGATCGAGGGCGTCCCGTTGTGGCGCGCCCATGTCGCCATGGAGACGCTGCATCCGCAGTGGTCCGGCTTCGGCTATGCGTGGCGGCGCGATCTCAACGCGATAGAGCCCGAGCAATACGTTCCCGGCGACTTTTCGACCGATGTCTGGCTGAGCAGTCCGCTCTACGCGCTCATCCGCCGGGCGGAGAGCGGCGAGCACAATCCGATCCTGCGCCGGCGGCTCGAAGCCGGGCCGGGGGAGCGGGACTTCCCCGTCTTCGCCGAGCTTTTCGCGGCGGGCGCGACCGACTATTTCAGCCAGCTCTTCCCCTTCGGCACCCATCACGACCGCTCCCACGGCTCCGGCGCGATCTATTCCTTCGCCAGCGACCGCCGCGGCGGCTTCACGGAGGACGACATTGATCTGTTGCAGGCGGCGTTGCCGGCGCTGTCGCTCGCGCTCAAGGCGCATGTCGGTCACGTGATCGCCGCTGGGCTGTTGCAGACCTATCTCGGCGAGGATGCCGGCCGCCGCGTCCATGCCGGCGCGATCACGCGCGGGTCGGTCGAGAGCATCCGCGCCGTGCTGTGGTATGCCGACATCCGCGGCTTTACCACGATCGCCGATACGACGCCGGGGCCCGTCGTCATCGAATTGCTCGACGCGGTGTTCGAGAGTTTGGCGGCGGTGCTGCGCCGGCGCGGCGGCCAAATCCTCAAATTCCTCGGCGACGGCATGTTGGCGATCTTCGCCGTCGATGCGGCCGGTCTCGACGCGACCTGCCGGCAGGCGCTCGATGCCGCCGCCGAGGCGATGCAGGCGCTGGACGCGCTCAATGAAGCGCGCAGGACGGCCGGCAAGCCCATCGCCGCCGTCGATCTGGCGCTGCATCTCGGCGAAGTGCTCTATGGCAATGTCGGCGCCGTCGACCGGCTGGACTTCACCGTCATCGGTCCCGCCGTCAACGAAGTCGCGCGGATCGAAACGCTCTGCGGCGTGCTGGGGCGCAAGGTTCTGGTCTCCGCCGATCTCGCCGCCGCGGCCAAAGGAGCGACCCTCCGGCTCGAGCCGCTCGGACGTCACGCCCTGCGCGGCGTCCGGGAGGAGCGGGAAATCTACGCCTTGGATCTGACCGCAAAATCCTGATGACCGGGGCCGCGCGGAGAGGCCCGCGCTATTTCGTGCCGAAGAGCCGGTCGCCGGCGTCGCCCAGCCCGGGCACGATATAGGCGTGGTCGTTGAGGCAGTCGTCGATGGCGGCGACGGTGACGGGAACGTCGGGATGCGCCGCGGTGAAGGCGGCCATGCCCTCCGGCGCGGCGAGCAACGCCAGGAACTGCAGCCGCGCGCAGCCTTTGCGCTTCAGGATGTCGACGGCGGCGATGGCCGAATGCGCGGTGGCGAGCATGGGATCGGTGACGATCGCCGAGCGCTCGGCGATGTCGTCGGGCAGCTTGCAGAAATACTCGACCGCCTTCAGCGTCCTGGGATCGCGGTAGAGCCCGATATGCCCGACCCGCGCCGAGGGCACGAGATCGAGCAGCCCCTCGGCGAGCCCGAGCCCGGCGCGCAGGATCGGCACCACCACCAGCTTCTTGCCCTCGATGAAGGGCGCGTCCATCGCCCGGATCGGCGTCTCGATCCGCCGCGTCTCGATCGGCAGGTTGCGGGTGACCTCATAGCCGAGCAGCAGGGCGATCTCGCGCAGCAGGCGGCGAAACTCGGCGGTGGGCGTCTGCCGGTCGCGCATCAGGCTGAGCTTGTGCTGCACCAGAGGGTGCGAAACGACGGTGACGGCGGCGGGCATCTAGGCCCCCGCGGCGCGCGGCGCGCTGGCGCGGCTGGCGGCGTATTCCGGCACCAGCGTCGCGAGCAGCGCCAGCAGCCGCTCCTGGCGGCGCTCGCGCGCGTGCTCGGCAAGCTCGTCCAGCGAGCGCGCGAGCATGGCGTAGTCGATGGTGCGCGGCGCGGCGAGGCGGATGCCCGCCGCCTCGGTCGGCACCAGCTTCTCGCTGGCGTGGAACAGCTCCTCATAGAGCTTCTCGCCGGGGCGCAGGCCGATGAACTCGATGGCGACATCCCGGTCGGGCTTCAGCCCGGCCAGGCGGATCATCTGGCGGGCGAGATCGACGATCTTCACCGGCTCGCCCATGTCGAGGACGAAGATCTTGCCGCGCTCGGCGCCGCCGCTCATCGCCAGGGCCGAGGCTTGCAGCACCAGCTCCACCGCCTCGCGCACCGTCATGAAGAAGCGCTGGATCTCGGGATGGGTGACGGTGAGCGGACCGCCGGCGGCGAGCTGGCGCTGGAACAGCGGCACCACCGAGCCGGTCGAGCCCAGCACGTTGCCGAAGCGCACGGTGACGAAGCGCGTGCCGTCGGCCTTGCGCGATTCGACGAGGTCGAGCGCCTGGCAGATGCTCTCGGCGAGCCGCTTGCTGGCGCCCATGACGTTGGCGGGGTTGACCGCCTTGTCGGTGGAGATCATCACCATGGCGCGCACGCCGTGGGCGCGGCAGGCCTCGGCGACATGGCGCGTGCCCAGCACGTTGGTGAGCACGCCTTCCACGGGGTTCGCCTCGACCACCGGAACGTGCTTCAGGCCGGCGGCGTGGAAGACGAGCTCGGGCCGTTCCTCGGCGACGATCTCCTCGACACGGCCGCGCTCGCGCACGTCGCCGATGAGGGCGAGGCGCGGCAGGCGCGCGTGCCGCTCCCGAAGCTCGCGGTCGATGGTGTAAAGCGCGAATTCGCTGTTGTCGACGAGCGTAAGGCGCGCCGGCTCGCAAGCGGCGATCTGGCGCACCAGCTCGCTGCCGATGGTGCCGCCGGCGCCGGTCACCAGCACGCGGCGGCCGGCGACGAGGTCGCGCATGCCCTGGCGGTCGAGCACCGCCTGCGGCCGCCCGAGCAGATCCTCGATGGCGATGGGCTCGACCGCCAACCCCTCCTCGCCCATCGTCGTCTTGAACTCGGTCAGCCGCGGCAGCCGCGCCAGCGGGATGGTGAGCGCGTCCGCCATGTCGAGGAGGCGCCGCACCGTGGCGCCGTCGAGCGATTGGGCGGCAATGATCAGGCGCTGGGGCCGCTCGCCGCGGCGGTCGAGCCCGGCGACCACCGCCGGCAGCTCGTCGATCGTGCCCAGCACCGCCACGCCGGCGATGTCGCGGCCGACGCGCGCGCTGCTGTCGGCGATGATGCCGACGACGCGGTAGAGCCGGTCGGGATCGCTCGCCATCTCGCGGATGAACATGGCGGCGCCGTCGCGCGCGCCGATCAGCAGGACCGGGATGCCGCCGTGATCGAGGCGCTCGAGAATGCGGCCGAGGCCGCGGTCTTTATAGGCGCGATAGGCAAAGCGCGGGCCGCCGAGCAGCGCCATCAGCACCAGCCAATTGATGCCGGGCAAGGAGCGCGGCAGCTCGTCGAGCCGGGTGAGCATGAACATCGCCGGGAAGAACAGCAGCATGACGATGGTCACGGCGCGCAGCAGCGCCAGCATGTCGGGCAGCGAGGCGTAGCGCCAGATGCCGCGGTAAAGCCCGGTCCACCAGAAGACCGCGGCGGCAATCGCCGCGAAGGAGAGGTCGTAGGCGGCGATCAGCTTCCAGGAATAGGCGTAGAGGCTGTCGCCGACGCGCAAATAGAGGGAGAGAAGGAGGGACAGCGCCGCCATGGCCACATCGTGGGCGAAGGCGGCGTTGGTCCGGCTCAGTCCCTTGATCATCGGCGGCTCACGGCTGGCCGGACGTTAAAGAAGCCAACCCTCGACGGCAACAGGAAAAACGGTCGCGGCCGGGACGCCGGCGCGCTAGAACGGCCCGGCAAGACGCCATGGCCTTTGTCGCGGGCAAGCTTCTCTGGGCCGTCCTGGCCCCCGGCAATCTGCTGCTCCTGCTGCTGCTCGCCTGCCTGTTCTGGGCGGCGCGCAGCCGACGGCGGCAGGGGCTCGCGCCGGCGGTGCTGGCGGCGCTGCTGCTGCTGACGGTGGCGGTCCTGCCGCTCGCCCAATGGGTGGCGGCGCCACTCGAGGGGCGTTTCCCGATACCGGCCATCCCGGCGCGGGTCGACGGCATCATCGTGCTGGGCGGCGCGGTCGAGGTCGAGATCAGCCGCGCCCATGGCGAGGTCGCGCTCAACCACGCGGCCGCGCGGATCACCGAGGCCCTGGCGCTGGCGCAGCGCCATCCCGAGGCTAGGCTGCTGCTGAGCGGCGGCGACTCCGCGGTCCTGCCGCGCGCCGGCGACCGGGAGGCCGAGGTGACGCGCGCGCTCTTCGTCGAGCTCGGCATGGCGCCGGAGCGCATCCTGGTCGAGGACCGCTCGCGCACCACCTTCGAGAACGCGCTGATGTCGCGCGATCTCGCGCAGCCGAAGGCGGGCGAGGTGTGGCTGCTGGTGACCTCGGCGATGCATATGCCGCGCGCCGTCGGCTGCTTCCGCCATGCCGGCTGGGAGGTGCTGCCCTATCCCGTCGATTTCCACACCGGCGGGGCCGCGCGCGCCGATTTTGCGCTCGCCGAGCATCTCTTCCTGCTCGATCTCGCCGCCAAGGAATGGGTCGGCCTCGTCGCCTACCGCCTGTTCGGCCGGACGGACGCGCTGTTTCCGGGACCTGAGCCGGTTTCCACCAACAGCGCGCGGTAGAGCGCCACCGTCGCCGCGCCGACCGCTTCCTCGGCCAGGTCGGTCTCGACCAGCGCGCGGCTGGCTTCGCCGAAGCGGCGGCGCAGCGCGGCATCGCCGGCGAGCCGCTCCAGCGCCTGGGCGAGCGCCTCGGCATCGTCCGGCGGCACCAGCAGCGCGTTGACGCCGTCGCGCGCGATCTCGCGGCAGCCCGGCACGTCGGTGGCGATGAGCGGGCGGCCCATGGCGGCCGCCTCGAGCAGGCTCTTGGGCAACCCCTCGCGGCGGGACGGCAGCACCGCGATATGGGCGTCGCGCCAGAGGTCGCGGATGTCCTCCACTTGGCCCAGCCAGAAGATGCCGGGAAGATCGCGCCAGCGCGCGAGCGTCGCCGCGTCGATCGAGCTCGGATTCTCGGGATCGGCGGTGCCGGCCACGGCAAGGCGAAGATCGAGGCCACGGCGGCGCAGGCGCTGCTGCGCCTCGACCAGCGTCGCGATGCCCTTGTCGGCGAGCAGCCTGCCGGCGAAGCCCGCCACCACCGGCAGCGCCGGCGGATCGGGCGCGGGCGCGAAGCGCACGACGTCGACGCCGGAGCCGCGGATGACCGAGATGCGCTCCGCCGCTTCAGGGTTGAGCGCCAGCAGCAGCCGGCGGTCGTCCTCGTTCTGGACGATGATACGGCTGTTGCGGCGCTCGATGAGGCGGGCCAGCACCGCGCTCACCGGCCGGCGCAGCAGCCGCGCGCGCAGGCTGGGCGAGCTTGCGACAAAGCCGAAGCCGGTGACCGCGTTGACCACCGCCGGCACGCCGGCGACGAGCGCGGCGATGCTGCCGAGCACGGCGGGCTTCAGCGCCACGTGATGGACGAGATCGGGCCGCTCGCGGCGATAAAGACGCGCGATCTCGGCGATGGCGGCGAGATTCGCCCAAAGCCCGGTGCTGCCGCGGCGCCAGCGCAGCGGATGGAGCGCGAAGCCTTCGGCGCGGATGCGCTCGCCATGGGCAACGACGCGCGTCGCCACCGCCACGGCGAAGCCGGCGCGCCGCGCCGCGCGCGCCATCGGCAGCCGGTGCGACCAGAAATACCAATCCTCGGTGACGAGGTAGATCAGCTTCGGCGGCGCGGCGTTCACGGCCGCCTCCGGCGATACCAGCGCGCGGTGGCGGCAAGCCCGTCATCGAGCGCCACGCGCGGGCGCCAGCCGAGGCGCTGGCGCGTGGCGAGATCGTCGATGCGCAGCGAGGAGAGCAGGCGGTCGGCGGCGTCGGCGCGGCCCATGAGCGAGGCCGCGAGGCGCAGCAGCGCCGGCGGGCAGGCGAAAAGGCGCGGGCGCCGGCCGAGCGCGCGGGCGACGCGGCGCACCAGCTCCGCCGTCGAGACCTCTTCCTCGTCGCGCAGCAGGAAGGTCTCGCCCGCGGCGGCGGGATGGGCGAGCGCCATCTCGATGAGGTCGAGCAGATTGTCGAGGAAGACCAGGCTGCGCCGGTTGTCGATGGCGGCGAAAGGCAGCGGCAGGCCGCTGTCGACGAGGCGCAGGAGCGCCAGGAAATTCGCCTTGGCGCCCGGCCCATAGACGAGCGGCGGGCGGAGGATGGCGAGCGCCTCGCCGGCGGCGGCGCGCATCGCTTCTTCGAGGCGCCATTTCGCCATCCCGTAGACCTCTTCCGGCGCCGGCTTCTGATGCGCGCGAAAGGGCAGGTCCTGCGTCCTCTCGCCCATCACCTTGATCGAGCTCAGCAGCACCAGCCGCTGGACGCCGGCGCTCTTCGCCTGGCGCGCCAGCGCGGCGCCGGCGGCGGCCTCGCTCTCGATCCAGCGCTGTTCGTCGCGCTCCGGCGCATGGGCGCGGCTCGCAAGATGCACCACCGCCCGCGCGCCCGCCAGCAGCGGCGACCAGTCGGTCGCCGCGGCAAGCTCGCCGAGGACGCGCGGCTCCGCCCTGTCGGGAAGCGCCGTCGCTCGCCGCAGCACGGCGATCACCTTTGTGCCCCGCGCGACCAGCCGCTCGACCAGCGCGCGGCCGATGAAGCCCCCGGCGCCGGTGATCACCACCGGCGCGGCGGCGCCGCTTTCCGCCACTGCCGTTTCCATCGCCGGCGACAATAACCGCTCTGCCAGCAATCGCCTATTGCCGGCGGCAGAACAGACTCACCACGAAGACACGGAGGGCACGGAGAAAAACAAAATAGTTGGGCCGCTTTGCGGCCCATTTCCTTCTTCTCCGTGCCCTCCGGTGCGCCGTGTTTCGTCTTATCTGACTCGCCCGAACCCCGGATATCGGGACGGCGCGGCTTGAGCAGGGGCGGGGGCCATGCTAAGCAACGCGCCGCTCCAGCGTGGGCGGACGGCAGCGGATCAGAACGTGTCGAGCAGGTCCTCAAAGCGTGTCGATGTCGAAGCGCTGCGCCGCCGCTTCGTCGCGCGCGACGCCGTGGTCGGCGTCATCGGCCTCGGCTATGTCGGCCTGCCGCTGGTGGGCGCGGTCGCCGGCGCCGGATTCCGCGTGGTGGGCTTCGACATCGACGCGGAGAAAGCGGCGCTGCTCAATGCCGGCCGCTCCTATATCCGCCACATCCCCGACGCCGCGATCGCCGCGCTGGTGGAGAGCCGCCGCTTCCGCGCCACCGCCGATTTCGCCGCGATCGCCGAGGTCGACGCCGTGCTGATCTGCGTGCCGACGCCGCTCACCCGCCATCGCGAGCCCGATCTCTCCTACGTCATCGGCACCGCCGAGGCGATCGCGCCGCATCTGCGCCGCGGCCAGCTCGTCGTGCTGGAATCGACGACCTATCCCGGCACGACGCGCGAGGTGATGCTGCCCATCCTCGAGCGCGGCGGGCTCAAATCCGGCGTCGACTTCTTCCTCGCCTACTCGCCCGAGCGCGAGGATCCCGGCAACGCGCAATACAGCACCACCAAGATCCCCAAAGTCGTCGGCGCCGACGGCGCGGCGGCGCTGGCGCTCGTCACCGCGCTGTACGATCCCTTCGTCGCCGGCGTCGTCCCGGTCTCCTCGCCCGAGACGGCGGAGGCGGTGAAGCTCACCGAGAACATCTTCCGCGCCGTCAACATCGCGCTCGTCAACGAGCTGAAGCTGGTCTACGAGGCCATGGGCATCGACGTCTGGGAAGTGATCCGGGCGGCGGCGACCAAGCCTTTCGGCTTCATGCCGTTCTATCCGGGGCCCGGGCTCGGCGGCCACTGCATCCCGATCGATCCCTTCTACCTCACCTGGAAGGCGCGCGAATACGACATCTCGACGCGCTTCATCGAGCTTGCCGGCGAGATCAACACGGCGATGCCGCGCCACGTCGTCGACCGGCTGCAAGGGGCGCTCGACCAGCGCGCCGGCAAGGGGCTCAAAGGCGCGCGCGTGCTGATCCTCGGCGTCGCCTACAAGAAGAACGTCGACGACATCCGCGAGAGCCCGACGCTCAAGATCATGGAGCTGCTCGAGGCCAAGGGCGCCCACACCGCCTATCACGATCCCTTCGTGCCGGAGATTCCGCGCTCGCGCGAGCATCCGGAATTCGCCGGGCGGCGCTCGGTGGCGCTTGACGCCGAGACCGCGCGCGGCGCCGACGTGGCGCTGATCTGCACCGATCACGACGGCGTCGATTACCGCCTTTTGGCGCAGCACTGCCCGCTGGTGGTCGATACCCGCAACGCCTGCGCCCGTGCCGGCATCACCGTCGGCACGGTCATCAAGGCTTAGGCGATGCGGCGGCGGCTGGCGATCGCGGGCGCGGCGGCGCTGCTGCTCGTCGCGTCCCTCTGGGGGATCGGGCGCTGGCTCCGGCCCGCCAACGATCCCGACCGCTACGTCGTCCTCGACGGCGACACGCTCGCCTGGCGGCCGCCGCGCTGCCTGCTGTCGCGCCTCGGCATCGCCTGCATCGGCCAGCGCCTCAGGCTCTACGGCGTCGACGCCTTCGAGAGCAAGCAGACCTGCCGCGACGCGCGCGGCCAGGTCTGGCCCTGCGGCGCCGTGGCGACGCAGCGCCTGCGCCAGCTCGTCGGCAGCGCCGATTTCGCCTGCCACGTCGATCATGACTTCATCGACCGCCACGCGCGCGAATTCGCCGTCTGCACCGCCCAGGGCGAAGATGTCGGCGCCGTGCTGGTGCGCGAGGGCCTCGCCTTCGCCTATGGGCGCGGCGCGCGATACCTGCCCTTCGAGGCGGAGGCCAAGGCGCAGCGCCGCGGCGCCTGGGCGGGCAGCTTCGTGCGCCCGCAATATTTCCGCGAAGGCGCCAATCAGTAGCGAGGCGTGGGCTCTTAAACGGCCGGGGCGGAGCGCCCGGCAGATGTCCGCGGCCCACGAAGATGCGGACGCGCAACGAATTGCGAGCAATGTCGCAGAGGTGCCAAAGGAGCCGAACTGCTATTCGGTTTCCAGACCCGCCGTCACCTAGGCGCTTGGTTCGATCTCGGTCCGCCTTGTCCTCCAATGGAATTCAACCCCGATGCAACCGACCTGACGTAGCTCTGGGCGAGTCTGACCAGTTCGTCCTCCAGTGCATCCGTTCCCATCCAAGTGGAGTTTTCGAAAACTGCCGCCCGGATTACGCCTACCAGCGCTCGCGTCAGCACGAACGCTTGCGGCTCCGTCAAGCCGACGGACATGTTCGCGAACTGACCTGGAGCGGCTTTTAACATCAGTCTCGCAAAGTTCTCGGCCGGCCGCGCAAGTTCCGCATAGTGACCGTTCACCACCATGGCCTGTAACAGATCGCGTCGCAGTGAATTCTGCCCGCCAAATCCGCGGATCAGCGCACGGATCGCGGCACGGGCTGCTTCTGTCCCGCTGGCGGACCGCGCTATTGCAGCGCGAATCGAAGCTTCGGTTTTTTCCAGCTCTCGCCGCGCCATAGCTACCAGGATCGCCTGCTTGTTTGGAAAGTACCCATACAGCGTGCCGACGGAAATGCCCGCTGTTTCGGCGATGTGGTTGGTATTCAGCGCGTCCAAACCCTCGCGGCGCAAAATCCGAATAGCTGCCTCGAAAATCGTTTCGACGGTGTCGCGAGCACGCGCCTGATGGGGGATTCTCCTCTTGATTTCAGTGATTTGCTGCCGTCGCGCCATGCCGCCTTTTCCGCTTCAAGATCCGAGTATGAGAAATCGAGCTTTGCTCGTATATATTGCCCATCGATACCATCCAATGCGGAATACGGCAAGGACAATGGCGACCAGCCAACCGGATGGGGCAGCAGGGTCATAAGGGTGATGTCGGCGAGGGAATCCATATGAACATCTTCACAATGATCGGTCTCATCCTAAGACATCTGTTGCGGCTAGCATGCGTGCGCGCCGACAATCTCCTCGGGCGAAAGAAGAAAAAAGTAGCCTTCATTGGTCTGGGCAAAATGGGCGCCGGGATGGCTGGCCGGATCCTGAGGATGGGATACGACCTGAGCGTGTGGAACCGGACCGCCGCCAAGGCCGACCCCCTTGTCGCAACCGGCGCGAAACTCGCGTCATCGGCCGAGGCCGCCGCCGGAGATGCCGATATCGTCATCACCAGCCTGATGGACGACGCATCGGTGCTCGAGTTGGTGAATGGCGTGCTTCTCAAGGCCATGAAGCCTGGGGCCATCCATCTGTGTGTCACGACCATATCGCCGAAGTGCGGCGACGAACTGCAGCACCTTCATTCGCAGGCCGGTACGCGCTACGTCTCTGGCCCCGTCGCCGGCAGGCCGGATGCGGCAGCAGCCGGTCGCCTGGTGACCTATCTTGCGGGCGCCCCTGACGCCATCAAGATCGTCAAACCGGTGTGCGAGAGCTACGCCATAGTCGCGATCGAAGTCTCCGACCGGTCCTCGGTTGCGAATAGCATGAAACTCGCGGTTAATTACGTGGCCGCTTCAGTTATCGAAATCATCGGCGAGACATACGCCTTCGCGGAAAAATCCGGAATCGATCTCAGCCACGTGCAACAGTTTTTTCAAATGGCTTTCGCCCATCCCGCTCTCAAGCTCTACGCCCAGAAGGCGCGCAAGCGCGACTACGTCAGCGGCGTCGGTTTCACGATGAGCGGCGGCCTCAAGGACGTGCGTCTGATGCTTTCCGCCGCCGAAGAGGCCGGCATGAACTTTGAAATCGGCAAGATCATCGAACGCAAAATGCTTGCCGCGCTTTCAAGCGATCTCGCCAATGCCGATTGGAGCGCCACTTGCGAGGTTACCCGTCGCGAGGCGGGGCTCAGCTCCTCTGGCCTCTCATGAACGCCTTCGACAGTGGCGTGGCCGATATCCCGTGCGACCAGGCGTCGCAAAAAATGGCGCAAAAAATGGGGCAAAAAATGGGGTCAGACACCGTTAACGCGATGTCCATTCCGGGTCATAGGCGGTTTCCGCTTGTTGAGATTTTGTCCGGTTAAGCTACGGCTTCAGACGTTCCACACCGAAGCAACTACGGCCGCTGACCCAACGCGAACCTCGTGTTCGCCGGTGACCACTTCCGGGACGTGTCACACTCGCGGACATAAGGCCGCGCCGACGCGCCTCCGGGCTTGGGCGTCCGCTTGCGCCGCCGCGCCTGGCAATGAGGCTCAGCGCGTCGAGCCCTCGATCTCGCGCAAAAACCTTTCCGCTTCCGCCGCGCTCTCGTAGATGTGCGGGGCGACGCCGCGTTTTTCCAGCGCGTCGCCGAGCTTCATGCGCAGGAACCCGCTCGTCGTGTAGCGCGTCACGTCGGCGTAATATTTGTCCATCAGGCCGCGCACCATGGTCGAATAGGCGTCGAGCAATTCGGGCGGTATCGTGAAATTGTCGTAATTGACGATGGCGTAGACGCGCTTGCCGATCGGCGCAAGGCGGTGGGCGACGATCTGCCGGATGCGCTCGATGTCGCGCTCGTGCCGGAGCGCGAAACGCTCGAGATTGACGAAGAAGTGGTTCGTCGCTTCGTCGTAGGTGAAGCGCTGTTCGAGCGGGATCGACAGCATGTCCTCTCTCAATCCCATGGGCTCGGGCGCAAAAATGCGCTCGTCCATGAGCGCGGGGTCCTCCGGAATGAGCGGCCTGAAAGCCATTTTCGCCAGAATGTCGCGGTCGAGATCGACGCCCGGCGCGATCTCGGCGAGCTCGATCCCGTCCGCCGTCAGCCGGAACACGCAGCGCTCCGTGACGTAGAGCACGGGCTTGCCGCTCCGGCGCGCAACGTCGCCGGAGAAGGTGACGTGCTCGACCTTGGCGACGAATTTCCTCACGTCGCCGTCGCGCACGATGCGCAGCGATCCGCCGCGGCATTCGATCTCGAGGGCCCCGGCCACGAAGGTGCCGGTGAACACGACCTTCTTGGCGTTTTGGCTGATGTTGATGAAGCCGCCGGCGCCGGCCAGCCGCGGACCGAATTTCGACACGTTGAGAGAGCCCGATCGATCGGCCTGCGCCAGCCCGAGAAAAGCCACGTCCAGTCCGCCGCCGTCGTAGAAATCGAACTGATAGGGCTGGTCGATGACCGCCTGCGTGTTGGTGGCGGCGCCGAAATCCATGCCGCTCGCGGGGATCCCGCCGATCACGCCGGGCTCGGCGGTCAGCGTGATGAGATCGGCGATCTTCTCCTCGTTGGCCACGGCCGCCACGCCCTCGGGCATGCCGATGCCGAGATTGACGACGCTGTTGGGCGTCAGCTCGAGCGCCGCGCGCCGCGCGATGATCTTGCGGGGGCCGTGCGGCATGGCCGGGAGCGAGCCCTCGCGCGCGCGGATTTCGGCGGAATAGGCCGGGTTGTAGGGCGTGGCGAAGGTCTGCCAGTGGTTCTCCGGCCTGGCGACCACGACGCAATCGACCATCACGCCCGGCACCTTCACGGCCCTCGGATTGAGCGACCCGCTTTGGGCGACGCGCTCGACCTGCGCGATCACGATGCCGCCCGAGTTGCGCGCGGCCATGGCGATGGCGAGGGCCTCGAGCGTCAGCGCCTCCTTCTCCATCGTCAAATTGCCGTCGGGATCCCCGGTCGTCGCCCGGATGATCCCGACATCGATCGGGAACGTCTTGTACAGCAGGCATTCCTCGCCGTCGATGTCGACGAGGCGGACGATGTCCTCCGTCGTCCTTGCGTTGAGCTTGCCGCCGCCGTTGCGCGGATCGACGAATGTGCCGAGGCCCACGCGCGTGACGTGAGCCGGCCGGTGCGCGGCGATGTCGCGGTAGAGATGCGTGATCACGCCCTGCGGCAGGTTGTAGGCCTCGATCTCATTGGTCACGGCGAGGTGCTGCAGCTTCGGCACGAGGCCCCAATGGCCGCCGACGATCCGCTTCACCAGCCCCTGGTGCGCGAGGTGATTGAGCCCCCGCTCGCGGCCATCGCCCTGGCCGGCGGCGTAGACGAGCGTGAGGCCGCGGGGATGGCCGGGGGTGGCGGCTTCGAGGTCGCGCGAGGCGAGGAAACGCTGCTCGATCGCGATCGCGATTTCCTCGGCGAAGCCGATGCCGACGAAGCCGCCGGTCGCCAGCGTGTCGCCGTCGCGGATGAGCTTCACCGCGTCCGCCGCGGAGACGATCTTCCCCCTCTCGGCGTGCTTGAGAAAAGCCAGGGCGGGATGATCGACCATGCCGGCTCCAGGCCCTTTCCGCCCGATGGTGGCGCGTTCAGACCCGTCGGGCTCTCGCGATCCTGCGGGTCTCCGCCGCGAAATATACCGACACCAGCGCGATGAGCGCCAGAAGGATCATGACTTCATCGACCGTCCTGCGCGCGAGTTCGCCGTCTACGCCGCCCACGGCGAGGATGTCGGCGCCGCGCTGGTGCGCGAGGGCCTCGCCTTCGCCTATGGCGCGGCGCGCAGCACCTGCCCGTCGAGGCGGAGGCCAAGGCGCAGCGCCGCGGCGCCGGGGCGAGGAGCTTCGTACGCCCGCCATATTTTTGCGAAGGCGCCGATCAGTAGGCTGGGGCCTCTACTCATAAGTTGACCCCGCTCGATTCGCGACGCCGAAGCCCGCGCTTTTGCGGATGGTAAGGAACACGACATTACTGCCGGGCGGGCTAGGCTGCGGTGCGCGAGCCCAGGTCGCGATCTTCTGGGGCGCCATCGAGCATGTGGGTCAGTTCGTCCACTCGAGCGATTTTTCCGTCCCGCACCGTGAAGAACCCAATTACCTTCGCGCGGACCAAGCTTCCATTCGTCTTCTCAGCTTCGACTATATGGATGTCGGCAATCGTGTCGCCGTCGACGATCAACTGTTCGATCGTCACCCGGCCGCGGCGCAGGGATCCCTTAAGCGCGCGAGCGTGATCGATGAAGCCTTCGTAGTCGAAACGCTTACCGTCGACATGCTGAACATAGTCCAGCGTGAAATAGCGGTCGAGCGCTGCGGCGTCCTGTTGCGGATCGAGCAGGCTAGCGATCGAGTTTTCGATGAGCGCCCGCGCCTGCTCCTTCGATAGTCCGGGCACGGCTTAACCTCCCATGGGCATTCTTCCTCAGATGACCCAAGCTTAAGGGAAGGAAGCTCGCCACGCCACTTCGCCGGCGCCAATTGCGTCCCGTCAGGCCAGCGAGTCCGCCTTGGGTCAATACGAGACCCGGCCGACGACGTTCCGGCGGTCGACGGTGAGGATAATTCCGGACATGGGCCGGCGCGGTCGCGCGCGTTTATGAGGACGCGCGCCGCGAGCGGCGCTGCATCGCGCCAAACAGGCCCGCGACGACGAGCGCCGCCGCCGCAAGCCCGGTCCAGGGCCGGGCAAGCGCGAGGAGCGCACAGGCGATCAGCGCCGCATCGCCCGCCAGCACGAGCCGCGCCACGCCGGCATGATCGTCGCCCGCGCCGAGTGCGCGCTGATAGAAATGCTGGCGATGCGGCCGCCAGAAGCGCTCGCCGCGCAGCACGCGGCCGGCAAGCGTGAGGCTGGCATCGGCGAGGTAATAGAGCGGCAGGATCAGCGCCGGCGCCCAGAGCCCGCGCGCCGCCAGCGCCAGCAGCAGCGCGCCCAGGAGATAGCCCAGCGGCACGCTGCCGACATCGCCGAGAAAGATCTGCGCCGGATGCCAGTTCCAGCGCAGGAAGGCAAGCGCCCCGGCGGCGGCGCAAAGCGCCAGCGCGGCGCTGCCGTCGTCTTCCGCGCCGGCCAGCGCCGCCACCAACGCGAGGCCGAGGCCGAGCGCCACGGTCTCGATGCCGGTGATGCCGTCGATCCCGTCCATGAAGTTGAAGAGGTTGACGAACCACACCCAGAGGAGCGCCGCGGCGGCGCGGTCGAAGAGCGGCGGCAGCAGGCCCTGAAAGACCGCGCCCGGCGGCAGGAAGGCGAGACCGGCGGCGGCGGCAAGGACGTGGCAGAAGAGGCGCAGCCCCACCGGCAGGCCGCGAAGGTCGTCGAGCCAGGAGAGCAGCATGAGCCCGGCCGCCAGCGCCGCCAGCGCCGCGGCGCCGGGCGGCGCCCGCCCGATAAGCGCCAGCCCCAGCCAGGCGGCGAGCAGCGCCGGCACCAGCACGAGCCCGCCGCCGCGCGGCACCGGTGCGCTGTGGGCGGAGCGGTCGACCGGCCGGTCGAGGATGGCGCGGCGCTGGAGCCAGTCGCGCAGGCGCCCGGTCAGCCCCAGCGTCGCCAGGAAGACGATCAGCGCCGCCGCTGCCCCCGCCGCATCCATTCCCGGCTCTTCCCTCCGCTGCGCCGCGGCCCCGGCGCCCGCGTCATAGTCCCGCCCCATGCCGCCGGCAACCGCCTGACGGGCGGGGCGGGTACTATAAGCTTGCTTAACGCATGCCTGCTTACCATCATGGGGCCATGCCCTATGATCCCGAACGAAGCTTCGGCTTCCTGCTGCACGACATCGCGCGGCTGATGCGCAAGCGCTTCGACCAGCGCGCCCGCGCGCTGGGCCTGAGCCGCTCGCAATGGCAGGTTCTCGCCCATCTCTCGCGCCATGAAGGCATCAATCAGAGCGGGCTCGCCGAGATCCTGGAGATCGAGAACATCACGCTGGGCCGGCTCATCGACCGGATGGAGGAGGCGGGCTGGGTCGAGCGGCGGCCGGACCGCAGGGACCGCCGCGTGCGCCTTCTTTACATGACGGAGAAGGTGGCGCCGATGATGGAGCGCATGCACGCGCTCGCCGAGGAGACGCGCGCCGAGGCGCTGGCGGGTCTCGATGCTGGCGAGCGCGAGGCGCTGATGGACCAGCTCGCCCGGGTGCGCGCCAATCTCTCCGAGCGCGGGCCCGGCCCCGGCGAGGGCGCGGCCAAGAAAAAGGCGAGCGACTATGCCTAGGGACAACGGGCACCGCGCGGGCGCCTCGGCGCGCAACCGCCTCAAGCGCCGGCTGCGGCCGATGCTGCTGGCGCTGGGGCCGCTGGCGCTGATCGCCGGGGCGGCGTACCTCTACCTCACCGGCGGGCGCTACGTCGCCACCGACGACGCCTATGTCCGCTACAGCAAGGTGCTGATCAGCAGCGACGTCGCCGGCCGGGTGAACGAGCAGCGGGTCGAAGAGAACCAGCCGGTGAAGCAGGGCGAGCTGCTGTTCGCGCTCGATGACGAGCCCTATCGCATCGCGCTCGCGCGGGCCGAGAGCGTGCTCGCCGCCGCGCGCGACGAGGTTGAAGCGATGCGCGCCGCCTATCGGCAAAAAGAGGCGATGCTCCGCGCCGCGACGGCGAGCGCGGACTATATGCAGCGCGAATACGAGCGGCAGAAGCGGCTCCAGGCGCAGAACGTCAGCTCGGAAGCGAAAGTCGACGAGGCGCAGCGCAGCGCCGAGGTGGCGCGCCAGCAGATGGCGGCGATGCAGCACGACCTCGCCCAGGCGCTGGCCAATCTCGACGGCGCGCCGGACCTGCCGGCGGACCAGCATCCGCGCGTGCTGCAGGCGATCGCCGCGCGCGACCAGGCGGCGCTCGATCTGCGCCACACCCGCATCCTGGCGCCGGCCGACGGCATCGTCGCCAATCTCGATCCGCGCCCCGGGCAATGGGTCAGCGTCGGCCAGGCCATGGGCAGCCTGGTGGAAAGCGGCTCGCTCTATATCGAGGCCAATTTCAAGGAGACCGACCTCACCTACATGAAGCCCGGCGACGCGGCGACGGTGACGGTCGACACCTATCCCGGCCGCGTCTGGCACGCCCGCGTCGCCAGCATCGGCATCGGCACCGGCTCGGAATTCTCCATCCTGCCGCCGCAGAACGCCACCGGCAATTGGGTCAAGATCGTGCAGCGCCTGCCGGTGCGGCTGCACATCGTGCCGGAGGAGGATGCGAGCGCGCTGCGCGCCGGGATGAGCGTTACCGTCGAGGTCGACACCCGCCACCAGACCTCGCTCGCGGGGCTGCTGGGCGGGGGATGACCGAGCCCGCCGCCTGGCGCGCGCCGCTCCTCGGCAACCGCTTCCTGGTCGCCGTCGCCACCATGCTCGCGACCGTGATGCAGGTGATCGACCAGACCATCGCCAACGTGGCGCTGCCGCGCATGCAGGGCGGGCTCGCCGCGACCCAGGACCAGATCACCTGGGTGCTCACCTCCTATATCATCGCCGCCGCCATCGCCATGCCGCTCACCGGCTGGCTCTCCGGCCGCTTCGGCCGGAAGCGCATCTTCCTGCTGTCGGTGGTGGGATTCACCGTCGCCTCGGTCTGTTGCGGCGCGGCGCAGTCGCTCGCCCAGATGGTGGCCTTCCGCCTGCTGCAAGGCGTCTGCGGCGCGGCGCTGGTGCCGCTGTCGCAAGCGATCCTGCTCGACGTCTTTCCGCGCGAGCAGCGCGGCCCGGCCATGGCCTTCTGGGGCGTCGGCATCATGGCGGGGCCGATCCTGGGGCCGACGCTCGGCGGCTGGCTCACCGACAATTGGGATTGGCGCTGGGTGTTCTACATCAATCTGCCGGTGGGCGCGCTCGCCTGGCTCGGCATCGTCCTCTCGATCGAGGAGACGGCGCTCGACCGCGACCGGCCGTTCGACTTCTTCGGCTTCGCCATGCTGAGCCTCGGCATGGGCGGGCTGCAAATGATGCTCGACCGCGGCGAGCTCAAGGACTGGTTCAGCTCGCGCGAGATCCAAGTGGAGGCGGCGCTGGCGGCGCTGGGCTTCTACAGCTTCATCGTCCATTCGCTCACCGCGAGGCATCCCTTCCTGCACCCGCAGCTCTTCCGGGACCGCAACCTGGTCGCCGGCCTCATCGTGAGCTTCGTCGTCGGCATCATGCTGCTGGCCTCGGCGGCGCTGCTGCCGCCGCTGTTGCAGGGGCTGATGAACTTTCCGGTGATGACCACCGGCATGGTGATGGCGCCGCGCGGCATCGGCACCGCGATCGTCATGGTGATCGCCGGCCGCCTCGTTCAGCGCACCGACGCGCGCTGGATCATCTTCGTGGGATTCCTGCTCACCGCCTATTCGCTCTGGGACATGGCGCAGCGCTTCTCGCTGCAAATGGATAGCTGGTCGGTCATCTGGACCGGCTTCGTCCAGGGGCTGGGGCTCGGCCTGGTCTTTCCGCCGCTGTCGACGATCGCCTTCGCGACGCTGCCGCCGGCGCTGCGCACCGAGGCGGCAGGCATCTTCACGCTGGCGCGCAGCCTCGGCTCGAGCATCGGCGTCTCGGTCGTCATGGCGACGCTCACGGCCAACATCCAGGTGGTGCACGCCTCGGTGGCGGCGCATGTCACGCCCTATCTCCACCGCCTGGCGCTGCCGCCGCTGTGGAACCCGCACAGCGCCGCCGGCATCGCCGCGCTCAATCTCGAAGTGACGCGCCAGGCGGCGATGGTCGCCTTTATCGACGATTTCCTGCTGATGATGGTGGTGACGCTGGCCGCCGCGCCGCTGATCGCGCTGATGCGCAATCCGCGCCGCGTCGCGGTGCCGGCCGGAGCGAATGTGGTGGAGTGAGCCGCAAAGCGGTTGATCGCGGCACCGCCCGCCGATAGAAGTGCCGAGTCCCAACCCCCGGGACCAAGGAGCAAGCCCGTGGCGCTCGATCCGCAGACCCTGCGTGAGTTCCTCGACACCATCCAGCGCTTCGTGCGCGAGCGCCTGCAGCCGGCCGAGGAGGACGTGGCCGAGACCGACACGGTGCCGCCCGCCCTCATCGACGAGATGCGGCGGCTCGGCCTCTTCGGCATGACCATCCCGGAGGCCCATGGCGGGCTCGGCCTCACCATGAGCGAGGAGGTGCAGGTGCTGTTCGAGCTGTGCCAGACCTCGCCGGCCTTCCGCTCGGTGCACGGCACCAACAACGGCATCGGCAGCCAGGGCATCGTCATCGACGGCACCGACGAGCAGAAGCGGAAATACCTGCCGCGGCTCGCCTCGGGCGAGATCATCGCCTCCTTCGCGCTCACCGAGCCCAATGCCGGCTCGGACGCGGCGAGCCTCAAGACCAGCGCGCGGCGGGCGGGGAACGGCTGGGTGCTGAACGGCACCAAGCGCTTCATCACCAACGCGCCCGAGGCGGGCCTGTTCACCGTCATGGCGCGCACCGATCCCGAGACCAAGGGCGCGGGCGGCATCTCCGCCTTCCTGGTCGAGGTGCCCAATCCCGGCCTCAAGCTCGGCCGCATCGACCGCAAGATGGGCCAGCGCGGCGCGCACACCTGCGACGTCATCTTCGAGGATTGCCGCGTGCCGGCCGACGCGCTGCTCGGCGGCAAGGAAGGGCAGGGCTTCAAGACGGCGATGAAGGTGCTCGACCGCGGTCGCATCCACATCGCCGCGGTGGCGGTCGGCGTCGCCGAGCGGCTCATCCGCGACATGCTGGCCTATGCCAAGGAACGCCACCAGTTCGGCCAGCCCATCGGCGAGTTCCAGCTCGTGCAGGCGATGCTCGCCGACAGCCGCACGGAAGCCTATGCGGCGCGCGCCATGGTGCTCGACGCGGCGCGCCGGCGCGACGCCGGCGAGAACGTCTCCACCGAGGCGAGTTGCTGCAAGTATTACGCCACCGAGATGGTCGGCCGCGTCGCCGACCGGGCGGTGCAGGTCCATGGCGGCTCGGGCTACGTCGCCGATTTCGCCGTCGAGCGCTTCTACCGCGACGTGCGGCTCTTCCGCCTTTATGAAGGGACGAGCCAGATCCAGCAGATCGTCATCGCGCGCAACATGCTGCGCGAGGCCGGCTGAGCGCGGAAGCGCATGCCAAGCTCGGCGCTTGCGCCATAGGTAACTTATATGTTACCATACAAAAATGGCATTGACTGTCGTCGAGTATGTTCGGGCGGATGGGGTCAATCCGTTCAAGACCTGGTTCGATGGTCTTCATGCCCAGGCGGCGGCAAAAGTCGCGACAGCGACGCGGCGGCTTGAAATGGGCAACACGTCGAGCGTGAAGTGGATTGGCGGCATTGGCGAATACCGCATCGACTGGGGTCCGGGCTACCGGATCTATCTTGGGAAGGACGGCGACGCGCTCATGATCCTCCTCGGCGGCGGTACGAAGAAGCGCCAGCAGCAGGATATCGAGCGGGCAAAAGCATTGTGGTCGGAATACAAAGCGCGCAAGGCCGCTCTGCGGGCGGTGCGCAAGAGGTGAGATCATGGCGTTGACCAGAGAATTCAAAGAGACGATCGTGGAGCGCGTCAGGCGCGATCCGGCTTTCGCCAGGGCGTTGCTCGATGAAGCGGCGACGCTGTTTCTCAATGGCGAGCCGGATACGGCGCGCCTCGTCTTGCGCGATCTCGTGAATGCGACTGTCGGCTTCGAGAAGCTCGCCGCAGAGACTGGAAAGCCGGCGAAGAGCCTGCATCGCATGCTGTCGAAAAACGGCAATCCGAGCATGGACAATTTGGCGGCAATCATCGGCGTGCTCCGCAAGACGCTGCGCGTGGAGCTCGACGCGCATACCGTGGCAGCGGCATGACAGGTGAGCGGAAGCTGAAATCGCCGAGGCGCCTTCGCGCTTGCCCCTCTGCGAGATCCGCTTGAACCGCTGAATTGGGGGGACAAGCACAGCCATGGAGCGCTTCATCGAGCGCGTGCTGTTCGCCAGCCGCTGGCTGCTGGCGCCGCTCTATCTCGGCCTCGCGCTGGTGCTGGTGCTGTTCGTCGGCGCGTTCTTCCTCGAGCTTGCCCATCTCGTGCAATCGCTGCTGGAAGGCGGCGAGGCGCATCTGACGCTCGCGGCGCTGAAGCTGCTCGACCTCGTGCTGGTGGCGAGCCTCGTCGTCATGGTCATGATCAGCGGCTTCGAGAACTTCGTCGCCAAGATCTCGCTGGGCGCCGACCAGCAGCGGCTCTCCTGGCTCACCGCGCTCGATACCGGCTCGATCAAGGTCAAGATCCTCGGCTCGATCGCGGTGATCTCGGCGATCTATCTGCTGGAGCAGCTCTTCGACATCGAAGACGTGCCGGAAGGCAAGCTGCTCTGGCTCGTCGTCCTTCAGCTCACTTTCGTCGTCTCGGCGCTGCTGCTGGCGGTGCTCGACCGCGTCGGCGCCCGACGCGACGGGCATTGACTCTAGCGTCTATTGCTCGCCGGCGCCGGCCACCCAGACATAGAGGCCGTTGCCGAAATCGCGGCGGCAGAGCGTCACCTGCACTTGATGCGTCTCCTGGCCCTTGATCAGCGATTGCCGCAGCTCGCGGCAGAGCTGGCCGCGCACCGCGCGATAGACGTCGTCGACCGCCATCGCGGTGCCGACCGCGGTCTTGTCGCCGGCCGGGTCGAGCGCTTCCCAGGCGACGGGCTCCAGCGTGAAATCGGCGGCGGCGCGCTGGCTCGCCTCGGCAAGCCGCCGGCGCTCGACGGCGGTGAGCCAGGCGCGCAACGGCTCGGCCACGGCCTCGTCGACGGCGCCGTCCGGCACCAGCGCCGGCGCCGCGCCGGCGATGAGCTCGCCCGTGGCGCCGTCGCGCACCACGTTGACCGGCGGCGGCGGCCGGTCGAGCCACACCCCCGGCTGCGTCAGGTCGGTGGGCTTCCACTGGGTCCCGTTGATGGTGCAGCCGGCAAGCGCCAGCGCGCCGAGCAGCATCAGCCGGACGGCGCGGTTTGCGGTATGATGGCGGGCATGAGACATGCTCGATGGCTCCTTTGCGCGGCGCTGATCCTGCTGCCGCCCTCGGCGGCGCCGGCGCAGTTCTACGATCTCGACGGCGCCTATCGCTGTCTCACGACGCCCGACGCCGCCTGCGAGAAGGATTTGCGCGACCAGCCGCGCCCGCCGCCGCCGCCGCCCGGCGCCCCGACGCTGGAGCAGGTGATCGCCAAGGTGCGCGCCAACAGCCTCGGGCCGCGCGAGATCGATTTCCTGGAAAAGCGCGCCGCCGCCAACGACCCCCGCGCGGTGGAGGTGCTCGCCTGGTGCAAGCTCAACGGCATCGGCATGCCGGCGGACCCGCTCGCCGCCTTCTGGCTCTACCAGCAGGCCGCCGGCCTCGGCGTCGTCAACGCGCGGCAGAACCAGATCGCGATCTACGAGAACCGGCTCACCCCCGACCAGCGCCATGAGGTGCTGCTGCGCGAGCAGAGCAAGTGATCGCCTCCGAGACGGCCCGTCGCTGCGGCATCCTTCCATCCGGCCAGTCTGGCAGCGACAGCTAAACGCCTTATTAACCCTGCGCCAATTAACCCCGCGCCGGTTGCCCGGCCCGCGGCGGCGCGGCTATCCTCGCCGCCATCATGGGCGATGACGATCCCTCCCTTGCGCCGCGCGAAAGCGCCGAGGCGCTGCTGGCGGCGTTGCGCCGGCTCGACGGCGAAGGGCGCCTGGAGATCCGCATCGAGCCGCGCCGGCTTGCCCATATCGACAGCCCCGTCGCCTCCGAGGCCGATGGCAACATCTGGGCCTATGGCGGCCTGGCGCTCGCCACGGCCCTGTTTCTGTGGCGGGGCCCGGTTCCCGGCCTCGCGGCGCTGGGGCTGGCGGTCGCCGCCTATCTCACCCTCGGTCGCGCCTATATGCATCGCCGCATCGAGCGCCGGGTGCGCGAGCAGGCGCTGGCGAGCCTCGAGACCTGGCGCAAGCTCTGGCGCTTTCCCGGGCTCACCCTCGCGGCCAAGGACCGGCCCGGCCTTGCCGACTGCGCCTCGCCCGACGGCAACTGGATGGCCTTCGTGCGCGCGCTCAGTTGAGCGGCCTCGCCTTGCGGGCTAGGCTCTTGGCGGACAGGAAAAAGGGTCCGAAGACCCGAGGTTTGGGGAGACAGAGATGCTGGGTTTGATGCAGCAGCGGCCGCTGCTGATCTCGTCCTTGATCAGCTTCGCCGATCGCTTTCACGGCGCCACCGAGATCGTCTCGCGCACGGTCGAGGGGCCGATCCACCGCTACACCTATCGCGAGGCCCACCAGCGCGCGCGCCAGCTCGCCCAGGCCTTGCAGCGCCTGGGGGTGAAGGGGTCCGACCGTGTCGCCACCCTGGCCTGGAACGGCTTCCGCCATTTCGAGATCTATTACGCGGTGTCCGGCATGGGCGCCGTCTGCCACACCATCAACCCGCGGCTCTTTCCCGAGCAGATCACCTATATCGTCAACCACGCCGAGGATCAGTACGTCTTCTTCGACCTGACCTTCGCCGCGCTGGTGGCGAAGCTCAAGCCGCAATGCCCCACGGTGCGCGGCTGGGTGGCGTTGACCGACCGCGCGCATTTGCCGGCGGAGATGCCCGGCGCGGTCGCCTATGAGGATTTGCTGGCGGCGGAAAACGGCGACTATGACTGGCCCAGCTTCGACGAGAACACGGCCTCCTCGCTCTGCTACACTTCGGGCACCACCGGCAATCCCAAGGGCGCGCTCTATTCGCACCGCTCGACCGTGCTGCATTCCTACGCCACGGCGCTGCCCGACGTGATGAATCTTTCGGCGAAGGACGTGGTGCTGCCGGCGGTGCCGATGTTCCACGCCAATTCCTGGGGCCTTGCCTATTCCTGCCCGATGGTCGGCGCCAAATTGGTTCTTCCCGGCGCCGCGCTCGACGGCAAGAGCCTCTGCGAGCTGTTCGAGAGCGAGAAGGTGACCTTCAGCGCCGGCGTGCCCACCGTCTGGTTCGGCGTGCTCCAGCACTTGGCCGAGACCGGCGGCCGTCTCACCACCTTCAAGCGCACGATGATCGGCGGCTCGGCCTGTCCCCCGGCGATGATCCGCACCTTTGAAACCAAGTACGGGGTCGAGGTGCTGCATGCCTGGGGCACGACCGAGATGAACCCGCTGGGCCTGGTGGCGCAGCTCAAGGCGAAGCATCTGAGCCAAGACTTCGAGGAGCTGATGGCGGTCAAAAGCAAGCAGGGCCGGCCGGTTTTCGGCACCGACTTCAGGATCGTCGACAGGGACGGCCAGGATCTGCCCTGGGACGGCAAGGCGTTCGGCGACATGCTGGTGGAAGGCCAATGGGTCGCCCGGGGCTATTTCAGGGACGAGGGCGGCGACGTCCTGCGCGAGGGCTGGTTCCCCACCGGCGACGTCGCCACCATCGACGCCGAGGGCTATGTGCAGATCACCGACCGCTCCAAGGACGTGATCAAATCGGGCGGCGAGTGGATCAGCTCGATCGAGCTCGAGAACATCGCCATCGCCCATCCCGCCGTCGCCGAGGCGGCGGTGATCGGCGTGCACCATCCGAAATGGGACGAGCGGCCGCTGCTGGTCGTGCAGAAGAGGCCGGGCGCCAGCGTGACGCGCGAGGAGCTTCTGTCCTTCTATGAGAACAAGGTGGCGAAGTGGTGGATTCCCGACGACGTCGTCTTCGTCGACGCGCTGCCGCATACCGCCACCGGCAAGCTGCTCAAGACCAAGCTGCGCGACGACTTCCAGCGCCACAAGCTGCCGGGATAGAGGCTCCTACCCGCCGGGCAGCAGCGCGACGCGGCCGATCGCCCGGCGGTCCATCAGCAGCCGCATGCCTTGCGCATAATGCGCCAGCGGCAGGCTCGCGCAGAGATGCGGGCGCAAATGGCCGCGCTCGGCATAAGTCTGGAGCGCCGCCACCGCGGCTTGGGCCAAGGCCGGGTCGCGACGCTGGGCCTCGCCGGCGCGCACGCCGAGCACGGCGCAGCTCTTCAAAAGGATGCGATTGGCCGCCAGCGCCGGAATGGTGCCGCCGGCAAAGCCGACCACGAGCAGGCGCCCGCCCCAGGCGATGGCGCGCAGCGATTGGACCAGCACCTCGCCGCCGACGGGATCGAAGATGACGTCCGCGCCCGCGCCATCGGTGAGACGCCGCACCGCTTCGACGAAATCCTCGGCGCTGTATTGGATGACCGCGTCGGCGCCGCGGGCGCGGGCGGCGGCGAGCTTTTCGGCGCTGGAGGCGGCGGCGATCACCCGCGCGCCCAAAAGCTTGCCCAGCTCGACCGCGGCAAGCCCGACGCCGCCCGCCGCGCCATGGACCAGCAGGCTCTCGCCCGGGCGGAGGGCCGCGCGCTGGACCAGCGCGTGATAGGCGGTGATGCCGGCGACGAGAAAGCAGGCCCCTTCGGCGAAGCTGAAGCCCGCCGGCAGGCGCACGAGCTGCGCCGCCGGCAGCACGATCTCCTCGGCATAGCCGCCGGTGCGCTGGCGCGTGATGACGCGGTCGCCGACGCGCCAGTGAGCGACGCCGGGCGCCAGCTCGGCGATGGTGCCGGCGCTCTCGACGCCGGGGATGAAAGGCAGGTCCGGCTTGTGCTGGTACTGGCCGAGGACGGTGAGGATATCGGGGAAATTGACGCCGCAGGCGTGGAGGCGGATGCGCGCCTCGCCCGGCCCGAGCGGCGCCGGCGGCAGGTCTTCGAAGCTCAGCCGCTCGGGCGGCCCGAGCGCGCGGCAGAGGACGGCAAGCGGCATGGCGGCGCGCACCCCATGAGGGTACAAGACGCGGCAAAAGTCGTTGAAAGCCTAGCCGATTGGCGAGCCCGGCTTAAGCAAAGGTTAACCATGACGCTCTAGGCTGATCCTGCTCGACCGGGTCCGGCGTCGCGCGGGTTGCAACACCTGCTTCGCGCCGCCATCGGGCTCAAGGAGAGCGCCGCGGAGGACGATGCCATGCGCATCCTCGCAAAAGCACAAGGGATCAGATATTCCTCGCTCGTCGCCCTCGTCCTGACGCTGGCGACGGCAAGCGTGATCGGAGAGCGCGCGCTGCTCCGCGGCGTGCACGGCGCGGCCGGCTTGGGCGTGGGCATTGCCGATCTGCTGCGCCTCAAGGTCGAGCCGGCAGTGTTCATGGGCGGGATCATCGTCTCGCGCAACCGGCACCTCATCGCCGGCGCGGCCATGGGCTGCGCGGCGGGAGCGACGGTCGGCGGCGGCGGCGCGGCAGCGGCGGGCGTCGTCACCGGCGGGCTCGGCTGGGCGGCGATCCCGGCGGCGGCGGGCATTGGCTGCCTCATCGGCGCCGGCGGCGGCATCGTCGTGGGCTATCCGCTCGACGATTGGGAGCTGGCGATCGAATAAGGCGCCGCGGGCGCTATTTCTTGCCGGTGCGCATCACCAGCCAGAGCGTGATGTCCCAGGCGTTGCGGATGCCGACGAGCAGCAGCAGCACCAGCGTCACCGCCAGCACGTCGATGCCGGCGGGCCATCGCAGCAGCAGCAGCGCCGCGGCGAGCGTCACCAGCAGGTGACAGGCGACCGGCACCCGCGCATACCACACGCGGTCCTCGGCATCGATGTCGCGCAAATAGCCCTGCCGCGCCATCTGGCGCCAGATCCAGCCGGCATAAAGCAGGCCGGCGAGGCCGCAGCCGAGCAGCAGCGCGCCGAGCGCCGCCCAGCTCTGCTTCGGCGCCAGCAGGGCGAGGCAGGCGACGAGCACCGCGGCGAAGTGGAAGATGGTCGGGCTGAAGAAGGCGCGGATGCCCGGCCGGCGCTCCTCGGTCATGTAGCCGCCGCCGACCGAGGCGGAGACGAACAGAAGCCCCACCAGCGTCGCCGCGGTGGTGCCGATGAGCAGGTAGAAATCGTGCCATTCCTCGATCAGCTTGGCGAGGTCGGTCCCTGCCATCGGCGCCTCAGCCGCATTTCCATTCGCTGTAATAGATGACGCGCTTGCGGCCGAAGGACCAGGTGCCCTCCTGCTCTTCCGCCCGCTCGCGCAGCCGGCGCGGCTCGCGGCAGCCGACGCTTTTCAGCCGCGAAACGGTAAGGCTCACCCGGTCGGCGGGAAGGTCGCCGTTGTAAAGGAAGGTGCGGCGGTTGAGGAACAGCACGAGGAAATCGGCATCGCCGGAATAGCTGCGCAGCACCTGGATGGTGTCGTCGCTGACCTCGGTGGCGCTTTTGTCGGCGCAGCCCGACAGCAGGAGAGCGAGGAACAGGAAGGCGAGCGCTTTCGGCATCGGGCTCCGGGCATCGGTCGCGGCGCAGCCTAGCCCGGATCGCGCCCGCAGGCACGTGCCCGCCATGCAGAAATCGGGGCTTCGCTCCGGCGATCGACGACGGCTTCCGGCGTGCCGGGCGGCTCAGGCCCAGGCGATGGCGCGGCTTTCCTTGAACAGCCGCTCGCGCCCCTGCCACAGCTCGACCGTATGGGCGTTGTGCTGCGCCAGGCGGTCGCGGGCAAGGGCGACGGCATCGTCGTCGCTTGCCGCCTCGATGTTCTCGAATTCCGTGATCCTGCCCGTGCCGTCGAGGAAATAGCAGCGATAGTGAGCCATGGGATCCCTCTTGCCGGACGCAGTTTGCACCGACTGCTCAACCTACGCGATCATTGTTACATGTCTAGTGGTGTAGCGACGATTTCACGCCTTGGCCCTTTTTTGTCACAGGGCAGAGAGCCCGCGCGCCCGCCTATGGGCGATGCCGGGAAGGCGGCGCGGCGGCGATGGCGTCCTCGACGAGGCGGATGGCCGCGGCGACGGCCTGGTCGCGGGTCAGCGCCGGCGGCAGCTCCTTATGGGTCATGCCGGCATCGGGCGGGCGGATATAGACGCGCCAGCCGCCTGCGCGTTGCAGCAGGGCGATGGTATAGCCCCTGTGCTCGATGCTTTCCGCCATATGCGGCGCCTGGCCCGCCGGTCGCCGCTGCCGCCGGCGCGGCCGGCCGGGCGCGGCAGGGGCGGTTCTCCCAAGGGTTGACGCGGGCGCATATGGGGGCGCGGCCCGCGTGAGCAAGGGGAAGGGACCATGTTCTCTTAGCGCGAGAGATGGCGCGAGCCGGCGCCGCGGATAACGGTCACCCCTTGGGGCGTGGTCGCGGGTTGCTGCGCGCCGGGGCCGCGGACGATCGTCACCCCCTGCGGCGTGGTCTCGACCGCCGCCGCGGCGGGAAGGGGCGATTGGTTGGCCTGGCCCGGGTAACCCCAGGGGATAAGCGGAGTGAGGGCGACGAAGCGCGGCGGCGCGGCGCTGGGCGGGCTGGTCTTGACGGCGGTCACATGGGCGCTGCCGAGGGATATCCCGCCTTTGGCGGCGACGGGAGGGGCGAAGAGCGCGAGCAGCACCAGCAGAAGCGAGCACGAAAATGATCGAGGCATGGCGAAGCTCCTTCGGCGGTATCTGAGCTTAGGATGCGTGCGGGAGGGACGGCAATTCCCGAGGACGGTTACCGACGCGGGCGGCTCGCATTCGGGGCGGGCTGCCGCATGGCACGCCGCCGCAAGGCCGATGGCCGGAAATAAGCCGGCATCTGGCGTGGGCTGCCGGCTTGTACGCAGTGAGCTGTCCGACAGCTCGAGAGGGTGAACTGCTGCTCCGAAACGGTCGTGGGATTGGCCGCGAGCACGGCTAGGCCATCCGCCGGATCTGTTCTGACCCCTCTGGCGCGGCTAACCTGAGCAGATGAAAGCCGGCTTCGCTCTACTTATGGCAACCAATGGCGGCACGTAGCACCGAAGCTCTGGTCGAACCCACGATCCTGACCTGGGCGCGCACCTCGGCGGGCCTTTCCGTCGAGGAAGCGGCGCAGCGCCTCCAGACCAAGCCGGAAAAGATAGCGGCCTGGGAGGCGGGGCACGGCGGCCCGAGCATGGCCCAGCTTCGCAAGATGGTGACCGTCTATCGGCGCTTGCTCAGCGACTTCTTTCTTCCGGCTCCGCCCCAAGAGGCGCCGCTCCCGCACGACTTTCGGCGGCTCCCCGGGGAGGTGGCGCACCGCTATTCGCGCGCCTTGCGTCTCCTCCTTCGGCAGGCGCAGGAGCGTCGTGCTCTTGCCATCGATCTGGCGGCCGAACTCGACATTGCGCTGCCGGATCATTCAATCCCCCTAAGCCTGACGGACGATCCTGAGAGAAGCGGCTCATCGATTCGCGAGCTGCTCGGCATCACCCTTGCCGCCCAACATGCGTGGCGCGACCCGCGCCGGAGCTACAATGCCTGGCGCACCGCCATCGAGAACGCGGGCGTTTTGGTGTTCCAAGCCGGCGGCGTTGCCCTCGAGGAAATTCTCGGATTTTCGATATCCGAGCGCCCTCTCCCGGTAATCGGCATCAATCGAAAGCTGCCGCCCAACGGCCGCACATTTACCTTGCTCCACGAATTCGCTCACGTGCTGCTTGGCACGAGCAGCATTTGCGATATCGAGGAGGAAGAGCTTCGTCCGCCCGAGGAGCAGCGGCCCGAGGTCTACTGCAATGCGGCCGCCGCCGCCGCACTCGTTCCGTTGGT
>Ga0187781_10000194_pt1 | contig 42625 bp, 37 predicted proteins | sample 0715_SJ02_MP02_2_FD_132447 | JGI IMG/M metagenome (GOLD analysis project Ga0187781, IMG submission 132447) | Tropical peat soil microbial communities from peatlands in Department of Meta, Colombia - 0715_SJ02_MP02_20_MG | ecosystem: Environmental > Terrestrial > Soil > Wetlands > Peat | place... | reverse complement strand
GCAATCTTCGAGATTTGCTTTGGCCGAAGCGAGATGCCCAGCTTAGTTTGTCCTGCCCTCCCGGCCTTTTCTGGAATGATGTCTTCGTGAAGTCACGGCTGCCGTGGGGCCGGTTTGTCGAATCTGCGGTTCTCCATGTCGCTGTGATTCTGGTGATGTGGCGCTTGGCGCAACTAAGGCCGCCAATGCCACATCTCGTGGCTTCCATGCCATTTCATAGTTCTGAAGTGCTTAGCTACGAACCTTCGGAATACCTTCCGCCACTAAACACCGGCAATTCACCGGTCGCCATGTCACAGAGCGGCGATCCGGTCTACGCTCCCCAGACGATCATTTCCGTTCCACCGGAATCCGCGAATCCACGGCAGATCGTCGTGATTTCTCCCAAGCTCAAATTGAATCACGACATTCAGTTGCCGAATATCGTGGCCTGGGAGCGCAAGGCGTCTATCATCGCACCCGCCGCAACTGCGAAACGGATTTCCGACCAGCGGGTGGCCTCATCGCCGCTGGTGATAGCGCCTCCACCTGATGTGCACGGGAACAAGCTGGACCCGGTTCCGGTCTTAGCGGGACCGGTAATTGCGCCAGCGCCGGAGGTGGCCGCGGTTAGAACGAAGCTGGAAGCTGCGTTTGTGCAGCCCGCTGTAGCCCCTCCTCCTGCAGGTGTTGAGATAGCAGCCTTGCGTCAACGGAGTGACATCGACATCGACCTAAGTCCTGCGCAGGTAGTAGCTCCAGCCCCGCGGCTGCCGATCGACGAACAACAGGCTGTCGCAAAGATGGCCAGAGCAACTCTGGGTAATTCTGGAGTAACAGTCGTGCCCCCTCCGCCCAGCGTACAAGTAAATAGCCGTACCGCCCAAGACGGGCGTGTTATCGCTTTGAGCATTCGCCCGGCGCCGCCTGCCGCTCCCGTCGAGGTGCCGGGCGGTAACCGTCGCGGCAGCTTTGCCGCAACTCCTGGGGGCAACGCTGGTGCTAGCGGGACGCCGAAGATTTTGGGGAGCAGCCAGGCTGATGCAACCGTAATCGGTCCCGCATCGGCGCAGCACTTGAACGGAGTCCCGCCTGGATTGCTCGTGGGCGCGGTGGGTAAGGCACAGAGCGGTCCTCCGGCAGCGGGAGATCCCATATCCCCAAAAACTGATCCACCGCTAATGGCAACTGCTACTCCAGGGCGAGCTCTTGCTGGGGAGACATCTCCCGGTCAAGAGAGTGAAGCTGAACGCGAGCTCTTCGGGGTTCGGAAATCCTATTCGATGACCTTGAACGTGCCGAATCTGAATTCCGCAGGCGGTAGTTTGGTATTGCATTTTTCCGAATTGAAAGAAGGCGAAACGCATGGTGATCTTTTCGCCCCGGTGGTTACTCGCGTCGTCGCTCCGGGTTATCCTTTGGAGCTGATGCGGCAGAACGTGCAGGGAACTGTGGAGTTGAGCGCTGTGATCGGCAGCGACGGTTCAGTCAGCGAGGTGCGAGTGCTGAACAGTGTGGACGCTCGCCTCGAGGAGCATGCGCGCAGCGCCCTTTTGCGTTGGCAGTTCCTGCCGGCGCTGCGAAACGGCCAACCAGTGCCACTGCAGGCGGTAGTGCGCATGCCGTTCAAGCCCCGGCGAACGCAGTTTTGACTAGCGTAGATTCCCGAGAGCATAAGGTTGCTAGAGCTGGAAGTCGAAATACTTCTTCAGTGCTGCTCGCCACTCCTCTTCAGAATTCAGAGTGATACGTCCGGAAGCTGTTGCTTTGGAGCAGATACTCTTTTGCGTGAACGGAGACTGCGGCGAGGCTTGATGATAATGACACATATCTGAGAAATCATGCAGTCGTCGCGGCAGCAGGGTGAACGAATACTGGCGTTTCCACTTGCCATCGTTTTCGGCCAATTCCATGTGCAGTAAATTTCGTTCTTCGACAATTCGGAATTTTCTCGCTCCTTGCGTCTGCTCGATATCAAGCCTCAGGAGGAGTGGATCTAAGAAAGAATCTCCAAACCCGACATCGGCGAGCCAGAGCTCGTCTAAATCAATTCTCAGCGTAAGGTGATCGAACTCGGGGCCAAGCGTCCCGTCACTGCGTGCTACGCGGGCGGAAAGAAGGGTGACTTTGAAACCCAACTCCCGAAGTAGCGCGGCAAATGCTGCGTTCAGCTCGTAGCAGAATCCGCCACGCTTCTGTTCGAGGACTTGTGGAGGATAGATTGCTCATCGCAGATAATTTTGCGGCCCAGTTTGATATCAAGGTTCTCGAACGGAACAGCGAGCAGGTGGGCGCTATGAAGAGCTTTCAGAACCTCGGCATTCGGTGTAATAGGCCCAGTGTACGAAATCCGTTTGAGATAAGCAGAGACATTCACGGTGTTGAGACAAAGCCTGGGTGACAGACAAAAAGTTTTTTCCCCAATCCTCGGCGGTCCTGATATCAAGTCGGATTGGTTCACCTCCAGGAGCGAACGGTCCGATTTGCTGCCTTTCAAACTGGTAACTCTTCTTGCGACCAGCCCGGCGCCTCCGGCTTCGCCTCCGCCGTCAAATCCAGAACCAACTTCTCCAGCACGAGCCGTTTATTGGGAGGATTCGAGCGCAAAGCCAAGTCGGTTTTGGCTACAAGCCGGATAGCGCGGGTGAGTTCACGTTTCGACTTGTACCGGCGAGCTTGCTTAATAATGTCATCAGCCGCAAACGGAGGTACCCGGAAACCTTGCCATAAAGCTGCCCACAACATGCGCTGATCGCGAACGTTGCGTTCAACAATGACCAGTATCTGCCGAAAAGTTTTGGCCAGCATGTACAGGTGGCCAATGGCGGCATCATCGCCGTCGCCAGTGGTCAGAATGGCGTCGAGCACGGAAAGAGCGCGCACGCGATCTTTGGCTGAAATCGCATCCGTCAGCTCGTATAAGGACCGCTGTTTGGCGGCCAGCACCATGGTTTCCACATCTCCCAGGGTGACGCGTTTTTTCTCGCCGGCGTAAAGAATCAATTTCTCCAGTTCGTTCGAGACCATCATCATGTCGCCGCCCAGGGCGTCGACCAATTCATGCGCCGCATCTACGTCGATTTTCACGCCCAGCGTGGCGCAATATTGATCAATCCACCGGACTGCCTCGCCCTCTTCGACGCGTGCCAATTCGACAATCGCGCAGTACTCGCCCATAGTCTCGCGGATCTGCTGGTAACGGTCTTTATCAGTCAGTTCCATTCGCCGCGGGTCGGCCGGAATGCTGATGTGGTCGGCAACAAAGATCAACACCGCGGCAGGATTGGGATCTTTGCAATAGTCCTCGATCGCCGCCAATTTTTCTTCATTTGATCCCCGGCCAAACAGATTCTTGACGCCACAGATAAAGAACACCTGGAAGGGTGCCATCAGAGAAGGCGTGCGTGCGCGATCGAGAATCTCGCTGAGATCGGTCTCGGCTAAATCAAATTCAAAAAGACTGAAGTTGCGCAAATCCGCGGGAACCAGATGTTCGAGAATGGCTTCTCGGCAGCGTTTGCGAAAGAAGACTTCATCGCCCACAAACACGTAAGCGGCACGGAGCTTGCGCGACTGTACATCGGACACAAACCGCTCCGCCTGTGCGAACGCCCGCATCAGAACGCCTCCAGGATATTCGAGACCAGCGTCTGGGCAAAATCACGCGAAAGCCGTTGCAACGCGGGAGTATCCTCCTGAAAAAAAGCATTCGGATCGCGCGACACCGCGTATTGTTCGCGGAATAGATATGATGGGTTCTGGTACAGAATCTTGCCATGTTTATCCTGCAGAGACACGTTCATGGAAATCACAACCAACACGCTGGCCGCTCGCCCCGTGACCGAGTCATAGGTCAACGGAGTGGTGTAGGTGGAGAGCACGGTCCCTCGCAGGGTGGCGTCGGCATCATCTCCCGTTTGATCAAGTACACGATAATTCGTGCGAGTCACCATCTCGCGCACGACAGCGGCAGTCAGCATTTGCTCGATTTTATAAGTGTGGGTCTGATTGACAAAAGCCGGAATCGCGATGGTATGAACGTCCTGCGGAATTGCGGTCGTATGCCCAGCTGTGTGATAGCCACACCCCAGGGAAAGGAATGAAGCGGAAATGGCCACAATGGCAGGATTGCCATACATTATCCAGCGCAGCCCACGACTCATTGAATCTTGCCCCGAGGGCGAGTTGCAATGATCGTCTCTGCGCATTCCACAGCAGTAGATGCGGCGATCCGCAGGTTGTCCGCCGCCGCCCACAACCAGAAACCATTCTCTTGATTGGCGTCTGGCAAAACCGAAACCTGAATGTCAACTTGCCCGGCGGCATTCACGTTGGTGGGAGCATCTTCCGCGCCGTGCGTGATGTTAACGTGCTCGCCGGCTAACACTTGCGAGACGTTTTCGACGTCCGCCACCCGGTCAATTTCAACATGGATCGCGAAAGCATGCCCATGAAAAATGGGAGCCTGGACGAGCAGCAGCGAGGGCAGGATCGCTTGCCCGCCGGCTATGCGCTCATAATGCTTCAATACGCGACTTTCTACTGTGGACAAGGCCGGGACGGAGTGCTCGCCATAGCGCGACACCAAATTGAAAGCAACCTGGGTATCGAAGATGCTCTTGGGCATCTGCTGGAAGGAAAGCAAATTCACGGTCTGCTCATGGAGTTCGTCCATCCCTTTTTGTCCGTGCTCGGAGGCTGGCTCAAAGACGGTTGCAACCACCCTTCTTACTTCCCCTATCTTTTGTAAACGCAAGGCAAGCAGGGCCAGCACCACGGAGGCAGGATGGGCAGCTACCACCGGCCCCGGTTGCAATTCCGGGACCAAGGCCTTTCCAAGCTGCCGCTCGACCCAGGGTGACCGGACTAGCGCTTCAGATTCGTTTTCCAGAGCGAAGGATAAATCAACAATGGCACTGCCCGAGTCGCGAGCAATTTTCCATGTTTTGCGAGTGCATTCCGGATCGGAAGAGAAAAACGTAACATCTACGTTGCGGAATTCTTCCGCTCGCACCTTCTGGATGAATGTGACTTCGTCGCGCACCGCTTCCAGTTGACCCAGAGACTCGTCATCGTCCAGCAGCTTAAGATCAGCGGTCGGAAAGTTGCGGAAATCGAGCACCTCCGCCACTTCCTTCCCCTTAAGCGTGCCCGCACCTACGATCGCAACGCGGTACAGGCCGCTATTCCGTGGCAGGTCAGCACGTGACGAGGACGGAGTTTTCACATTGGAGCTCACGAGATTTGGGAAGCCTCTTGGTATGGCGGGGCTGGAGGATTGCGCCTGCGTCGGAAAATCCACTGGAGCCGCCAAATCACTCCGGAGGCCATGTAACCCAGAGCCGCGATAAACAGCAGCCACTGCGAGAAAAACCATAAGCCGGCAAAAAGAAGCCCGAACAAGACAATCAATCGAAACGGCTGCCGGGCATGAAGATCGATGTCTTTGAAGCTGTAAAATCGCCACGTGCTTACCATCAAGTACCCAGCTGCCACGATGATCAGCATCCAGGTGATGCAGCTCCAGAGCGAAGAGACCGGGTCACCGGCGGAGAAGTGTACCACCGCAGCGATCACGCCGGCGGCGGCGGGAATCGGCATCCCGACAAAATATTTCTTACCTGGGCGGCCGGGATTCGATGGCTGCGGATTCGCCGTGATGTTGAAACGCGCCAACCGACTGGCTCCCGCCAGCAAGAACAGAAAACTGGCGATGGCGCCAAGCTGAACCATTTTCCCGGTTAGCTCGGATGATCCGAGAAAGCTGGGCAACTGGCGGAAACCCCACATCCACGCCAATAGGGCCGGAGCCACTCCAAAGGTGATTACGTCGGCAAGAGAGTCCAGCTCCCGGCCAAAATCGCTGGCGGTGTGAGTAATACGAGCGATACGGCCATCGAGGCCATCGGCTAACACCGCAATTCCAATCGCTTTGGCAGCGTTGTCGAAATGCGAGGGGTCCTGCGGCGTACCGTGTGTGACTTGGAGGATCGCATAATAGCCTAGTGCGATATTGGCCGTCGTGAACAGCGACGGTAGTATGTACATCCCTTTCCGCAGCCGTTTCGGCTTAGCGTCTTCTCGCCGGCGTCTTGGAATTTGCGCAAGTTCCAGGTCCATTATGACACTCCTTGCGCCGCTCGCTCAGCCCCTGCTGCCAGCTGCGGCTCCACGGGCAGGTAGGCCAAGACACTGGAGCCACCTTTCACCCGATCTCCAATTTTGACTTGAACGCTGGCGGAGCTTTCCATCAGAACATCCACACGCGACCCGAACTTGATCATGCCAACGCGTTCGCCACGCTCTACCGCCTCGCCTACTTTCTTGTTAAACACGATCCTCCGTGCCAGCAGGCCTGCTATCTGCTTGAAGACAACTATTTGGCCTTCCCCTTCTACTTTCACTACGTTCTGCTCATTCTGCTCAGAGCAGGCCATATTCATTGCATTCAGAAATTTGCCCGGCTGGTACCGAACACTGGTTATGACACCTGCGATCGGCGAGCGGTTTACATGCACGTCAAAGACATTCAGAAATATGCTGATCCGAGTGTAAGTCCTACCTTGATTCGCAACCTGGGAAATCAGCGTGACCTTTCCATCAGCGGGCGAAACCAAGGTACCAGGAGCGTTCGGAATCTTCCTTTCGGGATCGCGGAAGAACCAGAGAAAGAACGCCGCCAAAAACACTGGAGGCCAGGCCCATGCGGAGTTGGTAAGCCAGGCGATCAGTCCCGACGCTGCTAGCAAGGGGATGGCGTAGAAATAGGCATCGCGAACCATGAGAGATAATTCTCATTATAGTTCAGGCCCTAAACTCAGGAGGCTTTTTACAAGTCGAATAAAAAAGGGCGCTTACAGGCGCCCTGCTTTTATTCATAACTCCACCTTGCTATACCGCGGCGGCTACGACAGTGATGAAATTACGCGACCTGATTCTGCTGCTGGAGCTGCCGTTCGATGCTCTGCATCTGGTCCTTGAGACGCAGCTTCAACTTCTTCAATCTTACTTCTTCTAGCTTTTCGTCATCTGTAAGGAAGCGCTTCTGGGTAAGTGAGTCAAGGCGTTTTTCGTACTGGGTGTGTTCCATCGCCAATCTGCGGAACTCTTCATGATTGGCGAGGAGCTGGTCTTTGGCAATTAGCATCCACCAGACCTCCTAACCGGGTTGTAGACAGCTCGAAGTTACCACAGGACCAAAACCGCTTCAATGCGAAATTTCCACTTTAAGGTTACGCCAGATGTCCTTGTCTACGAATATCCTGCAAACGTATGCACAGGTTGTTGTGCAAAACTAGGGAAGTATTAGCCGATAGGTCACTGCATCCTCATCCGGGTTGTGATAATAGCGGATGCGGCGTCCAGCCTCGACAAAGCCACACTTTTCATACAACGCGCGTGCCGCCCGGTTCGATTCACGAACCTCAAGGGAAACTGCCTGAGCGCCTTGCCTTGCGACCAAGCCCAGAAATTGCTGTAGCAGATGTGTACCTCGGCCTCTGCGGCGGACAGGTTCAGCAACCGCGACATTCTCGATCTCCCATTCCCGCTCAGTTGCCCGGCCAACGACGAAGGCTTGGACGACACCGGCGTCTTCGATCAGCAGGGTAAGCCGTTTAGGCGAATTCTCCGAAAACAAAGCCTCGTACTGTTCGACCGACCAGTGCGATGCGGTAAGGGCTGCTTTCTCCAGGTCCATAAGGGCCGGGATGTCTGCGGGAGTGGCGGCACGGATATGCAAGTTCAGATATCAAGCTCCAGATTGGTCCTAGCCGGAAGCTACTGGCTGGTTCTGGAGAAAATCTCCGCGTCCGAGCGGCGGATGTAATTAGCCTCCAGTTCTTCTGGAGAAACAATCTGTCCTGCCTGAATCCTGCGCCAGCCGATGCGCGCGATGATATCGCTTCGGGGATGCCCGACTTCCTCGACCTTTAATCCTAATGCCCGTGCGGCTTCAGCCAAGCTGTGATCCGGAGTAACGATGGTCGATTGCCCGGCGGACTCAGAGCATTGCTCGCGGCCCATAAGTTCTTCACAAATCAAGCGCCTTCCAGACTGCTGGCCGACCTCGAACTCGCCCACATAGACCTCGTTGCGCCCGGCGTCCAAAACCGCCAGCACCTTCCCTTGCGATTGACTCGATTCGGCGAGAGCTTCCAGCAGCGAAACCGCCGTTATGGGCTTTTCCAGCACTTCGGCCAACGCTTTGATTGCCGCCAATCCCACCCGCAAACCGGTGAAAGATCCGGGACCGGAGGCGACAGCCAAAGCGCCAATATCGCGCTTAGTCAGGTCATGTTTCTTGAGCAACGCCGCGATCTGGGGCACCAGTTGCGCTGAAAAGGTCCCACCGCTGAGCGGAACCACTTCCAGGACCCTGCACTGGTCCGGCAGCTCACAATTAGCCAGCGCGATGCTGCCATGCTTACCCGAAGTATCGGCGGCGAGGAGAAGCATGGATTCGTCAGTGTCCCGACTCCACCAGCTCCAAAAGCACGCCACCGGCGCTGGAGGGATGCACAAAAACATAGTGATGCCCGCCAGCGCCAATCTTGATCTCATCAGAAACGAGCCGGACACCATCCTTTTTCAGGCGTTGCACGGCAGCTGACAAGTTGGGGACTCGCAAAGAGACATGGTGCAAACCTTCCCCACGCTTGGCAATGAATTTCGCTATGGCTGAGGTGTCCGACGTAGGTTCCAGCAGTTCCAGCCGGCTTTCGCCCACTGGAACCATGACCAGACGCACCTGCTCGGCGTCCACAACTTCTTCCGGCGACACACTCATTCCGAGCTTCTCGTAAATGGCCTTTGCAGCGTCCAGCGACCTCACCGCGATGCCGAGATGGTCAATCGTGAACATTCTTCTTTATGTGGCGCGGAGCGCCCTCGCCCGCGGAGTCGGCTGGCCAATTCGAGGGACGTGCCGTCTTAGCTGTTCCCGGCCAGTTTCCCTACAATCTCCTCCACCAGCGAATAGGGGTCACGCCTGTGTTCAGCAATTTCCTCCGCGTAGCGGGCGACGTTGTCGTCTACCAATTGCTGGCGGGCCTTGTCAAGCAGGGCTTCGCGCAACATTTCCACCAGCCGCTGCTCCCACTTTTGTGCCTTATGCTGCAAGGCGAAGTTTCCCTTGAGCAAATGGGTTTCATACTCCGCAACAGCCGCAGCCAGCTCTCCGGTTCCCTTACCTTCGCTTGCCACTGTCTTGATTATCGGCGGAGTCCAGTGATCCGTTCGAACCGCGAGCGACTGCAAAGCACGAATCTCGCGTTCCACCCGTTCCGCCCCTTCGCGATCGCTCTTGTTGATCACGAAAATATCGGCAATTTCCATGATACCCGCCTTGATGCTCTGGATGTCATCGCCCATTCCGGGTACCAAAATCACGACCGTGATATCGGCCACGCGAACGACATCAATTTCATCCTGGCCGACGCCGACGGTTTCGATCATGATCAGGTCGCGGCCAGAGGCATCGAGCACCGCGGCCACATCGGCCGTAGCACGCGCCAAGCCGCCCAGCGAGCCGCGAGTGGCCATGCTACGGATGTAAATTCCGGGATCGGAAAAGTGATCCTGCATGCGAATGCGATCGCCCAGAATCGCCCCGCCAGAATAAGGACTGGTGGGATCGACAGCAATGATTCCGATGGTGCGATTTTCTTTCCGATAATGCTTCGCCAGTTGATCGACCAAGGTGCTCTTGCCAGCGCCGGGAGCGCCGGTCAGGCCCAAAATCCGAGCTTTCCCGGTCTCCGGGAAAAGAGCCTTCAGCAGATCCGCCCATCCCGGTTTGCGGTTTTCAACGGTGCTGATGGCGCGCGCCAGCGCTCGCGCATCCCCATTGCGCAGCCGCTTGATGAGGGCTTGATAGTCGTGGCTCAACGACTCAGTGTAAAGCAGCGGATCGTCCAGCCGCCACAGGCTAGGAGCTAATAGCCAGCAGTTACTCCTTCAGCAACTGCCGCGCGATCACCATGCGCTGCACCTCGCTGGTGCCTTCGCCGATGGTGCACAGCTTCACATCCCGATAAAACTTTTCCGCAGGATAATCTTTGATGAATCCGTAACCACCATGAATCTGCACGCCTTCATTCGCGCACCGGACGGCGACTTCGCTGGCGTAGAGTTTGGCCATTGATGATTCCTGAGTGGTCTTGAGGCCCGTATCTTTCATCGAGGCAGCGCGGAAGGTGAGAAGCTTGGCGGCTTCAATCTCCGTCGCCATATCCGCCAGCTTCCACTGAATTGCCTGAAATTCGCTGATGGCTTTCCCAAATTGCCGCCGCGTTTTGGAATATTTCAACGCGGCTTCGTATGCCCCTTCCGCCATGCCCAGCGACAGCGCTGCGATCGAGATGCGCCCACCATCGAGCACCTGCATGGCGTCGATAAATCCGTCGCCTTCTTTGCCTAAAAGGTTTTCTGACGGAATAATGCAATCTTCGAAGATGAGCTCAGCCGTATCACTGGCCCGCAATCCGAGCTTGTTTTCTTTTTTCCCGGGGCGGAAACCCTTCGCGCCCTTTTCCACAATGAACGCCGAAAGACCATGCGTGTGAGCGGCGCGATCGGTCACCGCGATGACAACCAGCACGTCAGCATAGTGGCCGTTGGTGCAGAAAGTCTTGGTTCCGTTCAAAACCCAGCAGTTGCCCCTTCGCACCGCCGTCATGCGGGCGCTGCCGGCGTCGGAACCAGATGACGGCTCAGTCAATCCCCACGCGCCGAGGTATTCGCCGGTTGCGAGTTTGCTGACATATTTCTTTTTTTGCCCCTCATGCCCGGCCAGGAAGATGTGATTGCTGCAAAGCGAGGTGTGCGCCGCCACAATGATTCCCACGGAACCGTCGACCCGCGAAAGCTCCTCAATCGCGGTGACGTATTCGACGTAGCCCATGCCTGCGCCGCCGTATTCGGCCGGAAAAATTATTCCCAGCAAGCCAAGCTTGCCCAATTCCTTGATCGTGGCCAGCGGAAACTCACCCGCTTCATCCCACTTCATCACGTTGGGTGCGATCTCGCGCTCAGCGAACTCCCGCACACTCTTCTTCAATTGGAACTGTTCTTCATTCAGTTGAAAATCCAATGTCCCTCCGAAACTTTGTTCGCACGGCACAAGAAATCGGCTTCGATGCGAAACACTCGATTAAAGCATAGCGGACGGTTGAGAGAAAGTGACGGACGGAACGAAGTGAGCGACACGCCAGGGAAGAGAGTTCTTTGAGCCTTTTTTCGCAATTGTGTAGGGCCCGACCAACCGACCGATTGGTCGCAGGAATGGCTAGGCTGGTTTCTTTTCGCCCGTTTTGAAGATCCGGCGCGCCAGCCACACCGGCGCCACGAATACGTGGACGGGATTGGTGAGAAACGCCGGTTTATTTCCCTCGATCAGGTGGCCGAGCCAGGCCAGCGCGAACGCGGCAGGAATCAGGAGCAAGCCAATGATCCAGTGAAACCAGACCACCACTAGCGAAGAAAATCCGACGGGGATGGCGATCATGTGCAGCGCGCGATTTACCGGATGGTTATGCGCGCCATCATAGTGTGAATAGAGGCCCATAAGCACCTCGCGAGCAAGGACGCTGGAATTATACCTGTGTTTTTCAACCCGTTCCCGCGTTTCGACGGCTCAAGCCACCGGGGCCGAGATAAACCGCTCGAAAACCTCATTAGAAAGCAGCCGCCCGCGTGCGGTGAGGCGGACCATGTTTCCTCGCTGCTCCATGAGCCCGACTTCAACCATCTCTGCGATAACAGTGCGAATGCCGGCGACAGCTTGCTCGCCAAACTCGTCAGAAACGCGCTTCCGGTCTACACCCCTGGTCAGCCGCAGTCCGAGGAAGAACGTCTCTTCGAGCGCAGCGTGTTCGTCCACCGATGTTCGACTCGTCTGCGTTCCGCCTAAGTAGCCTTGCAGCGAATCCGGGGTCGAGAAGCGGACCGCCAGCACACGATGTGGCGATCCCGCCGAGTTTGACGAGCCACGGCCGATGTTCAGCATGGAATGTGCGTCCACCCCAAAACCCAGGTATGGCTGGCGCGTCCAATATTTCAAGTTGTGCCGCGACTCATGGCCGCTACGGGCGAAATTGGAGATTTCATATTGTTGCACGCCCGCTTTCTCCAGTTGTTCGCAACCCGTCAGGTACAAGTCCGCCGTCAGATCTTCATCCGGTACGAAGTGTGCATGGTATTTTGTGCCGCCGGCAATCAGCTCCCGTCCAAGCCTCGAATCTTCGTCCACCTCGAGCATGTAGACACTGACGTGTGGCACTTTAGTCGCAATCGTTTGCTCAAGAGAGAATTCCCAGCTCTGCACCGTCTGGTGCGGTAGTCCGGCAATCAGATCAATGTTGATGTCACCAATTCCGGCTGCTCGCAGGCGGGAGATGTCTTGGAGGATTGTATCCTGCTTATGCAAGCGGCCAACCGAAGCCACTTCTTTGTCGAAAAAGGATTGTGCTCCAACGCTTATGCGATTTACTCCGAAGCCTTGGAGAGCATCAATGACAGCCGGTGTCAGCGTTCCGGGGGCGCATTCGACCGTGATTTCTGCGTCCGCCACCACCTGGAAATTGTGCGAAATCGCAGTAAAGATCTGTTGCAGCTGAGATATATCCAATACGGTGGGTGTTCCCCCGCCTAAATAGATGGTGTCAACGTTTCTTTCGAAATGGCCGCCCATCGCTTGGGCGGTGGCAGGAGCCTGCTCCAAATCGCGGCAGAGACGGTCCACGTAGGCTTGAAACACCGCCTTGGAAAATACATCAGAGGCAAAGTTGCAGTACGTGCACTTCGTGCGGCAAAAGGGCACGGATATGTAGAGACCGAGTGGCATCGATAATGATTATCCCACGCTTACCTGGCGTCGGTATTGAAGTGAGTATCAGAAAGCGAAAAGGCGAGCTCGATAAGAACCAGCCCGCGAGCTTAGGTGTGCGCAGGACCTAGCGAACTGGAGCTGCTTCCACCCAGCTTCTGCTTCAGGTCTTTCGCGATCTGCTGTCCGTGGAAACGTCCGTTTTCGATGAAAATCTCATTTGTACGCGAACCCGCCACAATCACTCCTGCAACATAAATTCCCGGTACATTGCTCTCCAAAGTTACCGGATCGCACATCGGCCGGCACAGATCGGCCGAGAGTTCGATTCCCATCGAACGTAGAAAGTCGTAGTCTGGATGATAGCCGGTCATGGCGAAAACAAAGTCGTTCTTCAGGCGCAGCACTCCTTCCGGCGTATAAAGCACCACGTAGTCGGCGCCAATCTCCTGTACCGAACTGTTGAAAAATGCCTGAATTTCTCCGTTGCGAATGCGATTCTCGATGTCCGGCAGGATCCAGTACTTCACGTGGTGATGCATCTTCGCGCCCCGGTGCACAAGCGTGACCCGCGCGCCGTGGCGCCACAAATCGAGCGCAGAGATCGCCGCAGAGTTCTTGCCCCCAATCACCAGAACATCGAGATCGAAAAAGGGATGCGGCTCGCGGTAGTAATGAAAAACCTTAGGCAAGTCTTCTCCGGAGATGTTCATGTGATTGGCCATATCGTAATAGCCGGTCGCAACAATCAACTTACGCGTGTGGTAGTCGAAGACCCTGCCCATCCGGTCCGTCGCAGTGATTTGAAAATCGCCATCTCGCCCGACAACCGTTTTTACCCACTGATACTGCACCACGGGCAAATGATAGTGCTCGACCACCTTGCGGTAATACTCCAGAGCTTCCTCGCGCGTGGGCTTTTGGTGGGCGGTGGTGAAAGGGATGTCGCCAATTTCAAGCAGCTCCGGGGTGGTGAAGAATGTCATGTGAGCCGGGTAATTGAACAGAGAATTGACCAGGCACCCCTTGTCGATTACAACCACCTTGAAACCGGCTTTCTGGGCTTCGATGCCGCACGCCAGGCCGGTTGGGCCAGCCCCTATTACCAGCACGTCGACGCGAGTGCTCGACCGGGCATCGAATTGTGCGCGGGGAAGGGTATCCGGTATCTGCTGAACCGCCTCGGGGAGCTTGGTTAACACGGTTTATCCTGAGCCGCCGGGCACAGTGCAGGCCGACATACGATTGCCGGCCCTTTTAAAGACAACGATTCTAGCACGTGATTAAGGCGTAACTCGTCAGCCGTGGTCACGTGCGTATGTGATCCAAGGCGGGGCGCCGCTGCTGCGGAGCTATAATCCGGATAGGTTTCATTCCTACTGAGTAGGTCAGGAGTACGCCATGGCAACTGTTATGGAGCCTGCTGTTCGCACCCGCATTGAGTCCGACAGCATGGGACAGATCGAGGTTCCAGCCAATGTTTACTGGGGCGCGCAAACGCAGCGCTCGCTGCTGCACTTCAACATTGGCCGTGACACCATGCCGCCGGAACTGATCCGCGCATTTGGGATTCTAAAGAAAGCCTGTGCACTGGTGAACCAGGATCTCGGCAAACTGCCGGCAGACAAGGCGAAGCTTATCGTACAGGCCGCCGATGAGGTCATCTCCGGCAAACTCGACGACCAGTTTCCGCTTCGGGTCTGGCAGACCGGCAGTGGCACCCAAACCAACATGAATGTAAACGAAGTCATCTCGAATCGCGCCATCGAGCTGGCAGGCGGCGAACTGGGGTCGAAGAAGCCGATTCACCCCAACGATGACGTCAATATGTCGCAATCTTCCAACGATACCTTTCCGGCGGCCATGCACATTGCGGCAGCGGACCGCGTCAAGAATGCGCTCATTCCTGCGATCAAGAATGTTCGCGATGCCATCGCAGCTAAAGCTAAAGAGTTTGAAAAGATCGTCAAGATTGGCCGCACCCATCTGCAGGATGCCGTACCTCTGACTTTTGGACAGGAGTTCGGTGGATGGGCAAGCCTGCTCGAACGGGACATCAAGCGGCTGGAGCAGACTTTAGAAGGCTTGTATGACCTCGCGATCGGTGGCACCGCGGTGGGAACCGGCCTGAATACTCACCCCGAATTTGCTGAACGGGCCGCCAAGAAGATCGCTGAACTCACTGGACTTCCATTCCGATCTCACGGAAACAAGTTTGCCGCGCTTTCGGCGCACGACGAAATTGTCTTTGCGCAAGGTGCGCTCGAAACCCTGGCCGCTTCGCTCATGAAGATATCCAACGACATCCGCTGGCTGGCTTCCGGCCCGCGCTGCGGTTTAGGTGAACTTTCCATCCCCGAGAACGAGCCGGGATCCTCAATCATGCCCGGCAAAGTGAATCCCACGCAATGTGAGGCAATGACGATGGTTTGCGTGCAGGTTCATGGCGCCACTGCGGCCGTCGGATTCGCCGGGTCACAGGGCAATTTCGAACTCAACGTCTTCAAGCCGGTGATGATCTACAACTTCCTGCACTCCGTCACGTTGCTGACCGACGCCTGCCACGGTTATGTCGAATACATGATCAAAGGGATTGAAGTGGACAAAGCCAAGGTCGACTGGTACGTGAAGAACTCCCTGATGCTGGTGACCGCTCTCGCTCCGAAGGTCGGCTATGACAAGGCTGCCAAGATCGCCCACATTGCTCATGTCGAGCATACCAGCCTCCGCGAAGCCGCTCTGAAGCTGGGATATCTTAGCGGGGAGGAGTTCGATCAACTGGTTAAGCCAGAGAGGATGACAAGGCCATAGACGGAAGCGGGTTATGGTTGATCTGGAATGGCAGGCAGGGTTTCGTGAGCGCATGCGCCGGTTCTAAGCGCGTCACGCTCCGCGTCCGGGAGCAGACAAAGCGCAAAGTGAGTTATCCCGAAGCCCCGCTAGTGAAAGCGGTTGAAGATAATAAGCCAGTTCGCTTATTCTGCGACTCGCTCTGTTTCAGGCACAACCACCGGAGCTTCAACCTTCTTTGCCGGCATGGTAGTAATCACCACTACGCTGACAAGGACCAGAAGGGTTCCCACAAGCGTACGAATGCCGACCACTTCACCACCGAGAAAATATCCGATCACAACAGCGACTACGGGGTTCACATAAGCGTAGGTGCCCACCTTTGTCGGCGATTCGTGGTGAATCAGCCAAACATAGGCGGTGAAGGCGATTATTGAACCAGCGACGATGAGATAGGCCAGCGCAAACCAGGCGATCGGCGAGACAGCCCCTACATCAAAACCGTGGCACTCCCCCAAAATTGTAGACACCAGCAGAAGCATCACTCCTCCAGCGAGCATCTGCGCTGCGGAACTCATAGCCTTTGCGTTCGGTAGCGGCAGCTTACGTGTGAGAATTGTTGCGGTGGACCAACTGAGGGAAGCGATCAGTAGTGCGGCTGCGCCCATGCCATCGATCGGTTTTTCCCCAAATGCAGCAGAAGGGTTCATGAGAACGGCGACGCCACAAATGCCCACGATGAGGGCAACTGTCAGCCGCAGAGTGAGCTGTTGCGTTCGCAAGAAGATAATTTCTAACAATCCCATGAAGACTGGAATCGTCGCCATCATCACCGCGGCGAGGCCGGACGGCACACGCTGCTCGGACCAAAAGAGGAGTCCATAGTCCAACACAAAGATCAGCACTGCGACAAACGACGCTGCCGCCCACTCGCGGCGAGTGGGATAACTCGTTCCTTTGCTCAGCATCCAAACGAACAGAAGTATCCCCGCGACCAGAAAACGAAGGCCTGCAAGCAGAAAAGGCGGGACCTCGCGCACTCCTACCCGGATCGCTAGGAACGTCGAGCCCCAGACAAAGTACACAATGGCGAAGGCGACCAGGGTCTTCCAGGCAGCCGGACGTGCGATGGTTTCCATTGATCTCAACCAGGGGGCCGCAACCCGATGGGTGGAGCCGTTGCAGTTTAGATCGTGGGAACGAACTTCCGGAAGCAGGATTCGCCGATAAAATCTTTTTATAGCGCCCAGAATACTTGGATATTACGAGGCCAGAAGGCTGAACATGAGTTATTTCTGCAACAAGCTGGTGTGGCTAGCGACGCACTGCCACTTCGCATCCTGCAGCACCCAAGTATCCGTGAACCGTCCGGTGTGCTCGTAGGGTTTGCCTTGGTAGGTCCCTTTGGTGTGATAAATGCCGGCCACTACAGCGGCATCCTTATAAAGGATTACCTTCACATCCTGGATGTTCAGGGCGGTAATCTTGAAGCGAGGGTCAGCGATATCGGCGAGAAATTTTCCTCTTTCAGTGACCTGGCCGTCCCACTCGGTGTTCACGAACTTGTCGCCGATCATGCCGGCCAACGCTTTTGCATCGCGGCTGACCTGCGCCTCGTTCCAGAGGTGTTCGAGAGCAATAAGCTGATTTTCGCGGGAACGCGAATCATCGTTTGCGGACTGAGCCAACATCCCGGCAGCCAGCAAAAGGCCGCAGCAGAGAGAAAGGCCGGCGACGACGCTGAACCGCTGAAACATGAGGGAATTCTGGGCCAGAGTTCAAGCGCGTGCAATGCACATCGGTGCGATGTCCGACATGCACCATCGTACGTTACCGATGTCATTGAAGCTGACTGCGGTTCTTGCCGAAACTGAGGCCGCTAAGGTCCGCCACCTTGTGAGGGTCTATTCCTTTGCTTGCTACGAGCGCGTGAAAAGTTTCACCCATTCCGGCCGGGGTTATCAGATGTTTAAGCTGCAGAGCAACTTTGGCACGCTCTTGCGGCAGGCAGCATCCTTCAAAGGCATCGGCGAACTGGTTCTGCTCGCCGATGCCCAGCAGAAACTGCGATTGTGTGACCAGCGGCTGGACTTGCATTCCTTGCTGTTCAGCAGCGGCGGCCAAAGCACTGAAATTCACGTGGGAAGTTATGTCCTGTTCGCCGGGAGCTTCATAGGGGTTGGTGCTGGCCGAATGTTTGCGATATGCCATAACAGTTCCGCGATGACGTCCCGCGAGCAACTCGCCCCGCGTGTAGCCATAGTCAACAGCGATGAGGAATCCTTGCTGCATTGAAAGTGCGGCCTCAGCCACGTAGCGGCGAGCAATTAGCGGCGCTTCGATCCTTTCTTCGCCCTCTGGATGCACGCCATAGCGATCGAGAAATTCCAGTGCTTCGGAGGAAGAAGGCGCCCAGGTTTCGACGAAACGTTCCTCCCTTTCGGAGATGCGCAGCTCGCCCTTTGAACTGAGAACCTCGACGGGCAGCGCATCGAAGAATTCATTGGCAAAAATAATGGTAGCTCTCAGGGGAGGGGGAGCGCTCACATCGTTCTGAGGGAAATCTGCAATCGAGACTTTCCGGTTCGAGAAACGAGAACACAGCGTATCCTGTAGCCTCCTTTGCAACGCCGGTGAGCTTTCGGCCAGCGAGTAGCGGATTGCGGCAAAGAATGCTGGGAACTTTTTTTCAGCCCAAGCCAGGACGTCTTGAGCAAACAACCCCCGTCCTGGCCCTAGTTCGAGAATTTTTATTTCTTTTGGTGATCCTAGGAGCCGCCACATCTCTTCAAACTGCCGCGCCATCAGCCGTCCGAATACGGCGTGCACATCGCTCGACGTATAAAAGTCTCCGGCTTTCCCAAACTGTTCCCCGGCACGCGAGTAGTATCCAAGTTCCGGATCGTAGAGACAAAGTTCCATGTAGCGCGAAAAGGGAATGGAGCCACGGGCGTGGATTTCCTGCACAATTTTTTTTCGCAGACTCACAAATTTTCCCGCTGGCCTTCACTGCGATTTTGGGGAGTACGGGTGAACATTTCGATCAGGTAGTCGTGCAAACAATCGTAAAGCTGGCGCTGGAAGTTCCATTCGAACTGCGGATGGTCCAGATCGCGGGGATGCAGTTCGAAGTAATAGGTATGCACTGGAACACAGGGATTCCTGAACTGGATGACAATTTCTACTCCTTCGCCCTTTGCCCGCGCGCCGAACTCCAATAGCGGGTGCTCGTACAGGCGCAATTGCGTGAGGACTCGTTCTAGCCGCTGATTTCCCGGCAAAGGCATCTGTTGATTTTAGCGGAGTTGTTCACAACTTTTTACAAATAGCTATCCTCGTTAGACTGCCTTCGTCCAAGTTCTGGTCTCGGAACCCACGAAGACAACTAAGAGAGGGAGGTAAGTTTATGCGAAAGCTCAGGTTGGCAGCCTGGTTTGCGATTTCGGTTTCCTTGGCACCTCTGGCTTGCTGGGCGCAGTCTGCAGTGTTGGATTTGCCGCGTGACAGCCAGCACTCAGTGGTGATGCAGCGCATCGGAATCACCGACATCGCCATCAACTATCATCGCCCACTCGTAAAAGGCCGGACGATCTGGGGCAAGGTTGTACCCTACGGAGAGGTATGGAGAGCCGGCGCCAACGAGAATACGACCATAAAGTTCACCGACGCAGTGAGCATCGAAGGGAAAGCTCTGGACAAAGGTACCTATGGCCTGTTCATGATACCCAGCGAGAACGAGTGGACCGTGATCTTTTCGAAAGTCCACACTGCGTGGGGCAGCTTCACTTATAACGAAGCCGAAGACGCGCTGCGGGTCACTGTGAAACCTCAGCCTTCGGAGTTTCACGAAACACTTACCTATGACTTCGATGATGTAAAGAAAGATTCCGCTGTTGCCAAACTCTATTGGGAGAAACTGGCAATTCCTTTCAAGGTCGCTGTAGACGTGAATGGCATCGTCAAGGCCAGCCTGCCGAACCAGCTTCAAGGATTAGCGCAGTACACCTGGGAGGGGTGGGACGATGCCGCCAATTACCTTCTTGCCCAGAAGTACGACCTGGATGAGGCGCTGAAATATGAAGAGACCTCTATCCGCACCGAGCCACGTTTCGATAATTACCTGACCAAATCCCAAATTCTGGACGCTCTTGGCCGGAAGGAAGACGGGACCGCAGCGAAGAATCAAGCTTTGGCCCTAGCAACCGCTGCTCAGCTCTACGTTTATGGTCGTCAGCTGCAGCAGCAGGGCAAGCAAGACCAGGCCTTTGATTTCTTTCGCCAGGCGCAAAAGAAGGATCCCAACGATTGGCTGGTGCACGACGGAGTTGCGAGACTCTATTCGGCGCAGGGAGATTTCGCCAATGCTCTCAAGGAGTACAGACTGGCTCGTGAAGGCGCTCCCGATAATCAGAAAATCTTTTTCGACGCGGGGCTGAAAAAGCTGGAGGCAAAACAGGATATCAATAAAACAAACTAAGCACGCGGCTTCCCTTCGTGAGACTTCCTGTACGTTCGTAGTGCGTTTTCGCGATCCCGAAGGTCATGAAGGTTCACGGCGGAACGCCTCGGAGGATCCCTAGCTACTGACCTTGGCAATCGGAGTTTTGTCGGCCTGTGTGTTCTCTGCATAGTCATGCACGCCCCGTCCAGACTTGCGGCCCAGGCGGCCGGCCTTGACGTATTGCACGAGCAGGGGCGCGGGTCGATACTTCTCGCCTAAAGTTTTGTGCAGGTATTCCAGGATGTGCAGGCGCGTGTCTAGTCCCACAAGATCGACCAGCTCAAAAGGTCCCATGGGGTGATTGAGACCAAGCTTCAATGCTTTATCGATGTCCTGCGCTGAGGCGACGCCCTCCTGCAGCATATAGAACGCCTCATTGCCAATCATGGCGTTTATGCGGCTGGTGATAAAACCGGGCGACTCTTTGATAACGACCACTTCCTTGCCCATCTGCCGTCCAACTTCAGAAGCTGTCGCCAGCGTCTCCTGGTCCGTCTCGAGAGCTCGAACGATCTCCAAAAGCTTCATTTTGTGTACAGGATTAAAAAAATGCATTCCCAGGCATTTAGTAGGACGGTAAGTGACGCTGGCAATTTCGGTGATGCTAAGTGATGAGGTGTTGGACGCAAGAATTGTATTGGGCCGGCAAATCTTATCGAGCAGAGTAAAGATCTCGACCTTCGACTCCATCTCTTCCGGCACCGCCTCAATAACCAGATCCGCTTGACGGGCGGCCTCTTCCACACCGCCGGCATATTCGAGGCGCGCAACCGCGGCTCGGGCATCGTCCGCTGAGACCTTGCCCAATTCGACCGCCTTGTCGAGGTTGCTGCGAATTTCGTTTTCCGCTTTCCGCAGTGCAGCCGGCAGCAAATCCTCGAGCACGGTGTGGTAACCGCCCAGCGCAGACACATGAGCGATACCGCGTCCCATAGTTCCAGCGCCGATTACGGCAATGGTCTGGATCTGCGCCACTACTGGCCTCCCTTTTCGAGTTGTCCGAGGACGCTGGTGAAATTCGAGTTGGCTGCGCGCAGATGTTCTGCCAAACGCTTCTTCTCCTCGGTATCCATCAGAGGGATGGAGGCGCTGATTCGTCGCAGCGTAGCGACGATATCGTCAACGTAATTGATTAAACGAATAAGTTCTCCGGTCGCTGCCATAATGCATTCGCTCCTCTATCGTCTATAGTCTTTAGAACCTGTTAACCTTAAGGTGCTCGGAAGAGTCCGAGTCCCAGAGTGACTCATCATTTTCAATGCTATAAAGAATTTAGTAAAGGCGTGTTGGGGAGATTGCCGGCCCGGATGCCGGTAAACTTCGGAGCATTTCCTCACGCATTTGGCGAGAGCAATGTGCTACGGAATGACCACGTTGCGAACTCCCAAGCGCCGTGCGATTTCCTTGATGGTTGCTATTAATCCTTTTTATCGTCTTTCTTAATCTTTTCGTAATGCTCATCGAATCTAATCAGGTTATGAACGAGAAGCCTTTGAAGCATTACCTTTTCGCCAGTGACTTCGACCAGACGCTGACGTTCAATGACTCTGGCTATGTATTGGCGGAGTTGGTCGGAATCCCGACTTCGGAGTTCGAACGAAAAGCCAAAGGGATGGCCAAGCTCAATCTCGTGCAACAAGGTGCGGAGCTCGCTTATTTGTTATTGCACGATCCGGAGTTTCAGAGCAAGGTGCGCAGAGAACATCTATACGAGGTCGGCAAGAGCATTCGCCTGAAGCAGAATATCGCCCTGCTTTATGAGATTCTCGACGCTGGCATCGATGGCTATCACTTCGATTTTTATGTGCTCTCGGCCGCGCCTGTGGAAGTGATCCACTCCGCGCTGGAGGGAATTGTTCCGCCCGATCACATTTATGGAACGGAATTCCTGTATGCGGACTCGGGCCAGATTCAATCGATTATCCGCGCCACGGCCGGGTATGGAAAAGTTGCCGTGCTCGACATGTTGCAAAGTCAGCAACAAATCGGGCCGGACCACATTATTTATGTCGGTGACGGCAGCTCGGATATCCACGTCATGCTGCACGTCAATGTTCGTGACGGCTTTACCATCGCGGTTTCTGAGGCCAAACATGTTTCGCAGGTCGCGAAGCGAACCGTTCTCAGCAGCAGCGCCCTATCGGTCCTCGCGCCGATTCTTGAAGACGTCGTAGGCTGGGAGCGACCGCGTATCCGTACCTTTTTCGAAGCTCATGGCATGCTCATCCAGGAATGGGAGCGGGTGCGTACGGACTGGCTGACGCTGAGACCCCTGGCCGGCGACGAGTTGCTCAAGCACGGAGTAGACTGATGCCAGGTCTGGCCTGCGATGCTCCGCGATAAGAACCTGATCCCGCTCTCGCATCAACATCAGCATGCCCTTGCCTTGTGCGTGCGTCTCGATCGCGCTTTGCAAGCCGACGATCTGGACTTGGAACAATGGCAGGCTGAAATCCAAATGATATTTCAGCAGGAAATCGGAATCCATTTCGCAGCTGAGGAGAAAGAACTCTTTCCAGCCGCAAGTCGCTTCCTCGATCTTGAGCCCCTGGTGCGAGAACTAGAAGCCGAGCACTCGGCCTTGCGCGAGCTGTTCGCACGGGCATTGTCCCGGAGCATGCGCCCGGCGGATCTGGCAGTGCTGGTTGAAAAATTGGCTCAACACATCCGTAAGGAAGAACGCCAATTATTTGAAAGCCTGCAAAAGCTTATGGAAGCTGGGGAGCTGTCCGCCTTGGGCGCGGCCTTGAACGAAGCCTTGAAGGAGGCTTCCACGGTTTGTCTGCTGCCCAAACACGCCTCGCGCCTGCACCCCAGGTCCTGAGCTTCAACCCGAGCTTCCGGAGTGAATCCCTAATCGCGCTTTGGTCATCTAGCAAATTATGACTCAGGAACGGGATCTGTATTTCGTCGCGGATGTGCCCCAGTCCGCAGCCCAGAGCTCGGCGATCGAGCGGTTGCATGACTCGGTCTTGCTTGACGCCTATTCGCAAGCTGTGGTCAGCACAGCGGAGAAAATCAGCCCGTCTGTGGTTAAGATCGATGTCACACAGACCGGGCAAACACGTTCGGGGGAAAGTCGCGAGCGGCACGGTGGCGGCTCCGGATTTGTCTTCATCCCCGACGGCCTGATTCTCACCAACAGCCATGTAGTTCATGGGGCCACGCGTATTGCAGTATCGCTGCCGGACGGGCGGCAATTTGCGGCTCACACGATCGGCGACGATCCCGCCACCGACCTAGCCGTCATTCGTGTCGACGATCCTAACTTAGTCAGCGCCCCGTTGGGCGATTCTCAACGGCTGCGAGTGGGGCAATTGGCGATTGCGATTGGCAACCCATATGGATTTCAGTACACGGTAACCGCCGGCGTGGTCAGCGCTCTCGGACGTTCCCTGCGTTCATACTCTGGGCGGCTGATCGAAGACGTGATTCAAACTGACGCTTCGCTGAACCCTGGAAATTCGGGCGGGCCACTGGTTACTTCGGACGGTCAGGTGGTTGGGGTTAATACCGCGACGATTATGGGAGCACAGGGGCTATGCTTCGCTATCGGGATCAACACAGCAAAATTCGTGGCTGGACGGCTGTTGCGCGAAGGCCGGATTCGCCGGAGCTACATCGGAGTGGAGGCGCAAACCACCTTGCTTCACCGGCGACTGGTGCGCTTCTACGATCTGCCCAAAGAAAGCGGAGTGGTGGTGATATCGGTGGAAAAGGGTAGCCCCGCCCAAAGGGCGGGATTGCGCGAAGGAGATGTGATTGTCGCGCTGGAGGGCAAGCCCGTAGCCGGCGTGGATGACCTGCACCGGCTGTTGACCGACGCGCGTGTTGGCGTTAGCAGTTCAGTGACGGTGCTTCGCTGGACCGAGAAACTGGACGTCAAGATAGTGCCCGAAGCGCAGGGATAGAGCAAAGGGCCAACGAGAAATGCGATCCTGCAAATAGGTTTGCATATTCAGGTGCGCAATTCTTAAATTTTATACATCCGAAAGCAAAACGTTGTCATCTACGGTTACAACCTGCCCAGGAAGGAGTGCGTATGCCTGCCCTTCAGGACGATGTGCGCGAAGATAGTGCTCCCGCATTTCGACTGGACGTCAAACTTCATGATCTATTGACCAAGTCACCGGCTCCTCGGCCGGTGCTGTTGCCAAGCGCGGGCGGCGATAAGTTCCCGGAGCCAGCTTTCCCGCAGCACCCCAAGCTTCTGGCGCAGGATGATAACTACGAGGAGAACCTTGCACGCGCCCATGCTGGAAAGCGCCGCTGGACCGGTCCCTTAGTACTCAGGGCGATCAACGGCTGGCTTTTTCCGTACATCAAGTCGCGAATCCTGCCAGGCCCCTTTCATCCCATCATTGCCTACCTGTTCACGGAATGGAAATGCAACCTGGATTGCCACTACTGCTGGGCATTTGACAACAGCGTGAAGGGGATGACTGAGGAAGTGGCGAAACGCTCCATTGACTGGCTCCATTCGACCACCTGCCGGGTGCTGGCCTTCATGGGCGGCGAGCCGCTCCTGCGACCGCAGCTTGTTCACAAGGCTTGTTATTACGCCGCCAAAAAGGGCTTCTGGATCTACATGCCCACTAATGCCCGTCTGCTGCGCACGGATGTAATCGACCGTCTGGCAGACGCGGGAGTCGCCATCTTCAACTTCGCGGTCGATGCGGTGGATGAAAAACCAGGTCTTCCCAAGGCATTGAATCCCGTGCGCAAGTACTTCGACTATCTGGTGCGAAAACAATACAAGTATGGCTACGCGGTGTTCTTCAACATCAACATTTGTCGCAACAACTTGGATAATGTGAGGCAGCTGACAGAAATCGCCCGGGAACACGGCATCGCCACCGATTACCACCTGAATGAATCGCCGATGATTGAACAGAACCATTTCCAACACTATGAGGATAACGACACGTTTATCTATCCTCAGGACTGGCCGAAAGTGGCCGAATTGGTAGACTGGATCATCGAAAAGAACAAGTCCGGCTACAAGATGGTCAATTCCGTCAAACGGCTGCAGGACATGAAGGATTTCATGCGGGGTAAAGTGGAGCCCTGGAATTGCCGCGCCGGTCAGAACTCGATCATCATTCGGGTGGACGGCAGTTTGGCCCCTTGCTTCCCGATGTATTCAGCTACCCACGACTGGGGTGTCATCGAAAATCACAACTTTGACGTCTCACAATTAAACGAAATGAAGAAATCTTGCCAGACCCATTGCTTCTCTACCTTGAATCATAACCTTGGTTTCTGTTACAACGATGCAAGGGTCATTCACTGGGTACTCAAGCAAGCGGTTCACGGCTTCCAGGGTGTAACCGGAAGTTTTGCCTGAGTAATGTCGGTACGAGTCTTTTCATTAGACCATCTCTCGGAGGGACTGAGAGGTTTTTGTTTTCGCGTTGCTGGGCGCCCCGGGATTTCGTTGTAGAACGACTCTCGCAGGCGTGAACATCGAATCTCCTTGTACAGCGGTAAGGAGTTTCTGATGCTGTTCGATGGTGCGTCGCAGACAACTGTCAATCTTCCCAGGCGCAAGGCCTCCTCGTCTGCTTCTGCACCCTTCCCGGCAGGGCTTTTCCTGTATAGTTGCTCTGTCACTGTTAGTTTCAGTCCCGAACACTTCACCGTAAACGCCGGAGGAAGATAATGGCGACCAATTTTGTCCAGATAGAAAACGAACAGGAAATCAAGAAGCGATTGGACAGTGAGCGCGCGCGTTTGCGCAAGATTGCGGGCTTGGGAACGCCGGATCATTTTCATCGTCCAATTGAGCGCGCCTTCACGGCCGACCAGAGGAGCCGTGTCACTATTCTTTTCGGTGGATTTACCTGGAAGCACGAGGACCTCATCCGCGCCGTATTCCAGGGCTGCGGCTATCGCTGCGAGAAACTGCCCGTACCAGACGTGCCCGCGTTTCAGCTGGGCAAAGAATACGGCAACAACGGGCAGTGTAATCCCACGTACTTCACGGTCGGCAATCTTGTGCAGTATCTCCAGTTTCTGGAGAAAGAGGGCTTGTCGCGGCAGCAGATACTGGACAACTACGTTTTCTTCACCGCTGGCTCATGCGGTCCGTGCCGCTTCGGGATGTATGAGGCTGAGTACCGTTTTGGCTTGAAGAATGCCGGATTCGATGGCTTCCGCGTTCTCTTGTTCAAAGACAGTGACGGCATCAAGGCCGCATCGGGCGAACCCGGGCTGAAATTTACGATTGACTTTGGGTTGGGAATGTTGAACGCCATGCACCTCGGCGACGTGACCAATGACCTGATCTATCAAATCCGTCCGTTTGAAGTGAATAAGGGCGAGACCGATCGAGTGTTCCGCGAGATGGTCGACGGGCTGTGCGAGGATCTCAAGAACCGGAAGTCCTTTGAGATTGAAGAGCGCGCCCCGAACCGGCTCAAGCCGAAATTCAAGAGCAACAAGATCCTCAGAAACACCGCCAACGTCTTCGGCAAAATGCACGAGCACATGTGGGGTAAGGACTATCTGACCGCCCTTCACACTGCGCGAGACCGGATGAACAGCATCGAAGTGGATCGCACCAAAGTAAAGCCGGTGGTGAAGATCACGGGAGAATTCTGGGCGCAAATTACCGAAGGCGACGGTAACTTCCACATGTTCGAGTTCCTTGAGCGGGAAGGTGCGCAGGTGATCGTAGAACCAATCGCCACCTGGGTCGCATACTTGATGTATCAAGCCAAAGCTCACGCCATTGCCAAATGGCCCGTGAACCGGCCGCATCGCAATCCGGAATGGCATGAGGTCAAGAAACACCTGGCCAACTATTTCGGCTTGCGCAAGAAATTGTGGGCAATTGGTTTTGGCGAAAGGGCCTGGAGATTCTTCTATCACCGCACGATTAAGAACATGGGCGGAATAACCCACCATCTTGTTCCTCAAACTGAATTGGCCGAGATGGCCCATCCTTTCTACAACCAGTTTGCCCGTGGCGGCGAGGGGCATCTCGAAGTGGGCAAGAACGTTTATTACACCGTCCACAAACTCTGCCACATGGTTCTGGCCCTGAAACCGTTTGGCTGCATGCCTTCTTCGCAGTCGGATGGTGTGCAATCGGCGGTAATCAACAAATTCAAAGATATGATCTTTCTGCCGATTGAAACCTCCGGCGAAGGCGAAGTGAACGCCCACAGCCGCGTGCAGATGGCCCTTGGGGAGGCCAAAGTCAAGGCGAAGACTGAGTTCGAGCAGTGCCTGAAATCAACCGGCAAGAGCTTGGAGGAAATTCGCGAATACATTTCTGAACATCCCGAGTTGCGCAGGCCGTTCTACCAAGTGCCGCATCGCGAAGGGATTGCCGGAACCGCAGCCCAATTCATCTTGCACGTTAGCGACCGCATGGACGAGAGCACCAGATTGTGGCGGCGCGCACATGTTCCCGGAGTAGCCGTACCCGCGACCGCCAGCGGCGACTGAGAAAACAGTGGTCAGTGGCTGGGAGTCAGTGGCCGATGGTTTTAGCAGGGCCCGGCTTCAGCCCGGCCGATACAGACGAAGAGAAATACGGGGCTTTAGCCCCTGAGGGAAAAAACAGAGGACGAATGCACGATCACAAAGGGCAACACGATCATCAAGGACTGCAGCACGTCTGCCCGGCGCAACAAATGCCGCAAGAGCACCTGAAGCCGCAGGAGCACCTGAAGCCGCACGATCACCAAACGAAATTTTTGGTCGGGCTGGACGTGGGTTCCACTACGGTGAAGGCCGTGGTGGCGGATGCAGCCACGGACAAAATGCTGTGGTGCGATTATCAGCGGCACGAAACCAAGCAGCCGGAAAAAACCCTGGAGTTCCTGCGACGCATGGAGGCTGAAGTCGGCATTAACCGGCGCAACACCCGCCTGTTCATGACCGGTTCCGGCGGCGGTTCCATTGCCGATCAGATTGGCGCGAAGTTCGTGCAGGAGGTTACTGCGGTATCCCTGGCGGTGGAGAAGCTGCATCCCGAAGTGTATTCGGTTATTGAACTGGGCGGGCAGGATGCCAAGATCATTGTCTTCAAGGATGACGAGGAAACTGGGCGCAAGAAAAAGATTCCATCCATGAATGACAAGTGCGCCGGGGGCACAGGCGCCGTCATAGACAAGATCAATGCCAAGCTGAAGATTCCAACAGAGCAGCTCTGCCAACAGGGCTACAACGGAATCAAACTGCATAAAGTGGCCGGCAAGTGCGGCGTGTTCGCGGAAACCGACATCAACAGTTTGCAAAAAGTCGGCACGCCGCCAGACGAGCTGATGGCATCGTTGTTCGAAGCCATAGTGCTGCAAAACTTGAGCGTATTAACCCGTGGCCACACATTGCGGCCGCATGTGTTGCTGCTGGGCGGCCCCAACAGTTTTGTCAAAGGGATGCGCGAAGCTTGGCAGGCCAACATTCCTCGCATGTGGCAGGAACGCAAAGTCGCGGTGCCCGAGGGTGCCAAGCCGGAAGACCTGATCAAGGTCCCGCAAAACGCGCAATACTTCGCCGCCTTAGGCGCGATTGAGTTCGGCAAGAGCGAAGAGGATTGTGTCGGCTGTTACCAGGGATTCGAGCGTCTAGTGCACTACATCGAATTTGGGCGTCAGGAAGAAAAAGCCAAGTCGGGCGCTAAGGGATTGGTGACCGACAATCAGGAACTGGACGAGTTCAGAGTCGAGTATCGGCGAAAGAAGTTCGTCCCGACCACATTCAACACCAATCAGACGGTGGCTGGCTTCATCGGGATCGACGGGGGTTCGACGTCCACCAAAGCCGTCCTGCTCGATGAAAAGGGCGACATTCTCTGCAAGTCTTACCAGCTTTCAAATGGCAACCCGATCCAGGACACGATCGAAATGTTCGAGAATCTGCGCGGCCAGGTGGAAAGGCAGAAAGCCAAACTGGAAGTCCTTGGGGTTGCCACCACAGGGTACGCGAAGGACATCCTGAAAGATGTGCTCCATGCCGATGTTGCGCTGGTGGAAACTGTTGCTCACACCGAATCCGCGCTGAAGTTTTATGAAGACCCGCACGTGATTGTGGATGTTGGCGGGCAGGATATCAAGATCATCATCCTGCACAACGGACGCGTGAAAGATTTCAAGCTGAATACACAGTGCTCGGCGGGCAACGGGTATTTCCTGCAATCGACCGCCGAAGGTTTCGGATTGAGCGTTGAACAATACGCCGACCTGGCTTTTTCCGCGCAGGCCATGCCGGTGTTCGGCTACGGCTGTGCCGTGTTCATGCAGTCAGACATCGTAAACTTCCAGCGCCAGGGATGGCGAGCGGAGGAAATTCTCGCCGGCCTTGCGGCCGTCCTTCCCAAGAACGTATTTCTCTATGTCGCCAGCATTCCCAATCTTGCGGCGCTCGGGTCGCGTTTCGTTCTGCAAGGTGGAACGCAGAATAATCTGGCGGTAGTCAAAGCTGAGGTCGATTTCATCCGCAACAGTTTTCGAGCCGCGGGGAAACAGCCGGAAATCATCGTTCACGAGCATTGCGGCGAGTCGGGGGCGATCGGCGCGGCCGTCGAGTCGCTGCGCTTGTGGCGTAATGGCCAGCAGACCACCTTCGTCGGCCTAGAAGCCGTCCGCAAGATCGAATATCGCACCACGCGCAACGAAGCCACGCGCTGCAATTTCTGCAAAAACAACTGCCTGCGTACGTTTATTGACATCCGCACCGAACCCAAGGCTGACCTGAGCTTTGTTCCCATTCAGAAGGTCACCAAAGTTCCATTAATGCACGGCGAACAGCGGCTGATCATCGCCACCTGCGAAAAAGGGACGGTCGAAGATGTCAACGAGATGAAGGACATCAAGGCTGGGCTTGATCAGATCAGAGACGCGCATCCTAACTTTGTCGACATGGCTTCGAAGGAAGTCTTCCGCCCCGTGAGCGTTAAGAGCGTGGCTGATCCCATTCCGACCGTGAAGTTCTGGAATAAGGCCGTCAAAGAGCGCGTTCCGCTGATGGAAAATCGTAAGAAGCTGCGCGTCGGCATTCCGCGCGTGCTCAACATCTATACCTACGCGCCGCTGTTCAATGCCTACTTACAGAGTCTCGGGGTGCAGCCGGAAAACATTATTTACTCCGACTACACCAGTCCTGAACTTTATCGCGCCGGCGCGAGCCGCGGAGCAATCGATCCTTGCTTCCCAGCCAAGATTGGAATTTCACACGTCTACAACTTGATTCAGGAGAAGCATCGCAAAAAGCCGTTGAACGTGATCTTCTTCCCCATGTACGACGTGCTGCACTCACCACTAAAAAACATCGTCGGCGCGAATGCGTGCCCAACCGTGACCGCGACGCCCGAAACCGTGAAAGCCGCGTTCACCAAGGAGAACGACGTTTTCGCCGAACACAATGTGAAATACGTCGATCCGATCCTCAACTTTGCGGACCGCAAGTTGTTCGCATACCAGATGCTGCAGGCATGGCAGCCTATTCTCGGTTTGTCGGAAGAAGAGAATGATCGCGCGATCGAACTGGGTTTCCAGGCTCTCAAAGATTACGAAACCAGCATCCGCAAGCGTGCTCGCCAGGTTCTCGATGAACTCGAGCGCGAGGACCGCATCGGTATTGTGATGCTCGGGCGGCCCTACCACCACGATCCGGGTCTGAACCACGAAATTCTGGATGAATTCCAAAAGCTCGGATATCCGATCTTCTCCCAGAACACGCTTCCGCTCGACGAAGACCTTCTGGAGCGATTGTTCGGCGAAGAAGTGCGCGCCGGCGTGATCACAAGCCCACTGGATATTTCGGACGCATGGAAGAACTCGTATTCCTGCAGCACGAATCACAAAGTCTGGGCGGCCAAATTCACGGCTCGCCATCCCAACCTGGTTGCGCTCGAGGTTTCCAGCTTCAAATGCGGCCACGATGCGCCCATTTACGGTGTGGTAGAAGGCATAATTGAGCAATCGGGAACGCCGTATTTCTGCTTCAAAGACTTGGACGAGAACAAGCCGTCAGGTTCAATCAGAATTCGCGTAGAAACGATTGATTACTTCCTCCGCAGATATCGCGAGGAAGTGATTCGCAAGCGAAAGGCAAGCCAGGATATTGAAGCCCAATTGGCGGCGCTGGAAGCCGAGCTGCGTGGGCAAATCTCGTCTGATGCCGCGGCATTCCAAGCTCCGGACTTCGAGCCCGAGACTCAGGGCATGGCCGCGGATTAAGGTTGTCATCCTGAGCGCCGCGAAGGATCCATGCATTACGACTATCAACTGACTCGAATGTGACGCGCACGCTCAACCCACAAACAGCTTGTATAGCATCAGGTAGATGACCACCCCGGTCACAGAAACATACAGCCATAAGGGATACGTCCATCGGGCAATTACGCGATGCCGGTCGAACCGTTCTCGTAGCGCCCGGGTGAGCGTGATTATGATCAGGGGCACAATGACCGCCGCCAGAATCGTGTGCGAGATCAAGATGCTGAAGTATAGGGGTCTCGACCAACCCTGTCCTTGAAAGTGCACCGATCCAACGTGTGCGTGATAGTAAAGATAGCTGGAGAGAAATAGGGTAGATGAAACTAGCGCCGTAATCATCACCGCGCGGTGCGCGGCCATGCGCCCGCGTTTGATCAGTCCTCTTCCAATTAACAGCAGCACCGCGCTGGTCCCATTCAAGCTGGCGTCGAGCACGGGGAAGATTGCGTATTGGGCTGGAATCTGCATCACGCTGCCGGTTTTGTGGTGCGCCGGTTCACTATAAAGAAGCAGAGTCCAAACATGCAAACAGTGAACAGGACCAAGGCTGCTATAGAGGCCGAGAGGTAACCCACAGAGGATGTGGCTGGATACAGCAATCCCCGCAGTGCCTCCACTCCGTACGTCAACGGATTAATGCGCATCAGGACGCGCAGCCAGCCTGATGCCCCAGACAGCGGAAACAGCGCACCGGAGAGCAACCATAGAGGGATTAGAAAGAGATTGATGATGGCATGGAACGCCTGAGTAGAATCCATGGGCCATGCGATCGCGAAGCCAAGCGCGGTAAGCGCGAACGAAACCAGGAACACGACCAACACCACCAAGAGAAGCTGCCCAATGCTGATATGCACGCCCACGAATGGCGCAAAAGCCAGAAAGATTAATCCTTGAATCGTCGATAACGTCGTCCCGCCGAGAACCTTGCCCAGCACTATGGCAGAACGCGGAACCGGGGCAACCATCACGGAGAGTAAAAACCCTTCTTTGCGGTCCTCGATCACCGACATCATGGTGAAGATGGAAGTGAACAAGACGATCATAATCAGGGCCCCGGGATAGAAGTAATCGAGATAGTGTTGCTGTCCTGCAGCGTTGCCGGAACGAAATGAGGTTCCAAATCCCGATCCAATTACCAGCCAAAACAATACCGGCGATGCGATTACCCCGACAACGCGTGAGCGTTGGCGGTAGAAACGCACCACTTCCCGCCACCAAAGCGTGAACGCGGGGAGCACGATCCCCGCGGAAGCGGGAGTGTCCAACGCCGGTAAAGTTGCAGTTCGAGTTGCCATTCAGTCCCGTGTAGCGCCGGCATCCTGCCGGCAGATTCAACTCTCTTGTTCTTCGCTCCAGAATTTGTGTCCGGTACGGTGAATAAAGACATCTTCCAACCTCGGCTTACTGACCGAAATAGCTTCAATCTCGCCGGGAAAAGCCTCGACTACGTCAGTGATGAAGCGGTGCCCGTGCTCACGCTCCAGGCGAACTTGTCCCTGAAGCACTTGCGCATCCACCTGGAACCGTTCGCGAATGCGCCCGGCCAGCGACTCGGGATTCTTCGCATCCAGCACAATCACATCCCCGCCGACCTCGTGCTTGAGTTCGTCAGGCGTCCCCAGCGCGACCATTTTGCCCTCGTTGAGAATAGCCAGACGATCACAGCGCTCGGCTTCTTCCATGAGATGTGTCGTGATGAGAACGGTCACGTGTTCCTGATCGCGCAACGTCGTCAAATATTGCCATAAATCGCGCCGGGCTCCCGGATCTAGCCCGGTGGTCGGCTCGTCCAGCAACAAAACTGAAGGATGATGAAGCAGGCCTTTGGCTAGTTCCAGACGTCGCTGCATACCGCCGGAAAACGTTTCAGCTTTCTCATCGGCGCGATCGGCCAATCCTACACGAGCGAGCATTTCCACAATTCGTGCCTGTAACGTCTTTCCATGCAGACCGTACAGATGGCCCTGGTGCGTAAGATTCTCTGCCGCGGTCAGCTTTACGTCGATGCTCTGAGCTTGAAAAACCACACCGATCTGGCGGCGCAAACTGTTGGGATCACGCGCCACGTCAAATCCCATGATTGTGGCCCGGCCGGCCACCGGAACCATGAGAGTAGAAAGAATCCGAAACAGGGTCGTCTTGCCGCTGCCGTTCGGTCCCAAAAGCCCAAACAACTCGGCCGGCCGGACGTCAAATGAGACGCCGTTCAAAGCTGTGCGGCTGGCATACTGGTGCACCACGTCCTGAACCGAAATTGCAACGGACTGGTTGATACCGGGCTCTGCTGTGGGGCTAATAACCGTGGGTTCGGAGGCCACAAGGTATTTTACGACGAGACCTAGTTGAACATCATCTGTAACAATAGTTCCAAATTACTGCCCGAGTTGCCAAAGTTAACAAAGACATCGTCATGAGAATCTTGGTTACAGGAAGCGCCGGTCACCTGGGAGAAGCCTTGGTGCGCACGCTTCAGGATCGGAAGCACGAGGTCGTCGGTCTCGATATCCGTGATTCGCCATTTAGCACCTATGTCGGCTCAATAGCAGATCGTGCTTGCGTAAGGCGTTGTATGAAGGGGGTACAGGCGGTTTTGCATGCCGCAACACTGCACAAACCTCATGTAGCTACACATGCCCGGCAGGAATTTATTGATACCAACATCACTGGAACCCTCAATCTCCTGGAAGAGGCGGTGAAGCAGGGCGTTGAGTCCTTTGTGTTCACCATCACAACCAGTGCTTTTGGTAGTGCCCTTGTGCCTCCGCCTGGAGCCCCGGCCGCGTGGGTCACGGAGGAGATCTCGCCGGTGCCGAAGAATATCTATGGCGCGACCAAGGCAGCCGCGGAGGATCTTTGTCAGGTGTTTCACAGGAATTACGGGCTTCCATGCCTGATTTTGAGGACCTCACGTTTTTTCCCCGAGGAGGATGACAATCGTCGAGTGCGTGAAGCTTACTCGGACGATAATGCCAAGGCGAACGAATATCTCTACAGAAGAGTAGACATTGAGGATGTTGTGAGCGCGCACCTGCTTGCCCTCGGGCAGGCACCAACAATCGGTTTCCGGAAATACATCATCAGCGCAACCACTCCGTTCTTGCCCGAGGATCTGCCGGGGTTGCGCACTGATGCGCCGCGGGTCGTCCGGCGGCGAGTTCCTACTTATGGAGCGGAATATCAGCGTCGTGGATGGAAAATGTTTCCCACCATCGATCGGGTTTATGTGAATGAGCGCGCGCGAAAAGAACTGGGATGGGAGCCGCGATTCGCTTTTGCGTACATAATTGCCCGGCTTAGGGGAGGGGAGGATCTGAGAAGCACTCTCGCCCGGACTATTGGGTCAAAGGGATACCACGACAAAGTATTTGCCGATGGGCCTTATCCGGTAGAGTAGCCCTGGGGTTGGGGTGCCTGTTTGCGATGTCTTATGCAGGTACGGGTGTGTGCGCTCGGCGCGCCACCCGCTCTTCGAACGATACGGGCACGTGCCGCCAGACCTGGATAGCAAGAATGACAGCCGTTGCCAACAGCAACGCTCCTACCGCCACGTGGGCCACAGTCGAGATTACCATGGGCGACTCCGGTTGGACTGCATCCCGCCCCCAGGCCACACGTGCCAGGAACGCAAGAAATCCCAGGCAAAGCTGGGCAATCATCAAGGCCAAAAGCAAAATCGACGGCCGGCGCACAGCAGCAATCTTTGAGTACAGCGACAGCGCCCGAATCGCAGTCCACGTCAGCACAATTGCGACCACTGGTGCATTTACTACATGCGGCCACCAACTCATCCCATGATGGCGGAACATCGCGCCGAGAATCAGTTGCACGTAGAGCACGAAAATCGAAAACAGACATAAAGCAATAAGCGAGGGGCGATGCACGTCCAACTCGACCTGCGGAACTTCCTCCACCCACTTCGATCCGGTAAATACGGCGATGGCTACCGTCAGGCAAAAGAAAGTTTGGGCCAACGCAGCGTGGGAGGATGAAATTAACGGTGGAAGATAGAACAATACAGTAAGCCCGCCGAGAATGCCCTGCGCGATGACAGTGCCCAGCGCGGCAATACCGAGGTATTTCATCCAGCGGCGCTTATCGGCGCGCCACGTCCAGATTGCAAGAACGATCGTTAGCAGGCCAGCTACCTGAGCGATCATGCGATGGATGTGTTCAAAGCGCACGCCGCCGACCAGGCGCGGGATTTTATAAAGCGAGCCAAAGGAAGTGGGCCAATCGGGGACGGAAAGCCCCGCGTCGTTGCTGGTTACTAATGCGCCCGCAATGATCAGCAAAAAAGTCCACCCTGCCAGGCAGGTGGCGAACCTATGAAGCGCGGGATTGTACGGTGTCGTGAGGCCCTTCAGAGTCCACTCCTTAAGATGTGGAAGCGGGTGGGCAAGTCCGGCCCACCCCCAAAGAAATTAACAGCTATTGCTGTTTGAAAGTCGCATCCACTGTTTTGCTGTCCTTGGCGGCCAAGGTGACCTTCTCGTCCTGTTCTCCGAGTTTCTCTTGGACGAAGGCGATCGTATAATCGCCCGGCGGCAAGCCCTTTATCTCGTACTTGCCCTTGTCGTCGGTGACGGCGTAGAAGGGACTCTTCACCACGTTAATGTACATCCGCATCCACGGGTGCTGGTTACACTTCACGGGTAGCATGATTTCTTCACGAGAAAAGCTCTTCTCGATGGGAGCGGCCTGAGGCGGCTGTGATTCGTTCCACTCACGGTTATCTGCCGGTGTCGGGTGGATGTTGTGCGTCGTCGGATCGTCGTTCTTGATTTCGATGTTCTGACCAGCCATGACACCCAGCACGTGGGGATGGTATTTGCAGCCTTGCTGATCGATGGTGACCGAGTCCTTGGGCACGTCAAAAGTGCGGTTTCCCAGCCCGTCCTTCACGTAGACGAACACGTTGACCAGGTCGCCATTAGCTGCCACGATGGTTTCGGCGGCGTTTGTTCCTTTGCAGGCCGGATCCTGACTCATGTCGATTTTGGCTGCCTTCGGAGCAGCGCCATCCAACTTTACGGTTCCGCTGACGCCGGCCACAGTGTTCGGGTCGATCGGCGTGGCGGCAGGTTGCGCAGCGGGCGCCGCCGCGGGTTGCGCCTCTGGATTTTCTTTCTTGCTGCAACCTGCAAGCAACAAGAACGCCATGCAGAGCAGTCCGAGCATCGCTATCCATGCTTTCTCATTCATTATTTCGCCCTCTCTTGGAAGTTATTGAAACGGCCTGAAATTTGCGCGGGCGAGGACGCCCGCCGATGTGCCTTCTTTGGTTGTTTCTGAAACTCAACATTTTACCGCGATTCATCCGTACTTGCAGCGCTTGATGACGCCACGGGCGCGCTTTTTCCTGGAGGTTCCTTCGAAGCTGTCGTCCGGCCCATCGACGCAGCAACACGCCGCTGTTCTTCTGGCGTAAGCTGAAAAATGTAATTAACCAGCAATTTCGACTGGTCCTGCTCGTACCCTTGGAAGGAGGGCGGCGTCGGGCCCGCGAAGACCCAGTGATCATTTTGGCGCCGGAACAACCCTGACGGCATGGACGTTCCCGGACTGATGGCCTGCGGGTCTAACACCCAGCGATCGGCCCAGTCAGGTTTCAGCCGCTCCTTGGCCAGCAGGAAATTCGGAGCGGTAGCAATTTTGTCGTGCTGCGGGTCGCCAGTGGCATGGCACTTCAGACAGGGCGCACCTGTGCTCGAAAACAAACTCCGTGCCATCTCTGTTTCCTTGGCCGTGAGCAACGGAACCTGCTCCGGTATATAAGGCATCGGTTGTTGCGAAAGCGCCTGGAAAAAGCGTACTAACTTGCGCAGTTCATTGTCCGAGAATGAGAAAGTAGGCATGCGCACTTTAAGGTACGGACGCACTCCGTTGCGATTCGTATCGGACTCGCTCAACGCCGGATTCGAAAGGAATCGGCGCAGCCACTCCGGATTTACGCGTGCCCCTTCGGTCAAGAGCTTGGGCGGTGACTGCTCGGGCGTGTCGCGATACTGCGCCAATCCCATCAGAACAGTTTTCTGCCCAGGAATGAACTGATGGCACCCTATGCAGTTGTATTTTTTGACAATCCACCAGCCTTCCTGAATATCATGCCGCGCGTCGCCAGGTTTGTACTGATAACTGGCGGGCAGGGAAGACTCCTCGCTACCCATCAGGAACGTGGTCAAGGCCAGAACCTGCTCCTGATTGAGGTGTAGATTCGGCATTCTGAGGGCTTCAGTTTCCGACTTAACCTTGCCTTTGTCGTAAACGTTCGGCTCGGCCAACTTATGCTCAAAAAATCCCTTGTGGTTGTACCAAGGACCCTTGGCCGGTCCCCCGGGCAAACGCGCCAGGTCCTCAGGATCGGTGATCGGTTCCTCCGTCCCACGCTGCGCAGGTACGGTGAAGAGCGCGAAATCCAGCCGTTCGATGGGCTTACTACCTTCGTAGGTTAGTTCCGTTCCGATGCGGCCTTCATCTTCCAGCCCAGAGATTTCGTGGCAACCAGCGCACCCGTAATGGCGGATCCACTTCTTGCCTTCCTCCTTTAAAGCAGGATCATCCATGAAGGACGCCGCCGCGTACCCAGAAGGCTCCTGTTTCTTCTGCGTCATGAGATATGACGCGATATCCTGCGCATCCTCGATGCTCAGCCGCAAGCTTGGCATCACTGTCATGTTTTGCACTTGCAGTTCATGACCGTCATTTGGACACTGGCTGTGCTCAAGATCGAACTGATACGGCAAGCCCTTCTTGGCGTAGTCCTCCGGGCCGATGTCTTTCTTCTCGTATGGACAATAGGGGCGGGTGCGCTGCCGGGCATTGTGAATCCAGCGCACCAGGTAATCATAGTTTGCCTTTTCGCCCTCGCGCGTGAGATTCGCCGCAAAGGTACCGCCCATCAGCTGATTGCCTTCGCCAATAGAATGGCAAGCCAAGCATCCACGCGTTTCAAACAGTTCCTTGCCGTGCTCCGCATTCCCAGGTTTTTGCTTGGGCAATGGATCAGTCAACGCCGATTGCCACAAGTAAGCCGAGATTGCCTGAATCTGGTGATCCGTCAGGCGGAAGTTGGGCATCTTGGTCGTGGGACGAAAGTCAGTCGGCCTCTTAAGCCACACCGGGATCCAGTTCTTGTTCAGCTTGAGCCGCGCATCCTTGAGATTCGGCCCAACTTTCTTCGTGTCCTGCATCAGGCTGTGCGATTGAAAATCGAGTTGCTGAATGCGGCCATCGATCCTGCTATTTTCCACTTTCAGACCGACCGCTTGATCGTTTAAGCGGTTGGCTTCTTCGTTGGTCTCGGCCGCGTCGGCCTGCTTCATAAAATCGGCAGCCAGTTTCAGGTTCTCTTTTTTCTGCTGTTCAAATTGCTTGATCTGCTGGCTGACGGTGTTCAGGTCTTCCGGTTCTTTGTCGTAACCCTCGTAGCGATGGCATCCTACACAGCCCTTCTGACGGAAGAGATCTTTGCCCTCGTTAATGACTGTCCACTGCACATCACCGCTGACCAGCACCATGTCGGCGGCGTGGCAGTTCTGGCATCCTGCCTGCACGTTTTCCTTGGGATAAAGCGGCCAGAGCCAGTGCTCATAGTTTCCATGGGCTTTCTCGATGCTGGTGGTGGCGCGTCCATTGCCCTGATGACAAGGGGAACAGCCGAACTTTTCCGGATCGTGGATTTTCAGCAGTTCGGGCTGAGGGTGGCTGACGAATGCCTCCGCGTACTCGTCAGGCCGTTTCTCGCCTTTAGCCATCAAGGAAACCGCCGTAAGTTTCAACGGTTCGCGAATCCCCATGTGGCACGATTCACATCGGTCGACTATGCCGGCATCCGCAACATTGATCTGAACAATCTGGGCCTCCCACTCGGCCGTCTTCTTCTTCAAGCCCTCGATCTGGGCCGGCGTGAGATCCACCATGTGCTCAGTAATGTAAGCAGACATCTTGTTGTTGGCTTCGGTGACCGGCTTCAGCACCTCGCCAAGCTCGGCATTCAGCTTGGTCCGTTGATCCCTGAATTCGTTGTACTTCTCTTCGAGCTGACTGAAGTTGTATTTCTCCCTGTGACCATCCGGATATTCGACCGTCGCCAACTTGTCCTTGTATTCCTTGATTTCATTCTGCTTGCTCTTCTTGCCGGCGGGGCTGGTGTCGGTTTCCATCTCGTAGGTGAGAGCATTCACGTAAGCGCGCCGGTCAGTGAATACGCTTTGCACTGCAAGAATGTTGGCGTTTAGCGCCGTGATTTGCTTCTGCAACTCGTCCCTGCGAGGCTTCGCCTGCTGGTAGACCTGCTGATATTCGTCCTCCAACTTGCGGTAATCGGGGTCTTGTTCGACATCTTTCTCCGATTTCGTCGATTTGGATTCAGCGGTTTTCAGGAAAGAGGAATAGCGGTCCTTCCACGCGTGCTGAAACGCTTTCCAGGGCCGTTGACCGTAATCTTCGTCCCACAGAGCCCAAAAGAGGCTGGCTGTGAGGATGACCATCGAAATCACGTAATAAAGCGCGTAGGATTTCGTGACAATCGGATCTTGCTCGGGAATTGGTTGTTCAGGCAACAGATTCTCCTAAACCGTCGCTGGCCGTTCGTCGTCCGCAAAAGCCAACGGCCAACGACGAACAGCGAACGACGCTTCACACGTTAAACCACGGCGTAATCCAGACGTACTTGATGTGCCATAACAGTCTCAGCAGCATCTTGCAAGGCAAGGCGATCATGATGAGTAAGAACACCATCATGATGTTGTATTGCAAAAAACTCATGCGCTTGTAATCCTTCGGGTTATATCGGCGGAACAGCGCGTGCACGATGAAGCCGCCGATCAGGAAATAGCCGCCGACCACAATCGCGCCGAAGATCCCTTTTCCGAGATTCGACGTGATGCCGAAGATATCGGGCAGATCACGGTTCACTTCGTAGATCAAACGGTTGTGATCCCAGGTTTGTCCCGGCCAGAACCACTGCCAACCTGGACCACGAATAAAGGTTCCAATGATGATCATCGACACCCACAGCACGAGAAAACCGAACAGAAACGTGCCGATCGCGAACTTTCGTTGTTTCCATGTGTAATAGCCGCTGCCCAGCGGATTGGTATCAATGTACGGAATCACCATGAGGCCAATGATGATCAGCGTTGGCATCACCACGCCGGCAATCCAGGGGTCGAAATACACGAGCATTTCCTGAAGTCCGAGAAAGTACCAGGGAGCCTTGGCCGGATTCATGGTGAGGTTGGGATTGGATGGTTCCTCCAGTGGAGCGTACAGCGTGATCGACCAGACCATGAGAATAGCGGTGACGATGATGGCGGCGAGGAATTCAATGCGGAGGAGAAACGGCCAAACATGGACCTCTTTTTGCCAGCCGGGACGGAAAGGCCAGGTCTTACGATGATGAGTTTTCGCCATCGCAGGGTTGGTTTCCAGTTCGGCAATGAGTTGGTCGTTCGCGTGTGCTTGCTTCCACGCCAGATAGCAGTAGAAGATCAGCAAAGGAATGAGCGCAACGATCGGAACGTTATCAGGCGCGGAAGCAATTTCCCAGAGTTGATGCCAGTCCATAAGTTCTCCACTGACTGTGTGGGGACAGGCGTCCCCGCCCGCCCGGCCCGAGCGGAGCTCGGCGAGTCGCTTCAATACCCACTGCGGAGCTTCGCTCCGCCGGACAGCCGAGAGCGGCTGTCCCTACGTTACTCAACCCTTCGCCGCGGCTTGTCGGCTTCTTCGGTCAGAATCACCGGCGCCGGTCCGGAGATGCCACCATCTTTCCTGACGCGCCAGAAGTGCACGATCATCAGTACCGACGCAACAATCGGAATACCGATGCAGTGCCAAATATAAGAACGTAGCAGGGCATTGGCATCCACAATCGAGCCGCCAAGCAAGCCAAAACGCACATCGTTGTAGGGCGTCATGCCCAGTTGCTTGCCGAACGGACCTTCGTGTCCGAGCAGCGGCGTGGCCCTCGCCATGTTCGTTCCCACCGTCACCGCCCAGAATCCCAATTGATCATCGGGAAGCAGATAGCCGGTGAACGAAAGCAGCAGCGTAAAGACCAGTAGCAGGACACCGATATTCCAGTTGAACTCGCGAGGCTTTTTGTATGAGCCGGTCAGGAACACGCGAAACATATGCAGCCAGACGGCAATCACCATCAGGTGAGCGGCCCAGCGATGCATGTTGCGCAACAACTTGCCGAAGGGCACATCGTGTTCGAGATACAGGACATCGCGAAATGCCTGAACCTTGCTGGGATGGTAGTAGAACATCAGCAGTACGCCGGTGAACGTCAGCACGATAAAGAGATAGAAGGTGATTCCGCCCATGCCCCAGGTGTAGCTGTAACGCACCGCGTCGCGATTAATCTTGGCGGGATGGAGATGGAGAAAGACATTGGAAAGTACGCCCAAAGCGCGGTTGCGCGGAGTATCGTCGTGCTTGTGGCGGAAGATCGAGGTAAAGACCTGGGTTTTGGTCGGGTCCTTCAATCCCTCAATCTGCTCTTTGACCTTCAGCGGCATGTCAGTCTTGAGCGACTGAACATCCTCCTTGACGCCCGCTTTCACGCGCTCCAAGAGACGCACGCGATTGCCGTTTTTCCCGTTTCCGTTTTCCTCAGGCATGTAAGACCTCTTTGAATCCGCCTTGCAGAAGACCCAACTGCCTCGCCAGGAATTCTCTATCCCGGCAGGTAGGCCCCCGGATCGTTAAACTGGCTGGGCTGACCCTTTGGCCATTGATACAGCTTGGCCACATCCACCGTAATTTGCCCATCCGGCGCAATTTCGATGTGCGCGCGATCCATCGGACGCGGAGCTGGTCCTTCGAAATTGATACCTTCGCTGTCGTAGCCACTGCCGTGGCATGGACATTTGAACTTGTTTTCGCTCGGCTTCCAGTCAGGTGTGCAACCGAGATGGGTGCAACGTGCGTAAATCACAAATAGACGATCCGGCGTGCGATCCACCCAAATGCGATATTTCTGCTGCCACTTGGTATCCACTCCGAGGCCATATTCCTCGGGGTAGCCGATCTTAAAACTGGTTGCAGGCTCAAACAGAGTGCGTGGCAGAAAAAAGCGAAAGAAAGCCAGAAACCACGCCGTCAGGAATGCCGCCACTGACGCCCAAACCATTCGTCTGCGTGCGCGATTGATTTCGTTGTCTTCTGGCCCGATCGCCGCAACGCCTCCGGCGGGCGCAGCCTTCGATGTGCCCACGGCAGGCGTTCCAACATATTTAGTGGATTGTCCGGCCCGGTCCACCGAAGCTGCTGCAGAAGCAGCTACCGCCG
>Ga0187781_10000193_pt1 | contig 42682 bp, 42 predicted proteins | sample 0715_SJ02_MP02_2_FD_132447 | JGI IMG/M metagenome (GOLD analysis project Ga0187781, IMG submission 132447) | Tropical peat soil microbial communities from peatlands in Department of Meta, Colombia - 0715_SJ02_MP02_20_MG | ecosystem: Environmental > Terrestrial > Soil > Wetlands > Peat | place... | reverse complement strand
TGATCTACGAAAACCAGTGACAAGCCCAATTTGTAGGGTCGGTTGGAAATGTCCGATGTGGCAATTGTTCCGTCCCCGTCGAAAGTACCCTGCAACCTGACGCCAAGAGTGATACATGGGCACGTTAAACGAGTGGCAGGAAGAAGATAAGGAGCAAGGGTTATTACTGCTCGATAAGGTAGAAGCGGAGAGGTAGAGCAACCATTCCTCAAGCCTTTGTGCTAATCAACGCTGACCTAGGTGCAGAAGAGGACCTCCTGAAGAAGCTCAGGGAGATCCCGAACGTAAAGGAGGTCTATGTTGTCTACGGGGTGTACGATATCGTTGCCAGGGTGGAGGCGGACACGATGGAGAAAGTGAAGGAAACCATCACCTGGCACATTCGCCGTCTCGACAAGGTGAGGAGCACCCTCACCATGATCGTGGTCGAGGCGTAAGAGCAACAAATTTCCCACGTTAAAATAAGCCGAACGCCCCAGTGAGTTCCATGCGTTGCCTTGTGGGCATAGACGACACCGACTCGTCCCGCGGGTACTGCACGACATACCTTGCCTACAGAATTGCTTGTGACCTCCGTCCCGATGTCGTCGTCCTCCCATTTCCTAGGCTCGTAAGGCTGAACCCGAACATCCCGTTCAAAACGAGGGGGAACGCAGCCGTCTGCCTTCTCGTGGAAACCAGAGACTCCGACCGCGCCTTCGAACTCATATCGGCCAAGGTGAAGGAACTTTCAGACGTAGGCGGGGGCGCCAACTCGGGGGTGGTCTTCCTGGACGACCCCTTCGTCGCCCCTAGGTTCGAGTCTCTGTATCTAGATGCCCTTACCGGGCTAGTAAGCCCCCACCGGGTCAGGCGGCTGATAGGAGAACTGGGGGCGAGGAGCCTTGAGCTGGGGAACGGAATGGGCCAGGTCGGCGCCTCGAGCTCCCTCGGATTCAGCACGAGGTTCGACCACACCTACGAGCTCATCGCCTACAGGCGGAAGGAGTCGTGGGGGACGAGGCGCATGATCGAAAGTTCCTCGGTCAGAGACATGGACGCTAGGACCTTCCCTCACACCTTCAACAACTACGACTACCAGAAGCGGAAGGTGCTGATCGCGCCGCACGGGCCCGATCCTGTCTTCGCCGGAATCAGGGGGGATTCGCCTAGGACCGTGATAGAAGCCTTCGGCATGGTCCGATATGACGAGGCTCTGCAGGGTCACATGATCTACGTCTCCAACCAGCACACTGACGCGCACCTTCGACGAGAGCTCGAGTGGAAGGTCTACTCGTCCGGTTGGCTTGACGGCGCCGTCGAAGAAGTAGCAGTCGGCGCCGGGGGACACGTGTACGTAACGCTAAGGACAGGCGCGGGGAACCGCATCGTCGCCGCCTACGAGCCCACGGGAGACCTTAGGAGGACGGCCAGGCTGCTCCGTCCAGGGGACAGGATCAGGGCGTACGGCGGCGTGAGGAGACCTACCTCTCTACACCCTGCGGTCCTCAACCTGGAGAAATTCAAGCTCGTTCCCCCGGTTGGGCCAGGGCACATACCTCAGGGGACATACATATCGTCGCCGCGTGCAAACAGGCACCTCACCAAGCCACTGATTAGGTACGGCCACGAGGACTACGCGAATGGGGAGGCGGTTGAGGGGTGGCTTGAGGGCTTGACTACGCGGCCGATAGTGCGTGTTTGAAGTCCTCCACCAGGTCATCGGCGTCCTCGATGCCGACCGACACCCTCACTAGGGTCTCGGGTATCCCTGTCAGGGCCCTTTCCTTGGCAGACATCTGGGTGTGCGTGATGTTGTAGGGCTGTGACACGAGGGTCCCCACCCCTCCGAGGCTCGCGGCGAGGGTCGCGACCTTCAGAGACTCGGTGAACCTCATGGCGTCCTTGGTGGTCCCTCTAATCTCGAAGCTGAGCATCCCCCCGAAACCCTTCATCTGTCTCTTCGCGAGCTGGTGCTGAGGATGCGTCTTCAGGCCAGGGTAGTGAACTTCCGCCACCCTCCTGTGAGTCGAAAGGAACTCCGCCAGGACCATCGCCGTTGCATTCTGCTGCCTGACCCGGATGGCCATGGTCTTCATCCCCCGGAGGATGAGCCATGCCGGGAGAGGGTCGAGCGTCCCCCCAAGGTCCCTCCTCATCATCTTGATCTTGTGGGCGTTCCCACTGCTGGCCACGGCCGCGCCTGCGGTAAGATCTGCATGCCCGTTGATGTACTTAGTCACGCTGTGGAGAACGACATCTGCCCCCAGGACCATGGGGTTCTGGTTTATGGGCGACGCGAAAGTGTTGTCCACCATAAGGACCGCGCCATGCGAGTGGGCGAGCCTCGCCGCCTTCCTTATGTCGACAATCTTCAGCGTCGGGTTGGTAGGGCTCTCGATGTAGACGATGCCGGTTTCCTTCTTCACACCTCGCTCCAGGGCGCCGATTTCGGAGCCATCGACCAGGGTCGTGTCGAATCCCAAGTCCGGGAGAATGTCGTGCAGAAGCGCATAGGTCCCTCCATAGAGGTCCTTGATAGCAAGGATGTGGACCCCCTTCCTGAGGAAAGAGAAGACCGAAGTCGAGATCGCGGCCATCCCGGATGAAAACCCCGCCCCGCCTCCGCCATGCTCGAGGGCGGCGAGCTTCTTCTCAAGTCTGACGACCGTGGGGTTCTCCCACCTAGAGTAGGTGTAGCCTTTCTCTCCGAAGCCCCCGACCGCCACGGGGACGTCTTCCGCTCTCCTGAATCCGAACGTCGACGTCTCGAAAATTGGGGCGGTGACCGATCCCGTTTGCTCATCAAAGGGCTCGGCCTCGTGGACCGACCGAGTTGAGTCCCCGGGCAATTCGCCAGCGCCTAAGGAGTGGGGCGTAAATAGATAGCGAAAGCGGAGACGCTTCATAAGACACCCCTGCATCGCTGAAGGCGTGAGCGAATGGGCGCTCCTGGGCGTGCCGATCTACACCCTTTCCAGCTACAGGGGGATGGGGGACGCTCCTATGGCGCTCAGGAAGGGAGGCATTGTTGAATCTCTGGGCGCCCCTCCTGACTATGGCGACGTGGAGATACCGCGGCTAAAGAAAGACCTGGCGGAAGGAAAAACCAAGAACCTTACACATTTCAGAAATGCGACTTCGCTGACCTATGCGCGGACGAAGGCATCTAAGCAAGAATGCCTTCTGATCCTCGGAGGGGAGTGCTCCGAGACAGTCGGAGTTATGGCGGGACTCGCCGAAGCCTATGGTGGTAAGCCAGGGATGCTCTGGCTGGACGCCCATGGTGACTTCAACATCCCTGAGACTTCCCCCTCGGGATACATAGGGGGAATGTGCCTCGCCTTTGCATGCGGGATGGCACCCGGCCTCGATCTGGGGGCAGGCCCTGCGCCACCTCCACTGGCAGGTGAGCGCCTCGTGCATGTGGGTTCTCGTGCCCTCGACCCACCCGAAGTGGCGGCTTTCAACTCCTCCCCGGCCAAGCTCTTTACGGCACAGCAGGTAAAGAAGGTGGGGGCACCTGATGTGGCAGAGGAGGCTGCCAGACACCTCGACAACAGGTCTGACTGGATAGCCTGTCACCTCGACATTGACGTTGTGGACCCTGAACTCATCCCTGCCGTGAACTATCCCACCCCTGACGGGCTGACGATTGAGGAGACATCGGTGGTCATTCGCAAGCTTTTCGGAACGGGGAAGGTGCGTGCGCTCGAGCTTGCGGCCTATAACCCATCCAAGGACAGAGGCGCTGCATCCGCCGAAAGGGTAATCGAACTGCTCAGGGCAAGCCTCGGGTGAGAGAGTCTAGAAGTAGCGAGGGGTGGTTAAATACGCAAGCCACCTAGTTGCCTGTTGGGCGCCCATGAGGCTTGGTTAGCTGGCCTCGTCGATGGTGAAGGATGCTTCACCCTAAGTATTTCTGTACAACACAAGCACTCCTTGCACATAGCACCTCGCTTCTCCATTTCGATGAAGCAGGGAGAATGGGCTGAACACGTGTCACAAATCTTGAATCGGCACGGAATTCCATTTAACGTCAGGATAAGGAAGAACCAATTCGAAATCACGGTGAGCAGTGGAGTGGCTGTGAAGAGGCTCATCGGCATACTCCTGCCTTACCTCGTGGTCAAGAAGCCGTTAGCTCAGAAGCTTGCCGCATTCCCAAGAGCACCTGCGCGCAACAGGTTCACTTGGGTAGACGATACCTATCTCAAAGAAATCTGCAATCTTGTTGATTATGTCAGGAGATTCAATAAAGGAAAGAATCGAAAACACAAGTGGGACGGTAATGCGATTAGGAGCTTCTTCAATGAGTAGCGAGGGGAGGACTCTCCGGGGATCTCTCCCCTTTTGAACAAACGGAGGGGTTTACCCCTTCTCCGCTCTGCGGGTCTCTCGGCTTTCGCTTATGAGCCCGCCGGGATGATCCGCCAGCTTCTTGCGAAGCACCTGGCTTCCCCACCTCGCTTTGACGGGCTTGAAACGTATCGTCCTTAAGTCTTCCCCGGGGGGTTCACTTCGAGACCGGATACTGCATGCAGGCTGCTCTATAATACCTGCAGCACGTGCACTTGGTACAGCTCTCGTAATCCTTGTGCTTGCAGACCCTACAGACGCAGGAGGCCATTATTTCGCCGCCCCTGATTCAGGCTCTTTAATTTTGTCGAGGATGAGCTTCTCCGGATCCTCCCCCAAGTCCTCCGCCAGGCTTCGTTTCAGCGCGAGCAGCCTCCCCACGTCGTGGGCCTTCGCCGTGAACCTGTGGACCTCCTCCCCGAAGGGTCTCACCTTGTCGGCATCGACCATCTTGTCGGCGAAGCAGACTATCCTCTGCTCGAGTGTGCGGGGGATGTAGTCGAAGTCAGGGAGCCCCAGCTTCTTTGCTTCCTCGGGTGTTATGCCCGCCCCGACGTGCCTCCTCACGATCTCGACCACCTTCCTGTCCACCCCCTCCTTCTCGAGCATCTCGGCGCCCTGGACGCCGTGCATCACAGTCTGGGACCTTGTCCTTCCGATGTCGTGCAGGAGCGCACCCGCAATCACTGCCTGCTCGTCCACTGGGAGGCCCCTACGTTCGGCCTCATCAGCGATTATCTCGGCTGCCATGGCTACAGCCTGGCAGTGCCTGATGATGTGGGCCCCGGTCTTGTATCTGGTATGGATTGCCATGGCGTCCCCTTCGGAGGGGATCACTTGGCGAGTTCCTCTTCGAGCTGGTTGATCTTCCAGCGCAGGGCATCCTTCAGCTCAGTGTTGTCCAGGCGGTTGAGTGGCTTTCCGCACGTCGGGCACTTGAAGAAGTTCTCCATGGCGTCCTCGAATGTCCTGGTCTGGCACGTGGGGGTTCCGCAATGGTAGAACTCGTGCATCTCCTCGTACTCCATCCTCTGCTTCAGCCTGCCAAGGACTTTCCGCCTCTGAGTCTGAATGAAGCCGTCTGTCTGGTCCCGCTGGGCTTTCCACCTGTATACGAACCACCCCCTCTTCGGATCTCTCACCCTCACCCCCGTGATCAGGCTCCGGCCGAACAGGTCGTAGAGGGCTTTCCTCACAGTCTTGATTTTTAGCCCCGTCGCCGAAGCAATCTCCTCGTCGGTAGCATTCTCGTTGTTCAGGAGGGCCCTGGCAACCCTGACGTAGTCAGGTCCGCCGATAAGACCGGCTACCTTTACGAATGTGTCCTCATATTCAATTTTCAATTCTCTACAACTCTCTTGCCGTGGGCGTTGGGCAAGATTCTAAGCTTACTTTTTGGAAACGTCCTCTTAAGCTCTTCCCCGCCCTGGATTTCATGTAATGCGATCGCGAGGGCGGCCACCTCGGAATGGGGTTGCGATGTGACAGCGACGTTGAAGTCCGCTTCATGGTATACCCTACCAGGGACCTTCGGCCCCCCCACCACTAAGAGTATGCTGTCCAGTTTCCTAAGGTCCTGGACTACGTCCTGGAGGGGGAGGCCATACATCGTCAGGTGCACCACGCTCCGGCCTTCCTTCTTGGCCTCCTGGATGACCTTCCTCCACGGCACGCCCAGGGTCGCCTCGAATCTCCCTCCCCAGGTCCTGTTGACCTCCTCGAGGGTTCCCGTCACGTCCTTCTCGGCGTCATCCAGATAGATTGACTCCGCCCCCAGCGCTCTGGATACAAGGCATAGGTGGGTGAGTGTCCTGTCGTCCCGGACGTAGCGCTGCCCCACACGGAGCACCCTGATGCTCTTCATCAGCGGCCTGACCGCGTCCAGAGCGACTAGATGAATGATTAGAGCCCCGTCTCGTGCGCTCCAAAACCTGGCAGCGATGGCAGCCCCCCCTCGTTCTGTCGCTGGAGCCCGTCTTCATGGCCGGTAGCTCAGCCTTCGCGTAGAATCGCCACCCCTTTATTGGAGGGCTCCCTACTCGACTTCGTTGGATTCTCGTGCCGATATCAGGCGCCTCGCGATAATGGTCGACTACCTCTTCGGCAGGGGGGTCAGCAGGGCCCTCCCGAAGGAGGGGTTCCGGCTTTACTACTCCCGCAGGTCAGGGAGGGTAAAGACAATCTTCTTCGACGGGGAGCTCTTCGCTACGATCAAACCGAACGGGGCGATGGCGCTCTCCGTTGCCGGGGCCACAATGCTCGCACGGAGCCCCAGGTTCAGGCAGAACTGTGTCCAAGTCTCGGACGACGTGGCCGAATTCGTCAAGGGAGGGAAGTCGGTCTTCTGCAAATTCGTGAGGTGGGCCGGGAAGAACGTGTATCCCAAGGGTGAAGTAGCTGTCATCGACGGCAGCGGGAAGGTCATTGGAGTCGGCATGGCCATCCTGAATGGAGCCGCGATGGCACAGTTTAAGTCGGGGGCGGCCGTGAAGGTAAGAGCAGGACTCAGCAAATGAAGATGGACAACAGGAATGCCCGGCGCATGATGGACCGCCTGGGGATCAACATGAAAGAGATACAGAATGTTCAGGAGGTCATCATCCGGACCTCCGACAAGGAATTGCACATCACGAACGCCTCGGTGTCCGAGGTGAACGCCCAGGGGAACAGGATGTTCCAGGTCGCAGGAGACGTGGAGGAGGTAGAAGTCGAAAAGAAGACATTCAGCGAAGAAGACATACTGCTCGTCCAGCAACAGACGGGAGCCACGAAGGAGAGGGCTGCGGCTGCTCTGGCAGAGTCGGACGGCGAAGTTGCGCGGGCAATCTTGAAACTTAGCTCGTAGCAGACGGGTTCGGGCAGAATCCCTGTGGCCGCTCCCTGCAATGAAAATCAGGTATCAGACTTATTAGACCGTCCCGAAGAAACCCCGTAATGTCCGGTCAGGTGCGCGAATACGTATCCGCTGCCCTAGGCCGGAGGAAGCTCAATCTACTCATCTCCAGGGCGAGCCTGCTTAACGTTTTCACGGGGGAGATTTACGAAACCACGATAGGGGTTTACAAGAACAGGATAGTGTACGTCGGCCCTGACTCCGCTGCCCCCGACGCGGCCAATTCGATAGACGCGAGGGGTATGACCGCGATTCCAGGCCTGATTGAATCCCACATGCACGTGGAGAGCAGCATGGTCACGCCTTCCCGGTTCGCCGAAGCGGCGATTCCTCATGGCCTTACCACAGCGTTCGCAGACCCCCACGAGATTGCAAACGTCATGGGAAAAGCGGGGGTCAAGGCGATGGTGGATGACAGCAGAGGGTTGCCTCTCAAGCTCTATTTCTACGTCCCCACCTGCGTCCCCGAATCGAAGGCTGTGACCTCCGGTGCAGAACTCACCCCCGAGGATATCGACGAGATGCTCGGCTGGGAGGGCGTCTGGGGGCTGGGGGAGGTAATGGACTACCCCGCAGTCCTAAAGGGGGGGAGGAAGATTTCGAGGATCCTCGACTCGGCAGCTAGGCGGGACGTGGTGATAGACGGTCACGCACCACTGCTTTCTGGGCGTGAGCTCAACGCCTACATCACCTCGGGTGCCGAGGCGGACCACGAAAACTTCACCGTGGAAACGACGATGGAGAAGCTCAGACTCGGAATGTATGTCAAGCTTAGAGGCCCCTACGTCCTTGACGCTCAGAGGTTCGCGGACGCTCTGAAAGCAACCCCCCATCCCTGCAACCTGATATTCTGCACAGACGACGTGATGCCTGACAACCTCGCCCGCCTGGGACATCTCGACTACGCCTGCCGTGCTTTCATGCAGGCCGGAATGGACCCTGTGGAGGTGGTGAGGAGCGCCACCCTTAGGCCCGCCCTCCACATGCGAATGCCTCACCTAGGTGCCATAGCCCCGGGGCGGATTGCTGACATCCTGCTTCTGAAGGACCTGAAGAAGTTCACCATCGATCTCGTGATTGCCAACGGTCTCCCCGTAGCCAAGGAAGGGAAACTGCTGGTTCAGATCAGGAAGAGGATTCTGAACGGCCCCGCTAGGCAGACCATGAAGCTCAGCCCCCTCAGAGTGGAAGACTTTAGGGTCAAACCCCCCGTGAAGAACGGCCCGGTCTACGTCAACACTGTCGACTTCGGAGAGTCGAATCACGAAGACATGGGAGAGGCCTTCGCCGAGATGATTCTCACCAGGCTGAGCAGGGCAAGGGTGAACGTAGTCGACGGCAAGCTCAAACTCGGGGAGACAGCACTGGTGTTCGTCTTCGAAAGGCATGGAAAGAACGGGGGGAGGGCCTTCGGCTTCGTGCGGAACCTCATCAAAGACGGCGCCCTTGCCACAACTGTTGCGCATGACTCCCACAACCTCCTCGTCGTGGGAACGAATCCCGAAGATATGTGCGCCGCCGCAAACCTAGTGATAGGCAGTAGGGGAGGAATCGCCGCCGTCCGCCGGAAGGAGACCCTCGCCAGAATCAAGCTCCCCATAGCGGGGCTCATGTCGGACGAGTCCTTGATGAAAGTCTCAAAGGACATGGAGACCCTCAGGAGGGCGTTCAAGACCATGGGGGTCCTTGACCACCCATACATGCCCCTCCCCAACCTCCTGGCGCTCTCCGTGATACCGCATGCGAGAATAACTGACAAGGGCATTTTCGATGTGGACAGGCAGAAGTTCGTCCCTCCCTTCACAAAGTAAGTCGTGCTTATCGGCTGCGGGCGGCGGGTTCTGGCTTCATCCCCATCAGCACCTTCTCGGAGGTGACAGGGAGGTCGTCCACGGAAACTCCTGTCGCATTCAGAACAGCGTTCCGGACTGCCGCTCCGGGGAGAACTATCGGTGGCTCTGCTATGATCTTCGCCCCGAAGGGACCAAGCGGTCCTGGCACCTCGACGATAAAGGCCTTGAACTCCTCAGGGATGTCCATCGAGGTGGGGATGTAATAGTCTCCGAGGTTTGGGTTCATGACGACACCTTCCTTGTGAAGCAGCTCCTCCATCATCGCATAACCGAGTCCTTGCACCGTCCCGCCGTAGATCTGGCCAAGCACTCCGGCTGGATTGACCGCCTTCCCAACATCGTAGGCGGCGTGGGCTCCGACGACCTTGTAGTATCCGGTATCCATGTCGACCTCTACCTCTATGATGAGCGCTCCCCAGGTGTACTGGACGTAGGGCGTTCCCTGTCCCACCTCTTGGTCCCAGGGGGCTGCAGGCGCCATGAAGAAGCCCTCCTCCTTCAAACTGATGCCCTTCCTGTATGCTTCGGCGACTAGGTCGTCCCACTGTACCGTCACGGAGGGATTGCGGCGGTCAAAAGCAACGCCGTCGGCTATGGCGACACTCCCGGGGTCGACCCTTAGGACCTCAGCCGCCAGCGGGACTATCCTGGCCCTGAGTTTCTCTGCCGCGAGCTTGGACGCGTTCCCCCCAATCACCACAACCCTGGACGCGACGGTCGGCCCGCTCTCCCTGTGCTTCGAGGTGTCCGGACGTTCTAACCTGAAACGGGACAGCGGGACACCAAGGACACTCGAGGCTACCTGCATCATCCCCGAGATGGCGCCCGTCCCGTATTCGGTCAGGCCGGAACCGACGGAGATGTTCCCGTCCGACAGCACTTCGATGTGGACGGCACCATAGTCGTTCCCCTCGGGACCGAGCGAATTCCCGTGCATCAGGAGGGCTATCCCGAGTCCTCTCCTGACGCGCCCCGTTTGACTCCTGTAACGGCGCGCCTTCTCCCTGTAGTTGCTCGAGGCTACGACCTTTTCCACGCACTGGGGTAGACCACAGCTGGCATCCATCACGGCGCTGGTCGCGCTTTTCTTCCCAGGCATCAGCATGTTCCTCAGCCTGAACTCGAGCGGGTCAACCCTGAGCTTCCGGGCGAGCTCCTCCATCTGGCTCTCGATCGCGAAAATGGCCTGAGGTCCTCCGAATCCCCTGAGGCTCCCGGTGTAGGTGTTGTTCGTATAGACGAGGTAGGAGTCGGCCTTCACGTTGGGTATCTCGTAAGCCCCGACGGTGTGGAAGGTCGCCCGGACGATTACGAAGACACCGAGTGAAGCGTAGGCTCCGGTGTCCCCGACAATTCTGGACTCGTCGGCTAGGAGCATCCCATCTTTGCTCACGCCCGTCTTGTGGCTGATGACGAAGGGGTGCCGCTTTGTGTGCATGACCATGGAGTCCTCCCTGTCCATACCGCAGTATACTGGCCTCCGGAACTTGACGGCGGCCAGTGCCGCGGTCGAGCATACATCGAAGGGAGTCTCGTCGGACTTCGGTCCGAAGGCCCCCCCTGTCACCGCTTGTATGACCCTGACCTTCTCAGGAGGGAGCTTGAGGACCTTGGCTACAGCCGCCTGAGTGTGGTGAGGGCTCTGCATGGAACCGATGACTCTCACTCCCCCGTCTTCGGGTATCGCGAGCCCGACCTCCGGTTCGAGGGGAGCGGCGTCCTGGAACTGGGTCCTGTAGGTCTTTTCGAGGATGATGTCGGATTTCGAGAACCCTTCTTCGACGTCCCCCTTTCTGATCTTCATCTGCCTCGCGATGTTACCCTTCTCGTGGACCCTGACTGCTCCAAGTTCTAGGGCCTTCAGCGGGTCGAACACTGCGGGGAGTTTCTCGTAGTCGACGCTGATTTTTGCTGCTGCTTCAGCGGCCACAGGCGAGGTTTCAGCGATGACCGCGCCGAGTATGTCTGCGGTCGAGCGGACGATTGGGTCGGAAAACAGTTGTCTATCGGGGAGGACCGCCGAGGACTCGTTCAGCCCTGGGATGTCCTTCGCCGTGAGCACGCCGAGGACCCCGGGGTGAGACCTCGCCGCCCCAAGCTCAACCCTCTTGATGACCCCATGCGGGATTGACGAATGGAAAAGCTTGGCGTAGACGGTCCCCTTGGGGATCAGGTCCGCCGTGTAGACAGGGTTCCCCAGGACCTTCTCGAGGGAGTCGACCCTGACAACGTTCTCCCCGATGTAAAGGAGCTCCCCTCTCTCCGACTTCGCTCGTAGTGAATCCAGAAGCTGCGATATCTGTTCACTCATCGTCTTCCCTTCTCGCAACCTTCGTGGATCGAGTCGATGATCTGATAGTATCCTGTGCAGCGGCAGAGTATCCCGCTGATTGCGACCTTGATCTCTTCGCTTGACGGGTCAGGTGAGTGCCTAGCGAGGTCCCACGACGCCATCAGCATTGCCGGAGTGCAGAAACCGCATTGGGCGGCGTTGTTGGCGATGAAACTCCCCTGCATCCGCTTCATGGTTGGGTCCTCTAACAACCCCTCCAGCGTTGTGACCCTCCTCCCATCGCACTGGGCGGCAAGCATCAGGCAGCTGTTCACAAGCCTTCCGTCTACCAAGACGGCACAGATGCCGCAGTCCCCGGTGCTGCACCCTTCCTTAACAGACTTCAGATTCAGCTGATCCCTGAGCACGTCGATGAGCCTGTCGGGAGCATCGACCTGCACCGGGTGCTCCGTGCCGTTCACGCTGATCGTGATGCCGTGCTTCGCCATCTCAGGAGGACTCTCCGATTCGCAGGTTGCAGCGCTCCATAAGCCTCCTAAGGTACACCTGGGCCACCTCTGTTCTATACTCGCCTGACCCCCTGAAGTCAGAGGCGAGAGACAGCTCCGAGGCCAGGACTTTCTGGGCTTGGGAAATCGTCCGGTCTGTGACCTTCTGTCCCTCGAGGAAATCGTTTGTCTTGGCGGCCAGGGCCGGTATCTTCCCAGAGACCCTGTTCAGGGCCAGCCGCGCCGACCGGATTGTTTGAAGGTCGTCCTCCAGAGTCATGGAGAGGGCCTCATTGACGATGGCTATGATGAGCATGTTTCTTCGCCCCAGCTTTTCGTAGGCGGTCCAGCTGTGCCCTCCAGGCGGGCTGAAGCTCACCTCCGCGAGTATCTCAGACGGCTTCAAGGCGGTCTCTCTCTTACCAACGATGAAATCCGTCAACGGGACGGTGCGTTCCCCCTTTGCGCTGACGAGCTTCAGAGTGGCATCAAGGACCATGAATACAGGGATCAAATCTTCAGATGATGCCGCGGAACATATGTTGCCACCAACTGTGGCAACATTCCGAACCTGCGGTGCGCCGAAAAGGGTCGCAGCCTCTCTGATTATAGTGAGTTCTCCGTAGAATAGAGGGGACTCGAGCAGGTCGGTGACAGTGGTAAGTGCCCCAAGGCGGATTGTCCCATCCGATTGACGGATGTACCTCAGGTCCTCCGTGAAAGAAGAGATGTCGACTAGGACCGAGGGGGAGATCTGCCTCCTTCTCATGCGCGGCATGAGGTCTGTCCCGCTGGCTATGACGGCCACGTTCCTGCCATCGTGCTCTATGAATCGAAGAGCGTCATTCAGGTCCGTGGGGGTGTAGAGTTCCAGAGTCGACAACGCAATCGTCTCCCATCAGAGCAGCCTCTCAGAGTTAAAAAACTTCATGCCGTGCGGCGTTATGGCTCTCATTCCGAGTCCAGTGAAGAATCCGGGGCCCGCTCATTCGAACCGCGTATAAGTCGCTGCTTCCAGGGTCGTCCTGTCATGAAAGCACCACCGTATGTCGGTTCGATGGCAGGAAGAGACTTCCTGGACACAAACGACCATTCACAGGAGGAGATAGCAAGAATCCTGAAGGCCGCGGAGGACCTGAGGGTCAAGTTCAGAAAGAGGGCGCCAACTCACTACCTGCCCGGCCGAACGCTCTTCATGCTCTTCTACAACAGGTCGCTCAGGACCAGGAACTCGTTTGAGGCGGGTATCTATCAGCTCGGGGGCCACGCGCACTTCCTGAGCCCCAGTGACGTCTACACGCCTACCCTCCCCGAGGACATGGTCCCCTATCAGACAGAGGCGATAGCCGATGTTGGCCGGGTGTTATCCCGATACGGCGACTCAATCGCCATCAGGGTCTATGGGGACGCGGCCAAGTGGACCATCGGAAGGGGCCATAGGATAATACAGGAGTTCGCGAAATGGAGCGACATTCCTGTCCTCAACATGGAGGACGACCTGTACCACCCATTCCAGGCCCTGGCTGACATGAAGGCCATAACAGATGTCAGCCCTAGGCCGAAGGGGAAGAAGTTCGTGGTGTCATACGCATATTCAGGGGGCCTGAAGCCCCTGGCAGTTCCCCAGAGTTGCGTGCTGATAGGGACGCAGTTCGGAATGAACGTAGTCTTGGCCCACCCGAAGGGATTCGAGCTCGAGGACAACGTCATAATGGCCTGCGAAAAGAACGCGGACAAGTATGGCGGGAGCTTCGAAGTCTCGAACGACATGAAGGAGGCTTTCGAAGGCGCTGACTTCGTCTACCCCAAGGCCTGGTCCCCCAAGGAATTCGTCCCTCCCTATAGCAACACGGTGAACAAGGACGGCGCTTCGCAGTATCAGGACAAATTCAAGGACTGGAAGTGCACCCAAGAGATGATGGATTTGACGAACAAGGGAAAGTACATGCACTGCGGACCCGCGGACAGAGGCCAGGAAGCGACCGACGAGGTCATAGACAGCCCCAAGTACTCCCTTTACTTCGAGCAGGCCGAGAACAGGCTGCACGTCCAGAAGGCAGTCATGGCCATGGTCATGGGCTCCAAGCGCAGGAGATAGCCAGGGGAGATAGGATTGGCCGGAAGGGACAACACCATACTGGACATCATAGGGAACACTCCCACTATTCGCCTCTCGAAGATTCCTGCTGAGGAGAAGATCAAGGCAGACATATTCGCCAAGCTGGAGGCCTTCAACCCGACTGAAAGCCTAAAGGACAGGATCTACAAGGAAATGATTCTCGGCGCCATCACAAGAGGAGACCTCCAACCCGGGATGGAGATTCTCGAGGCCTCCACGGGGAATGCTGGAATCGCCTGCACCTTCATCGGTGCTAGGATGGGGTACAAGGTGACCATCGTCATGCCGGAGGGGATGAGTGAAGAGCGCAAGAAGATGATAAGGGCGTTCGGAGGAGAGCTGATTCTCACTCCCGGCGCCGAGAGCGACGTGGACCTGTGCCTGGACAAGATTGATGAGCTTCTAAAGAAGAACAAGGGGAAGTACTGGGTCCCCTCCCAATTCTCCAATCCGGACAACCCACTGGCGCACTACAAGAGCACCGGGCCAGAGATCTGGAACCAGCTCGGAGGAAAGGTAGATGCCTTCGTCGCTTCTCAGGGGACCGGTGGGGTTCTCTCGGGGATCGGCAGGTACCTTAGGGAGAAGAATCCCGATGTGAAGCTCTACGCAGTCGAACCTTCAGAAGCGCCCATTCTTGCTCACAGCAAGTGGGGGACTCACAAGATTGAGGGCATCGGCGACGGCTTCGTCCCCCAGAACCTCGACCTCAGCCTCCTGGACGGAGTGGTGACAACGACCTCAGACGAGGCCATCGAAATGACGAGGCGCCTCACGAAGGAGGAGGGAATCTTCTGCGGGATTTCTTCGGGGTGCAACGTTGCAGCGGCCGTGAAGCTCTCCAGAAAGCATCCGGAGCTGGGGAGGATAGCGACCGTAATCAACGACTCCGGGGGGAGATACCTATCCACCGAGGTGTTCGGCGTGAAGAAGAAGCAGACCGTGACCAGGACGAGCAAGCAGCTCGACCCCTACACAATAGAGGAGCTCAGGAAGTACCAGAAAGGATTCGACATAGTGGAATAGGCGCTCCCCGGAGCTGATCTTTTGTCATTCGTAGAACAGCTGGTCTGTTCCAAGTGCGGCACGAAATACGAACCCGGCGATAACCCCGTGATGTGTCTAAACAGAGACCTCGGGAGACTCGACATCGTCTACGATTACGACGGGGTCTCTGAAAGGTTCAATCGCAAGAGCCTCCCCTCCAGAAAATCGAGGGACATCTGGCGATACGAAGAACTGCTACCTGTCTCCTCCGGGTTTGCCGTAAAGCTAGGTGAAGGCGGGACCCCGCTGGTCCACGCCATACGCCTTGGAGAGAGACTCGGGATGAAGAACCTGTATCTGAAAGACGATACAAGAAACCCCACCGCTTCCTTCAAGGACAGGGCCATGGCAGTGGGTTCCGCCAAAGCTGTCGAACTGAAGAAGAAGGACGTCGCAATTGCTTCGAGCGGCAACGCGGCGGCTTCCCTGGCTGCATACTCCGCCGGTGCGGGCATGAAATGTCATGCATTCGTCCCCCCAGACGCATCTGCCGGTAAGATCGCCCAGCTTCTTCTCTACGGCGCCTCGATAGCGAAGTGCGTACAGGTGAAGAAAGGGGAAGATGCGACAGTACAGGCGATGCTCGACGCTGTCGACAGATTCGGATACTACCCGTGCCCAAGTTTTGGCCCCTTCAACCCTTACCAGGTCGAAGGACCGAAGACGATCGTGTACGAACTCTACGAGCAGAGGGACTGGGGAGGGTTGGACGCCATCCTGGTTCCCACCGGTTCCGGGTGTCTTCTTACCGGCATCTGGAAGGGCCTCCGAGACTTGAGTAAGCTCGACCTGATACGGGCCTACCCCCAAATCGTGGCGGTACAGCCAGCCGGGAACCAGGCCCTCGTCAGAGCGATCCAGAAGGGGGTGTCCTTCAGTAAGATCATTCCAGAGCCATATCCGAAGTCCGTCGCCGGTGGCCTCCTGGATCCCTACCCGTGGGACGGAGACGCCGCCATCGCAGGGGTGAGGGAGACTCATGGCGCAGGGGTCTCCGTCAGCGACCGGGACATACTGCGCTCCGTAGGGGAACTCGCCGCGTACGAGGGGATCTTTGCTGAGCCCTCGGGAGCCGCTGGGCTCGCAGGACTTGAGAAGTTGCTGTCAGAGGGGGGCATCGGCAGGGACGAAAGGGTGGTGGTCCTGGTTACGGGTTCGGGTCTGAAGGAACCCGACAGGGTCATCGAGATGTTCGAGGGCAGGAACCGGGGAGGTGCGAAGAGAGGCAGCCGGAATCGGCCCTGATTCTATGGCCTAAACCAATTCGACATATAGAATTTAAAGGCCGACCGGCCCCTTTCGTTTGTATGACCTCGGTGGAGCTCGAGGAACCCATCCAACGCGTTGTCGAGGTCCCTAGGGTAGATGCCCTGGAGAAGGCACTCGGCGAGACGAGATATACAACGGACAACATCCAGGAGGACGTCCTCTATCTCAGAGTTGTCAGATCCCCCCACCCGCACGCGCTGATCAATCGCATAGACACCTCCAAAGCGGAACACGTCCCGGGAGTGTTGAGGGTTGTCACAGCAAGGGACGTCCCCGGGTCCAACTACATCGGCTACGTGGTCCAAGACAGGCCGCTGCTCTGCCACGACAGGGTCAGATTCGTCGGGGATAACGTCGCCCTTGTGGTGGCCGACACGCCGGAATCGGCCGAACTCGGGGTCCAAGCCGTCGATGTCGCGTACGAGAAGCTCCCCGCCGTCTTTGACCCCGCTGAAGCGCTGCGTCCCGATGCTCCGGCGATCCACCCTTCTGGCAACCTAACAGCAAGGCACTTCGTCAGACTGGGTGACGCCGAAAGGGGGCTTGCGAAAGCTGACTACGTGGTCAAGGGGGTGTACAGTACCCCGGTCCAGGAGCAAGCCTATCTGGAGACCGAGGCGGCCCTGGCCTACCCGAAGGGCGATAGCGTGGTCGTTCTGGGATCCATGCAAAACCCCTTCATGGTGAAAAAGGCTGTCTCGACTGTGCTGGGAAGGGCGGTGTCGAATGTCCGCATAATCCAGGCTCCCACAGGCGGGGGATTCGGAGGGAAACAGGACGCTCCGGACGAAGTCTGCGCAATGGCGGCCCTCGGCACATGGCTGACCAAGAGACCCGCACTTTTGGCTTTCTCCAGAAAGGAGTCCACGGCGTTCCATCCCAAGCGTCATCCCATGGTCTTCGAAAGGGAGATGGGGGTGAGCTCCAGAGGGAAGATAACAGCGGTCAGAGCTCGCATCCTAGCCGATGGGGGCGCATACGCTTCCCTGAGCGAGAGGGTCCTGTTTGTGGCCGTAGTGGTAGCGGCTGGGCCCTATGAAATCCCAAACGTGCACATTGATGGTACGGTCGTCTATACTAACAACGTTCCCACGGGGGCCTTCAGAGGCTTCGGCAAGCCGCAGGCCTCTTTCGCGGCTGAGCTCCAGATGGATGAGGCCGCAGACAGGGCCGGGATGGATCCGGCGGACCTCAGACTTAACAACATCCTGAAGGTTGGCTCCATCACTCCCACCGGTCAGATCCTTCCCGAAGGAATCGGCATCGAGGAATGCATTCTCCGGGCCAGGGCTGCTTCGGCCTGGGATGCGAAACGCAAAGCCGGACCCGGGCTCGGTACAAGGAGGCGGGGGATTGGAATGGCGTGCACCATTCATCCAGAAGGGCTGAATGGCGAGGCAGACGCAGCGACCGCCTGGGTCGAGATCACTCCCCAGGGAAGGGTGGTGGTAAAGACAGGGCTTACGGAATACGGCCAGGGAATCTACACCGGCTTTACCCAGATAGTCAATAGGGTCCTTGGCACGACCGCTGACAGAGTATCCGTAGTCTTGCCTGATACCGACCTGGTCCCCGATTCCGGTCCCACGGTCGCCTCCCGGAGCACTGTATTCGGGGGTAAGGCGATTCTTCTTGCCTCCGAGAAGCTGAGGGGGAGGCTTGCAGGGGTGGCGTCCGAGATGCTCTCCTGCCCGGCAGACCAGCTCGTCTTCGAGGGGAACTCGGTGAGGAGGTTGGGGCACGAAGACACCCGTTTGGGGTTTGGGGAGCTCGTTTCGGAGTGTTTCAATCGAGGTATGACGCTGAAGGAAGATGGGAAAGTGGCCAAGGCTCTACCTGCGTGGGACAGAGAGGCAGGACGCGGAGACCTGGCACCTTCCTACGCCTTCGGGGCACACGTCGCTGAAGTGGAAGTAGACATGGAGACCGGCAAGGTGGACGTGGTAAACTACACTGCGGCGCACGACTCCGGAACGGTGGTTTCGCGGGAGCAGTACGAGAGCCAGATAATCGGGGGAGTGGCCCAAGGGCTCGGGTACGCTCTGATGGAGGAACTTATCCTGAAGGAAGGAGTCATCAGGAACCAATCGTTTCTGGACTACCACATCCCCACCGCGGCCGACATCCCCAGCATCAAGACCATCATAGTAGAGGCGCCGGACGATTTTGGGCCGTTCGGGGCGAAGGGGGTGGGTGAGGCGGGGATTGAACCGGTGGCCGGGGCGGTTGCAAACGCGGTATACAACGCCCTGGGATTCCCCATCCGCCGTTTCCCCTTCACGCCCGAAAGGGTCTCCGAAGCCATCGAGGAAAGGGCGTCCAGAACATGAGGTCCTTCCAGTACCTCGCGCCAATCCCACCCTTCGATTACGCATCCCCCAGGACCCTCCCGGAACTCTTCGAGACTCTGGAGGGTCATGGCAAGGAGCTTCAGGTCATAGCCGGGGGGACAGACCTCATGATAGCCCTGAAGGAAAGGGCCGTCGCGCCGAAAATCATCGTGGACTTGAGCCGGCTCCGCAAGGAGCTCGGGGGCATAACTGTCGAAGGCGGAGTTCTGCGCATCGGCGCCCTGGCGACATTTTCCCAGATTGAATCGAGCCCCCTCGTTGCACGGTACGCCAACGCCCTCCGGCAGGCGGCCGCGAACGTGGGAACTCTCCAGATCAGGTCCATCGCAACTCTGGGCGGGAACCTGGCAACCGCTTCTCCAGCCGCTGACTCGGCTCCTCCCCTGATTGCCCTAGGAGCCACTGTCACTCTCCTGAGCAGGTCCGAGCAGCGCTCGTTGGCCGTCCAGAACGTCTTCGCTGGGCCGAAGAGAAACGGACTTCGACCGGGGGAAATCGTGTCATCCGTGGAGATCCCAGCGAACGAGGAAGTTCGGAGCGCTTGGACGAGGTCTGCCGTGAGGAACGAGAACGTGCTTTCCACGGTCTCCGTGGCGGTCGCTGCCACCTTGCAGGATGGCAGATTCGGCCCGAGTGGGATCGCGTTGGGGGCGGTCGCACCCACTCCGATACTTGCCGAAAAGGCCAGCAGGGAGATGACCGGGAGCAGAGCTACCAAAGAACAGGCGGAAAGGGTCGCGTCCATGGCCGCCGAAGACGCCAGGCCGATATCAGACATCAGGGCAAGTGCGCATTACAGGAAACGCCTGGTCTTGGTCCTGACCAAGCGATTGATTCTGCAGATTCTTTCGGAGTCGGTGACGCCTTGAAGGTGAAGGTAAAGTTCGGGCTCAACGGAGCGAGGAGGACCGACGAGATAGAGCCCAACCAGACGCTCTGCGACTATCTGCACGACGTGGCCGGGACGACGAGCGTGAAGAAGGGATGCGACACCGGGGAATGCGGGGCCTGTACGGTGCTGCTGGACGACGTGCCTGTCACGTCCTGTCTGGTCTTGGCCCCTCAGGTCGACGGTCGAGAGGTGGTCACGACCGAGGGACTGGGAACGAAGTCGGCTCCACACCCCGTCCAACGGGTGTTCGTGGAAAAGGACGCTGTGCAGTGCGGCTACTGCATCCCGGGGATGATCGTAACCCTGTCCTGGATTTTCGAGCATGTGCCCGGTGCCTCGGACGCCGAAATCAAACGGCTTATGGCCGGGAACCTATGCAGGTGCACTGGGTACCTGCAACAGATTGAGGCTCTCAAGACAGCAAGGAACAGAGGGTAGGCTAGCCTGGGAGAGGCTTTACATCTATAAGCAGAAAAATCTCGGCCCGCTGTCATGCGACCCCAAGACCTACACGGCAAAGACCTGATTTCCACTCAGGAGTGGAGAAGGGAAGAAATCGATTATCTGATGGACTTCGCGGAGGACATCAAGCGCAAGTACCGCTCTAACTCTGTCCCCGAGCTCTTCAAGAACAGGACCTTCTTCATGCTCTTCTACAACACTTCAACAAGGACTAGGTCCAGCTTCGAGGCAGCGGCGACCATACTCGGGGGGCATTCACAGTTCATCGACTTTGCCACGACCAGGGGCTCAGAGGGGGAGTCGGTCAAGGACATGGCGAAGATGTATGAGAGGATGGGGCACGCTCTGGGGGTAAGGATTTTGGAATCAGCCGTCGACTTCGTGTACGGCAAGGGGAACGCCGCGATCCGAGAATACGCCAAGTACGCGGACATACCTGTGGTGAACATGGCGGACGACGTATACCACCCGACTCAGGCGATAACGGATGTGTTCACCCTGAAAGAGAAGCTAGGGGCCAAGCTAGAGAAAAAGAAGTACGTCCTCCTCTGGACTTACAGTGACCATATCAGGAGCTGGGGGAGCATGCAGGACGAGATGCTCATCTCGACCAAGTACGGCATGAACACTGTCCTCGCCTACCCTGAAGGATTCGACCTCGACGAGAAGTTGGTGGACGCTGCAAGAAGCAACGCAAAGGAATCGGGGGGGAGCCTCGAGGTAAGCCATGACCCCGTCGAGGCGATGAAGGCGGCCGATGTCGTCTTTCCTCGGAGCTGGGCAAGTCACGAGTGCGTCATGACGGGGATGAACCGCTTCACGAAGGAGAGGGAAGTAGCGATGCACAATGAGCACAAAGACTGGCGCCTCACGAAGAAACTTACGGACTCAATGACCACAGAAGGAATCGTCACCCACGTCCTGCCGGTGTTCAGAGGCCAGGAAGCAGACGACGAGGTGATGGACGGCCCTCGAAGCGTCATCTACGACCAGGCCGAGAACCTGCTGTACATCAGGGCGGCGGTGCTCGCGTTACTAGCGGGCACGGCGAAGTAGGATCCGCATCGAAGGTGCACATTAATCTACTCGCATAGCGGCGCCGGTTGGCATGGCGAAGTCCCGAGTCTTCTTTATCACCGACGTGCATGGCTCAACCAAGTGCTTCAAGAAGTTCCTGAACTCCGCGAAGTTCTACAACGCCGGGATACTGGTGCTAGGGGGGGATCTGACCGGCAAGGTGCTGATACCTATCGTTGAGCAGGGGGATGGGACGTTCAAGTGCAGGTACGAGGGGAATGAGCTGAACCTCAAGAGTAGGAAGGACGTTGACGAGGTGATCGGGAAGGCCACGGACTCCGGGCTATACACCCGGGTTATGACGAAGGGGGAATTCGACGAAATCTCGGCGGACCCGAAGAACGTGACGGCGGCCTTCAACAAGGCGATGCTTGACCGCGTCGGAGAGTGGATGAGACTTGCCGATGAAAGGCTTGGAAAGACGAACGTAAAGTGCTACATTTCCCCAGGGAACGACGACCTCTTTGATGTGGACCCGATCCTAGATTCCTCAAGCTACGTGATTAACCCGGAGGGAAAGGTCGTCTCGATTGATGGGGAGCACGAGATGATAACGCTGGGTTACACCAACCACACCCCCTGGAACAGTCCGAGGGAGGTCGACGAGGAGGAGCTAGGGAGGATGATTGAAAAGATGGCATCCAACGTCAAGAACATGAAGACAGCGATCTTCAACATTCACGTCCCTCCGATCGGCACACCCATTGACAGGGCACCGCAGGTGGACAAGGACCTGAGGGTGGTCGTGAAGGCCGGGCAGATACAGATGACTTCTGCCGGCAGCACTGCCTGCAAGGCTGCTATCGAAAAGCACCAGCCGATGCTGGGTATTCACGGCCACATCCACGAGTCCCACGGTTTTGTTATGATAGGAAGGACTCTCTGTGCCAACCCAGGGAGCGACTACGGGGAAGGTGTTCTCAGAGGGTTCCTTACTGAGATAGAAGGGGACAAGATAAAGTCCCACATGCTAACCACGGGGTAGGACTTACTCAGGCGGAATTTCCTTGTAGGCCAGCGAGATGTCCACTCCCCTGGCCTTGTGATATGCCCTCGACGCTGCGTAGATCACGCCGCCCAGGATGAACGTCCCGACCACGAAGTAGACGGTCAGCGAGTTGAGGGACCACGTTGCCGCGTTGGTAACGTACTGGTACGTCAGGAAGCCGAAGACAAAGATGTTTGCGATCCCTGCGACGACGAGTATCACCTTCGAGGTACCCTTCTCCTTCCTGATGCCCCAGATGGCCGCTGTCAGCCCCACGAAGGCGAAGTATATCATGGAGGCTATCGTCGCGCCGAAGAGACCGCTGACGCCGCTATAGTAGAATGCCGATATCCCGACGAGGACGAGAGTCACGACGAGGGAAATGAGGAAGGCCTTCACCGGGGACCCGAACCTCGGGTTGACGTCGGATATTTGGGAGGGGAGGAACCTGTCGAAGGACTGGGCAAGCAGGTACCTCGAAATGACTATCACGCCATAGGCGAGAACACTCATGTTGGCGAGAATCCATCCCAGCCCTATGAGGAAGGCCACTATGTTGCTGCTCGAGACTCCCATGGCAAGGGTCCAGAAGCTGAACGAGTAGTCGTAGACCAAGGTGGGATTGGCATAGGCGCCGTTGGTGAAGGCCTGGCCAGCCACGTAGTACATCGTCGCAAGTGCGCTGGTCACGAGAACGAAGACCACAATGGCGGCGACCGGGACGTTCCATCTTACGGCTGATTTGCCCTTGATTTCACTGGCAACAGCAGGGGCCGCGTTGAGCCAAGGATAGATGAAGGCGGCCATGAGCGGCAGCAGGTAAATGGTGTTACCGAGGTTGAACCCTGTGGATCCCGAACTCGCCACGAGGCTGTACGCAGTACCTGTTCCGTTGATCCCCAAGGTTGTGCTGTTGAGCCCGAGCCCGTTGACATAGTTCTGGACCCCAGTCGAACCACCATAAAGCAAGGACGCAATCGCCAAAATGATGGCGAAAATCCCGAAGATGGTGAGAATTGAAACCAGCCTATAACCGGCCTTGGGTCTGACTATGTTGATCCCGACCAAGAAAGCGAAGATTAGACCGCCTACGACCCATTGGTCTAGGGGACTCGCTCCTGGACTTCCACCCGGGACGGCGAGGCCTGTAAGTGTAGCGCTGGTCGGGTTGAAGAACAGCCCGACAGCCCCTAGGGCAAACACCGTCGAAAGAACGATCAGAGCCAAATAGGCGGTCGTCTCGGTGGTGTAACCCATGAACGAGAGAACGCTACCCGCGGGGCCACCAAGCGTTCTTGACACCCAGACGTAATCTCCGCCGGTCCTGGGCATTCTCCTGGACATAATGGTGTAGACCGCAATCTGAGGGAAGGAAACAACAAACCCGATTACCGATAACCATACAAGGTTCACCCCCGTCATGTCATGACCGGAGAAAAACATCGGGACAAGGCCCGAGATTCCGATCACTCCCAGCAGGGCTCCCACGGACATGTTGCTCATGTTCATGGCGATGCTGTCGAAGAAGGAAACGTTCTTGACTAGTCCAGTAGCTTCGCGGACGAAGACGCCAGGCGCCGGTGCAGGCGCCGACGCCGTTGCAGCTTGCCTCTCCTGATCGCTCAAGGGTGGCTTTGCTCCTCAGCACCGGCTCATGGCGATTATTTAAGCACCAGCCCTAAGCTTGCTAATTGCCGCTCAACCAGCTCGATCTCGTTAGCATCAATAATATGTAGGTCTCTATGTTATCCTTACATGGGCCTGCGCCGTTCCCAGTCCTACCATTCGTCCAAGGTTTGGAAAGCTTCTTAGACGCCGTCGCGACGCTCCTACTCGTAGGGTCGTGAAAACTAAGTGAGCGAGTCCCCTGTTCCTCTTGAATCCCTGGACGCGGAAGCAGAAAGGATACTCCAGGGCGCAGAGACGAAGGGGATTATTTTGCGTCTGCTAGGCGGGATGGCAGTCAGCATGAGGTGTCCCTCAGCCTCCAAGCCCCCGCTGTCTAGGCGCCGCGTCGACATAGATGTTATGGGTCGGCGGAAAGACGTCGCCAAGATCAATCAGCTCTTCAAAGAACTGGGGTACAGACCACGGGAGAGGTTCAACGCCCTCCACGGATCCAGGCTCATCTTCAACGACATGAAGAACCAGAGGCGTGTCGACGTGTTCCTCGACGTTTTTCAGATGTGCCACAAGTTCGACTTCAGAGACCGCCTCGCACTGGAACCGAAGACCATCCCCCTTTCGGACCTGCTTTCCACCAAACTGCAGATAGTGGAGATTAACGAGAAGGATGTCAAGGACATCTTCGCGATGCTCTTGGACCACGAAGTCTCTGTAGGCGAAGGGCCAGACACGATAGACGCAGGTTACATTGCTAAACTCTGTGCCGAGGACTGGGGAGTCTACAAGACATTCACCACGAACCTGGATGGGCTTGCCAAGTACGCAGAAGGGATCGGACTCGACCACGAACGGAACGAGCGCATTACGGACAGGGTCGGGAAACTGAAGAACTCCATCGAAACAGCACCCAAGTCGATGGGGTGGAGGATGAGGGCCGCGGTGGGAGAACGGAAGAGGTGGTATGAGCTCCCCGAGGCCGATAAGGAAGTCGTGGATTCGGCCGTGGCTGGCTCCTAGTCTCCAGTATCAGGGTGCGCTGGAGCCTTTAAATCGAATACACGAACGGACGATTGTGGCGAACAAGTTGTCCAAAGCTTCGGGCTCCCTGAGGAGGCTGGGGCTCTATCTTCAGGACATGCACGTCCGCGAGATGGTGAAGTACTCCCAGATCGCTGAAGCGCACGGGTTCGAGTCCGTCTGGATTGCTGAGTCGAGGCTCGCGAGAGACGCCATCGTCCCCGTTACGGCGATAGCGACAGACACGAGCAGGATCAAGATCGGGGCAGGGGTGATCAACACCTGGACGCGCAACGCCGCCCTCATCGCCCAGACGTTTGCCACGCTCGATGAGCTCTCTGCGGGGAGGGTAATCCTTGGACTCGGCGCCTGGTGGGATCCCCTTGCCAAGAAGGTGGGCATAGAGAGGACGAAGCCTCTGCAGTGCATGAGGGAGTACGTCCAGGTAATCAGGAGCCTCTTCAAGGCTGAGGAGGTCACGTTCCAGGGGGAGTTCGTGAAAATGGACGGTGTCAAGCTGGACACACTCCATGGGACGGGGGCCAGACCCAGGAACGTGCCCATCTACATCGGGGGCACCGGATTCCAGATGCTCGAGCTTGCCGGGGAGATAGCGGACGGCGTTCTGCTGAACTATCTCGTCTCGCCGATGTATAACGAAAAGGCGTGGGAGAGTATCAGACGTGGAGCCGAGAAGGCACACAGGAACCCGGACGAGATTGACTCTCCCCAGCTCATTGCGTGCTCTATAGATGCTGATGCCGACAAGGCGGTAGAACTGGCCAAGAGCCACGTGACGATGACGATCGGGCAGCAGCCGCACATAGCAAAAGCGAGCGGAGTCGACGAGGGTCTCATCAGGGATGTGCAGGAGCGCATGGGGGGGTGGCCTGCGAAACCAGGAGGAATCGAGAAGGCGGCCGAGATCGTCCCTGACGATGTCGTGCAGCTCATAACAGCATCGGGCACACCTGCTGACTGCGAAAGGAAGATCAAGGAATACATGGCAGCTGGTTGCAGCTCCCCGCTCCTTCTCCTTCTGAGCCATAACATCGAGTACGCCGTCGAGTCCCTGGCGTAAGAGAGTTGTCGGCGAAACTCCTGGTTAGAGGCGGAGTCGCCGTCACCATGGATTCGAAGCGCAGGGTCATCGAAGATGCTGGAGTGGCAGTGGTTGATGGCAAGATAGTTGCGGTGGGTCCCCTCGAAGATGTGTCGAAGGGATTCGGCCCCGATGAGATCATTGACGGGAAGGGCTGCATCGTGATGCCCGGCCTCATCTGCAGCCACACCCACCTGTACGGCATCGCGCTGAGAGGTTCTGCCCTGAACATAGAGCCGCCGTCGGACTTCCTCCAGATTCTTCAGCGAGTGTGGTGGCCCCTGGACGAGAAGCTCACGAACGACGACGCGTACGCCACGACGCTTGCCGCTGGCATAGAATCACTTACGAACGGGACGACGTGCTACGCAGATACCTACTCCGCACCCAACGCCATCGAGGGGTCGCTCGACCAAATCGCTAGTGCGTCCAATGAGGTGGGAATCCGCGGTATCATCTCCTTCGAAGCGACGGAGAGGAGGGGCGCTGACGAAGGAACAAGGGGGCTGAAGGAGAGCCTGAGGTTCATCGAGAGGAGCAACAAGGGTAGGGCAAAGGGCATGATAAGCCTCCACGCATCATTCACCGTTTCGGACGACCTGATATTGCGCGGGGTGGAAGCGGCCAGGAAGCACAGGGTCCCCCTTACGATTCATGTTTCGGAGGGACCCAACGACGGATACCATAACATGGAGAGGTATGGGAAGAGAAGTGTCGAAAGGCTGGAAGAAGTAGGCCTCCTGTCCCCTAGGGCCATTCTGGCGCACTGTGTCCACCTCAACGAGAGGGAGATAGATCTGATCGCAAAGAGTTCGGCGAGCGTTGCCCACAACCCCATGAGCAACATGCTGAACGCTGTAGGTGTGGCCTCCCTGGTTGAGATGCTGGACCACGGGGTCAACGTGGGCCTAGGCAACGACGGATTTGTCTTCGACATGTTCGAGAACATCAGGGCGGGCTTCCTGCTCCAGAGGGTTGCACGCAGGAACCCAAACAGGCCTTCACCTCAGGAAGCGGTGGAGATGTGCACGATTAATGCCGCCAAGGCGTACGGGATGCCTTCCCTGGGGTCAATCGAGGTCGGGAAGAAGGCGGACATCATCTTGGTGCGACCTACCGTCACAGCCACCCCCTACTCCGGCTCAATCTACGGATACATCGTCAACAGCCTGAGAGGGCCCGACGTCAGGGACGCGATTGTGGACGGCCAGGTGGTCATGAAGAATAGGAAGCTGCTCACCCTCGACGTCAGGAAGGCGGAAGCGAAGGTCCAGAAAGCCATGGGTCGCCTCTGGCAGCGGCTCGGCTCCTCGCCTCCCGTGGAAGTGGAGCCCCTGGGATCGATAAATCGCCACCCGCGGCTTAAGAAGAGCAGACGATTGTGACCTAGGAGGCCGCGCGCCTCGGCACAAATCTTCCCCGGCCTCTGCTTCCGACAAACTCCCCCTCCTCCATCACCACCTCCCCCCTGCTCACCGTCAGGACCGGGTATCCCTCTGTCGTGATGTGGTCGTATATGCTGTAGTCAATCCTCGAGTGCATTACGTCAGCAGTCATCCTTACCCGTTTGGCGGGATCGATGACGACGAAGTCAGCGTCCGCGCCGACCGAGATGGAACCCTTCGACGGTGACAGACCGAAGCGCACAGAGGGCGCCCCCGACGTGACCCTGACCAAATCGAACATAGAAATCCGCCCCTTCCTCACTCCCTCTGAGTAAAGCAGAGGAATTATCGCTTCGGTGCCGGGGACCCCGTTTGGAATCTTCGTGAAGTCCTCTTCTCCCCAGTCCTTCTCGGCGCTCGTGAACGGGCAGTGGTCGCTCCCCACCGTTTCGATGACGCCGCCTGGGGCAAGGCCTTCCCATAGGGCCGCCTGATCTTCAGGCTTCTTTAGGGCGGGTGACATGACGAAATTCCTTCCGTCCTCTCTCTCGTAGACTTCGTCCGTCAGAACAAGATGGTGTGGGCAGACTTCTGCGAACACGTCCGTCCCCCTCCGCCTGGCGTTCTCGACTTCCTCCTTTCCTGCCCTGCTAGAAAGGTGGACGATGTAGATTCTTGCGGAGGCCGCCTTGGCAAGTCGCGTGACCCTGGAGATGGCCTCGGCTTCGGCCGCGGCGGGCCTGCTCAGGGCGTGGTATCGTGCACCTGTATTCCCCGCCGCCAGGTTCCTCTCGATTAGCCGCTGGATGATAGACTCGCTTTCGGCGTGGACGGCGACGAGCCCGCCCGCGCCGGCGACCTTCTCCATCACCCTTGAGATGTCGGGGTCTTCGAGCATCAGCCCCCTCTTCTTGTAGGCGGTGTAGACCTTGAAGCTCGGCACGCCCCTGCGGACCAATTCAGGTATCTTGTCGATTTCAGGCAGGTTCTGTCCCTTGAACATCATGTGGAGCCCGTAGTCGATAGTAACCTTCCGATCGGCCCTGCTTCTGTAGTCCGCTAGCGCCCCCAGGAGGGTCTGGGCTGGCCGAGTATCCACGAAATCGATAATGGTAGTTATGCCGCCGCAGGCGGCGGCCACGGTCCCCGAATAGAAGTCGTCGGCCGACGTGGTTCCGGCGACCGGGAGTTCCATGTGCGTGTGGGCATCGATTCCCCCGGGGATGACGACCTTACCCCTCGCGTCGTAGACCCGCGCCCCTGACGGCTCGAGATTTGGCGATAAGGACACTATAGCGCCGTCCTCCACTCCTATGCTGGACTCGAACGATTCCGAGCCCGTGATGATTCTAGCGTTCTTTACAACGATATCCAACGGCAGGGACTCCCTAGGCCCTGACCCCTGACCTGGAGATAAGATCGTCCTGGCGCTGTTGCGCTTCACCCAAGATCCTCTCCTCGTCCAGTTTGAGCGCCCTCCCTCTCCTGAGCAAGAGCTCCCCGTTCACCATGACGGTGTCCACATCGCTCCCCATGGCGGAATAGACGATGTCCGATACTATGTTCCGGAAGGGCGTAAGGTGCGGCTTCTTCAGGTCTATGAACACCAGGTCAGCTTTCTTCCCCACCTCGATTGATCCCACCTGCGATTCCATGCCCATCGCCTTGGCACCTCCGACTGTCGCCATCTCGAGGACCGTCGCCGCTGGCATGGTCAGGGGGTCGAGCAGACGCCCCTTCTGAATCACAGCTGCGATTTTCATCTCCCGAATCATGTCATACGAATTGTTGCAGGGGGCGCCGTCGCACCCGAGCCCGACATTTGCTCCAGATCCGATCAGCTCGGGCACCTTGGGTATGCCTGAAGCGAGTTTCAGGTTGGAGGAGGGGCAGTGAGCCACGTTCGCCTTCGTCTCAGCCACCCTTCTGACATCGTTGTCCGTGAGCCAGACCATGTGTGCAAAGAGAGACCCCGGTCCCGCCAGTCCCACCTTCTCGATGAACTCAAAGGGTGTCATCCCGAAGTTCTGCTTCGCGTATCTAACATCTTCCTTCACCTCTGCCAGGTGCATGGTCACCCTCGTCTTCAGCTCATTCCCCATGCCGGCGACCTCCTCGTACAGCTCCCGGCTGCACCCCCCTAACGACCTCGGAGCGAGCCAAACCCTCACCAAGCCTCCCTTGGTTCCATTCCACTTCTTGACCATCGACTTGGCCTCCCTGACGCAGGCTTCCTTCTCTTCGACCAGGCCGGGTGGCATCATGCTCCCCTTCCTACCATAGCCTGGGCTGTCCATGATTGTCTTCGCCAGCGCCCCCCTCATGCCCGCCTTCGCCACTGATCTTGCAACACCGTCGAACCCGTAACGCGAGACCACGTCAACCGCGACGAACGAAGTGGTCCCACTCCTCACCATTTCGAGCATTGAAAGTTCCGCGCTCGCCCTGCCGTCTTCCTTGGTGAAGCATCCCTGGATGGGCCAGACCCTCTGCCTCAGCCACTCCACCAAGGAAAGGTCGTCGGCGCACCCCCTCAGAAGGCTCTGAGCGAGGTGGACGTGCGTGTCGACAAGTCCGGGTATCACTGCCATTCCCTTCGCGGAGATCTTCACCTCGGCTTTCTCCAATCGCCCGCCTGCTCCTCCCTTGATCCCGGCTATCCCGTCCCCCTCCACCAGGATTGAACCCCCCTCGATCACCCTCCGGCGAGGGTCCATGGTCACGATGATGGCGTCTTCAATGAGAATCGAGCTAGGCTCGGCCAAGTGGCAGGATCAAGCCCTCGGACTGACGACGTGGGTCCCGCTCTTCCCATTCAGGGCCTCGATCAGCTTGTCAAGAGCTGCGATGATGGCCTGCTCCCCTCCACTCTCGACGAAACGGATGGCCGCGGTCACTTTTGGTGCCATGCTCCCCTCCTTGAACTGACCTTCGTTGAGGTAGTTCAGGAGCCTCCCGACGGTCACGTCTTTGAGCAGTTCCTGTTCTGGAGTCCCATAACGGATGTAGGCGCCATCCACGTCTGTAAGTATCACGAATATGTTGGCGCCTATCAACGTCGCCAACCGCTGCCCAGCCAGGTCCTTGTCGATGACAGCTTCGACCCCGCTCGCCTTCGTCCCTTCCTCGACGATGGGGATGCCGCCCCCTCCTGTCGAGACCACAACGAACCCGGCATCGACCAACGTCCGAATTGCGAATCTCTCCGCTATCACTTTCGGGTCTGGGGAAGGGACTACACGTCGGTATCCACGACCTGCGTCCTCCTTGATGGTGATTCCCCGAATACGTTTCGCCAAGTCGTCCGCCTCCTGCTTTGTATAGAACGGACCCACTGGCTTGGTCGGGTTCTCGAAAGCGGGGTCGTGCTTGTCAACGGTCACCCTCGTGACCACTGTCACGACGTACTTGTCCATGCCCCTTGACTTCAGCTCATTCCTCAGTGCCTGCTGAATCATGTACCCGATGAACCCCTGGGTTTCAGCGCCGCAGGCGTCAAGAGGTAGCGGTGGCACGATGTTCTTCGCCGCATCATGTCTCAGGAGAGTCGCACCGACCTGGGGCCCGTTACCGTGGGTCAGGACGACTCTGTACCCCTGCTCGATGAGGTCCGCTATCTTGGTAGCTGTTTTCTCGACGTTGTTGTACTGGTCTTCGAACGTTCCCTTCTGAGTCCTCTGAAGGAGCGCATTACCTCCCAGTGCAATTACTACTAGTTTGTCTGGCAAGAATCGAAGTCTACCTGTCTGAAGTCCCGCCTATAACTCCTATTCATGTTGATTGTCCCTAACCGATTTCCACGAAGGCGGGCATGCGTCTTTGAAACCGCCGGAGGATTGCACGGATACGGTCAATTCACACTCGGATGTAAACCGACATTCGAACAGTTATCTACGTAAGGACTACCGATGCGTCATTGGCCGAATACAAGTACGTGGGCTGGCCCGAGTATGGGAACCTCGCCGAAGCTCTTGCGGAGAAGGTGGGTTCAAGCGGGAAGAGGTTCGACCTGGTCGTCGGGGTTGCGCGTGGGGGTATGCCGGTGGCGATGGTGGTCGCTGACCACCTAAACGTCAGAATCGACTTCATCAACGTGAAATCGTATTTCGGAATCGGCGAACGGGGGACCCCCAAAATCCTCTCAACCCTGACAGAAGAGATTGCAGGCAAGAACGTTCTGATTGTGGACGACTTGGTAGATCAGGGTGACACCATGAGTGCGATAAAGGAATACCTCTTCGAACGGGGCCCGAAGCTCCTCGAAGTAGCCGTCCTGTTCAGGAAGCCCTGGTCCAAGTTCGAGCCCGATTACTACTTGGAGGTCGTGGACAGGTGGGTCGTTTTCCCATTCGAGCTGAGCGAAGTCAACAGACTCAGGATTGCAAACGGAGACGTTCCGACCACTAACGCCCAGGTGCTACATCCCCTCTCGCCCGCCTAACGTTTAATTATACAAATCCAGGGCAGACGGCAAAGTCCGTCTTGCCATCCGCAATCGAACAAACCGTGCAGGCCCTCGTCGAATTCGAATCCGCTCTCGATGAAGCGAAGGCCGAGCTCTTGGAGGCGAAGAAGAGAGCCATGAAGGACGGTTTGGACTGGGCCGATGCAGCAAGGAATTCTGCCATTGCAGATGCGACTGAGATTGCTGCGCAGCGCGTGGCCGCCGCAAAGGCTGAGGCCGAAGCCCAAGCCAAGACCATCAAAGAAAGAGGGGAATCCGAGTTGAAGGCTTTCGAGGTTTCCATCTCCCGTCACAAGGTTGAAGCCGCAGAGTTTGCAGCGTCCAAATTGCTGGGTGAACAGAAGTGAAAGTAGTTGCAGTGGGAGGCAAGGCATTCGTCACAGGGTTCGTCCTCTCAGGGGTGAGTGGTGAATACGTCTCTGGCGCACCCGCCGCCCTGGACAAGATTGAGGACCTCTGCAAGGACCCCACCGTTGGGTTGATAATGGTAAGCGACGAAGTAGCAAAGCCCGTCGCAGATCAGCTCACCCAGTTAAGGGCAAAGAGGGCAATCCCGTTGATCTACGAGGTCCCTGGCCCCGGGAGCAAAAAGGAGAAGGTGGAGTACAGGGCCATGCTAAGAGCTATACTAGGAGTCTGAAAGTTTGAGCAAAGCAGCCTCTGACACCCTCGAAAAAGTCTCCCGAGAGTTCGAAACCGAGGTGCTGGCGGACCTGGATTCAGGGCGGTCCGAGACCCTCGCGAAGATAGAAGCTATGAGGAAGGAAACCACAGAGGCCGTCGGCAAGATTCTCGAAACGAGCGAGAAGCAGGCGGAGTCCGTGAAGAGGCAGATAATCGGTGCAGCCGAATTGGAGGTCAGGAACGCACAGCTTCGATCTCTTGAGAAAGTTGTCAACGAGGCCTTCGACCTGGCAACAAAGCAAGTTTCACAGGAGTCGGGCGCTTCGCGGGAGAAGGCACTGGCCTCGCTGATCCAGGAAGGGCTCGACGTCATAGGCCCTCGGGCCAAAGTGTCGTGCGCCTCGAAAGACAGGTTGGCGGTCTCCTCTGTCATCAGGAAGTTCGGGAGCAAGGCCAAGATCTCCTTAGATGACAGCGAAGTCGAGACCATGGGAGGGGTAATACTGACCACACCCGACGGAACCGTCAGGTTCGACAACACGTTCGAGGCAAGGCTCGAAAGGATGAGGCCCACCCTCAGGAAGGCCGTCGCCGGAATACTCATGGGCTCCGAGTGAAATAGGGAAAAACAACCGCGCCCCTCTAAACGTTATAAGGTCGCCAAATTTGGCGGTCGAGCAGGTTCTGTTTTGCCAGCCAAGGGGAAAATCGAGTGGATTTCAGGCCCGGCCGTCAAGGCTTCGGGCATGGCCTCCTCGAAGATGTACGAGGTGACCCAGGTCGGAGAAGAGAAGCTGGTCGGCGAGGTCATCAAGCTGACCGGGGACATAGCGTTCGTCCAGGTCTACGAGTCAACTAGCGGCCTGAGGCCAGGCGAGCCTGTCCTAGGAACCGGCCAGCCTCTGTCGACTACCCTGGGCCCAGGGATGATAGGTACGATCTACGACGGCCTTCAGAGACCCTTGGATGTAATCGCAAGCAAAGCGGGGGCTTTTATCACTAGAGGGGTCTCGGCCAACTCGATTCCCTTTGACAGGCAGTGGGATTTCGTCCCTATCGTGAAAATGGGGGACGACGTCGAGGCTGGAACGATCCTGGGGTCCGTCCAGGAGACGCCACTCATCGAGCACAGGATTCTCGCTCCGCCGGCAACACCCAAGTCGAAGGTGAAGGATGTCTCCAAGGAGGGGAAATACCGGGTGGATGAAGTCGTTGTCACTGCAGAGGATAAGTCGGGGAGGAAGCAGGAACTGACTCTTTACCATAGGTGGCCCGTAAGGACTCCGAGGCCAATCAGGGAGAGGCTGGACCCTGAAATCCCCCTGCTGACAGGGCAGAGGGTCCTGGACTCTTTCTTTCCAATGTCCAAGGGAGGGACAGGCGCGATCCCGGGGGCCTTCGGGACCGGAAAGACGGTCACCTTACACAGCGTCGCGAAGTGGGCGGACGCCAAGGTAGTCTTTCACATCGGGTGTGGCGAGCGCGGCAACGAGATGACAGAAGTGCTCGTCGAATTCCCCGAACTCATAGATCCCCAGAGCGGCCGCCCGCTTATGGAGAGGACAATACTGATTGCAAACGTAAGCAACATGCCTGTAGCAGCAAGGGAAGCAAGCATCTACACGGGTGTAACAATGGCAGAGTATTACAGGGACATGGGATACGACACGGTTCTGGTAGCTGACTCCACAAGCAGGTGGGCCGAGGCGCTACGCGAGATCAGTGGCAGGCTGGAGGAGATGCCTGCGGAGGAAGGCTACCCGTCGTACCTCGCGTCGAGGCTTGCCGAGTTCTATGAGAGGGCTGGGCGCGCTGATATACTCGGCACCCCCCAGAGGACCGGATCGATTACGCTGATTGGGGCTGTTTCCCCCGCCGGTGGCGACTTCACAGAACCAGTCACCTCACAGACAATCCGATTCGTGAAAAACTTCTGGGCCTTGGACGCGAGGCTCGCCTATTCCAGGCACTATCCGTCGATCAACTGGATGAGCTCCTACTCCGGCTACGTTGACTCGGTCAGCAAGTGGTGGTCAGAGAGGGTAAACAAGGAATGGGCAAAGGTGAGGGCTGATGCCTACGGCATCCTGCAGCGCGAGGACGCGCTCAAGGAGATTGTCCGCCTGCTCGGGCCCGAGGCACTCCCCGACGAGGAGAAGCTGATTCTAGACGTCGCCCGCATGATTCAGATTGGGTTCCTGCAGCAGAACGCCTACGATGATGTTGACGCCTACTGCAGCCCGCAGAAACAATTTATTATGATGAAGATGTTCGTCGAGTATCATCAGGAGGCCCTCAAAGCGCTCAGGAACGGCATCTCCCTTGCCAAGATCAGGGGTATGCAGATTGTCGCTCCAATGCTCAGGGCCAAGTTTGCCATCAAGAGCGAGGACCTCGACAAGCTGGGATCTCTATCGAAGCAGATGTTTGACGAGTTCTCATCCCTCTCTGGTGTTCAGGAGGTAAGTGCCGCGTGAGCAGGTCCTCATCAGGACTAGAGTACAGCAAGATTGCAGAGATCAGAGGGCCCCTCATCGTCGTAGACGGAGTGGAGAGGGCAGCCTTCGATGAGCTCGTGGAGATCGAGGACAACACAGGAAACAGAAGGCTCGCAAGGGTCCTCGAGACGGGCTTCGGAAAGGCGGTGGTCCAGGTCTTCGAGGGAACATCTGGACTTTCAGTCAGCGGAACCAGGGCCCGATTCCTCGGGAAGACCATGGAGCTCCCCGTCTCAGACCAGCTCCTCGGTAGAGTGTTCGACGGCCTCGGCAGGCCCCAGGATGGGCTCCCGGATCCTGTGGCGAAGACATTCCTCGATGTCAACGGGGCGCCAATCAACCCGGAGAGGCGTGAATACCCGACCGACCTGATTCAGACAGGGGTCTCGGTCATAGACGGTATGCTCACGCTGGTAAGAGGACAGAAGCTCCCAATCTTTTCGGGCGCGGGGATGCCCCACAACATGCTAGCCGCGCAGATTGCCCGGCAGGCGACAGTGGTGGGGGAAGGGGAGGAGTTCGCGGTCGTGTTCGCTGCGGTCGGCGTCTCGCACAGCGAGGCTTCTTTCTTCCAGAGGACGCTAGCCGAATCGGGCGCCATCCGCAGGAGCATCCTGTACCTGAACCTGGCGGACGATCCCGCCATCGAGAGGATCATCACGCCGAGGGTCGCGCTGACAGCGGCAGAATACCTCGCCTTCGAGTTGGGAATGCACGTGCTCGTGATCATCACCGATATCACCAACTACGCAGAGGCGCTGAGAGAGATTTCTGCTGCGAGGGAAGAGGTCCCAGGGAGGAAGGGGTTCCCCGGTTATCTCTACACGGACCTCGCCACCAACTACGAAAGGGCAGGCAGGATCAAGGGGAAGAAGGGGAGTATCACTCAGATGCCCATACTCTCCATGCCCAGCGACGACGTCACTCACCCTATCCCAGACCTCACCGGCTACATCACGGAGGGCCAAGTCTTCCTGGGAAGAGAGCTATTCCGGAAGGGCATCTATCCTCCGGTCTACGTTCTTTCGAGCCTGAGCAGGCTCATGGGGCCGGCTCTAGGCTACGTCATTAAGCAGGGGAAGGCAAGCCCTGACCATCACCAAGTCGGGAACCAGCTCTACAACGCCTACGCCAGAGCAGTCGAGCTGAGGGCGCTGGCCGAAATCGTGGGCAAGTCGGGGCTCACGGGCTCTGACCTGAAGTACCTACAGTTCGGGGACGAGTTCGAGCAGAAGTTCCTCAACCAGGGGTACGACGAGAACAGGACCTTCGAGGACACCCACCGCATCGCCTGGGAGGTTCTTTCCATCCTCCCCGAGAGCGAGCTGACGAACATCAAAGAAGAGTTCATCAAGCAGCACTACATCAAAGGGAATTCGGCTGCTTAGCTATGTCAGTAGCCTCCGGCGGCAACGTTCTCCCGACGAAGATTGAGCTCATCGGCACCCGCAAGCGTCTCCAGACTGCCGTCAGGGTCAAAAAGGTGCTGGACGACAAGCGGGACGTCCTCCTGAAGCGGCTGGACGAGATGATTGAACAGGCCACAACCGCCCGGGACGAAATTTCACAACCTCTCTCGGACGCCTATCTGGCCCTCTATGACGCCTACCTCAAACTCGGACCACTAAGGCTCGAAGGAATAGCCGCAAACACCCCCCCGATGGTGGAGGCGGACGTTCACATTCGCAGGATTGTCGACGTCGACATCCCCTCAATCAAGCTCTCTGAGAAGGAGGTCGGCATGACCTACGGGTTTGCGGACAGCAACGTTGCGGTCGACAGGGCCGCGAGGCACATGAGGAAGGTCCTCCCGTCCATTTTCCGGGCCGCCGAATACGAGAACGCCATCTTTCGTCTGGCGAAGGAACTCGAGAAGACCCAGCGGCTGCTCAACGCCCTCGAATACATGATAATCCCGCGCTACGAGGACTCCATCCGATACATCCAAGCCACCCTCGAGGAGAGGGAGAGGGAGGAGTTCACGAGGCTGAAACACGTGAAGAAGGTGTTAGAGAGGAAGGCGGCTCAATGAGCGAAGACCTGGTCGAGGAGCCGTTCAAGTCCGCAGCAAGGAGGGTCGAGGAAGCCTATGACAAGGCCGCCGCCGACGTGAAGGCGAAGGTCGAGAAGGCGAAGGCCGAGGCGCTGAGGAAGGTCAGCCAGTAGGACGGCTCATCCTGCTTACTAGGGCCCTTATCACTTTCCATATCACCGCCATACCTGCCACGAACCCAGCCGTCGAGAAGGCGATGGCGAGAATGCTCCCCGGGTAACCCACCTGGCCTCCGACGTAGAACCCCAGCAGGGCCCCCCCTAGAATGAGAGGTGTAAGCACCAATGCGGTTGTCACCACAACGATTAGTAGGACCTTCCTCCCTCTGCTCAACGGACCCTGCCACCGGGTGTGCGTGTAAAATCGTTATGGCGAACTAGCAGCTACTGCTACTCGCATTTCGAGTAGCCACATGAACCACAGTGGAAGCAACCGTTTTCGAACACCAGGGTGTTCTCATGGCACTCAGGGCAGGTCCCGCCGAGGGCCCTCGGATTCCCCTCCATGGGGAACCCGGACTCCTTCACCACGTGATTCAGGGTCAATAGCTCTAGGGCCTTTGCGATAGCGTCTGGGATGGACTGTAGCTGCGTCCCTTCGTCCCAGGAGACGTACTTTCCCTTGATCCCCTTTAGTGTGGAAATGACGCTCTGGATGTCCCCTCCGTGCTGCAGGTAGAGACTGATCAGTCTCCCCAGGGCCTCGGCGTCCGCCTTCTCGTCTCCTCCTGACTTGCCCAGCGTCACGAAGACCTCCTTCAGCTCGTCACTGACCATGTTGGCGGTGACATAGAGCCCTCCCTGCGGGAGCCTCAGCTTGATGGTCTTCCCTTCCATCATCTTGGGGCGCTCGAACTCCGCACTCTGGGCTTCGACCTTCTTCACCGCCTTTTCGGTCTCTAGGATGCCCTCCCTGCTTCCTTCTCTGTAGACCGTGATGCCCTTGCATCCCATCCTCCAGGCAAGCTGGTAGATCTTCTCCACTTCTTCAGGGGTTATGTCCTCAGGTAGGTTGACCGTGCTCGAGATGGCGGTATCTATGTGCTTCTGGATCGTTGCCTGCATCTTCACCCTCATCTCTGGCTTGATTTCGTGGGCGGTGACGAAGTAGTTGGGGAGGTCCTTCTCGTTCCTAGCCCCCGTCGCACCCATGTATTCTTTGACGAGCGGGTGGAAGACCTTGAACTCCCCTTCGCTAAGGGACTTGCTTCTCCTCGTATAGAAGAGGGCGAAGACAGGCTCAACCCCGCTGCTCGTCCCAGCCAGGATGGAACCAGACCCGACTGGCGGGATCGTCGTGATGGCTGCGTTCCTGATACCCTGGCTCCTGATTTTCTCCTTGACCCCCTCATCGAGCCTCGAGACGAAGGGTTGGGCGAGGTGCTTCTCGGCGTCGAAGGCCGGAAAGCTCCCCTTCTCCTTCGCCAACTCGGTGGAGTAGTCGTATATGACGTTCTTGATCTTCTCGAAAAGGTGGTCGACGAATTCGATGGTCGAGTCCTCATCGTACTTCAGACCCAGTTTGATTAGCATGTCACCGAGTCCGGTTATGCCGACCCCTACCCTCCTACTATGAAGAGAGGCTCCCTTCTGCTGGGGGAGCGGGTGTCTTTCGGTGTTATAGTCAAGCACGTTGTCGAGGAAGCGTACGCCGTATTGGGTTGCCCTTGTTAGCCCGTCCCAGTCGATGCTTGCTGTTTCGGTGAAGGGTTCTTTCACAAAGGCGCTCAGGTTGACCGAGCCTAGGCAGCAGCACCCATAGTTCTCGAGGGTCTGCTCGCTGCAGGGGTTTACCCCCTGGACCTCCATTCCATTATACTCGGTCGTCGAGTCTTTCTTGATGGTGTCCCAGAAAAGGACCCCAGGTTCAGCCGACTGCCAGGCGCCCTTGATTAGGGATTTCCAAACGTCCCTTGCTCTCACCGTTCTGTTCACTTGAACCTTCTCGTTCTTGAAGTGGAGCATGAAGTCGCTGTCTGTCTCGACGGCTCTCATGAAATCATCCGAAATCTTCACCGATATGTTGGCGTAGTTCACTCTCTTGAGGTCCTTCTTGACGTTGATGAACTCGATCACGTCCGGGTGGTCGACCCGGATTGTTATCATCAAGGCTCCCCTCCTCCCCGCCTGACCGATTGTCCCGGTTGTCGTCGAGAGGAGCTCCATGAAAGAAACCGCGCCCGAGCTGTAGATTGCAGAGTTGTTCACGGGCGCACCCCGGGGCCTAAGGATGGAGATGTCTGTGCCCACCCCTCCTCCGAAGCTGTAGGTCCTGGCGGCCTCCTTGCACCAGTCGAATATCGCCTCTATCGAATCCTCCTTGATCTTGAAGAAGTAACAGTTCAACAGGGTTGACTTCCTCATTTGGCCCGCCCCGAAGAGGACCCTCCCCCCCGGAACGAACCGGTAATTCTCCAAGAGCCAGTAGAACTTGGAGGTCCACTCCTTGACCTTCGCGTCGTCCTTCTCGGGCGAGGCGAGTTCCATGGCGACCCTGCGCCACATGTCCTCGGGGCGCTTCTCGATCTGCTTTCCCTGGGCGTCTCTGAGGGCATATTTTTCGTAGAAGACCCTGGCGCGCAATTCATCCCCGCCGAACGCCTCGAGAGTCTCTGATGGGAGCACTATCTCTCCCTTTTGCTCTCCGGGATCCGGAGAGTCATGTGGTTGTTCAACGATTGACGTCATAACCTTGACCTCGACCCCATCTCCCCACGCATATATTTCAACTTAGGCTAATTGCCAGTCAACCACCACGGTAGGGAGGTGGAAGGCGAAGGCTCAACTTGAAGCGTCGTGCTGTAAACTCTTCTTGACAAGAAGTTGAGCGGGATCGCTAGGCCTAGGTCGCTGTCGAGTACTGCGTCATGGCCACCGATTTACAACGAGGGCAACGGGCGGAATTCTGTGGGAGCTTCGCACCGCAGTTCCTGCACACTGAGATCGTCCTGTCCACCTTGAAGTAGGGGAGCTTAGGCGTCGCGTTAAGAATCAGGTTGTATATCCCTCTGACCTCGTCCGACGAACCGTCGAGCGTCATCGATACCCCGCCATGCAGCCCGACTGAGAGCTTCGAGAGGTAGTCCATCTTCTCGGGGTTCTCCAGGTCCGCCAGTTGTAACCGCGGCGCCTGGGTATAAGCCCCCCTCTGCAAAGGCTGCAAGTTCGCTTTCCCGTATTTCTCCGAATCAAGAGTTGCCAGTCTTAGGGCGCCATCGAGTTCCAGCATGGCCACCCCCAGTCTGTCTATCTTGGTAGACTTGTCGTCCGCGACTTGGGTAGCGGTACCCACTATCTTGTCGCCCAGGTCATAGCGCGAGGCTGTGGTGGGGTCTCTGATGAGGCTCGCGAGGGTCTCGTCCAGGCCGACCATGTTCATTATCAAGGGCATAGTGTCAGATGTAACGGCATCTGACCCGGCGGCGAGAGACGGCAGTAGGCCCCGTTTCAGCGTCCTCTCGATCAATCTCCTTCTTGTTGAAAGTGCGTCTGCAGCGACCCCTATGAGGAGGGCGAGCTTTGCTCTAAAGTACGTCTCGTCCTGGTTGGAGTCGTAGGCGAGCCTGGGGAGGTTCAGACTTAGCCCGTAGAGCACGCTCACGTTGTCCGCCTGGGACTCGGGGGAGAGCACATTGGCGTTCAGCCCGAGAAAGCTCCTCCGTTGGTCCGATGAGAAGAACGCTATCCTCCCGCCGTTGAAGATTATCGAAGCCGCGTCTTTCAGAACCTTGGTGTCGTCCACCCTGTTTGGCTTTGCGAGAAGGAGACGCACATCGGGTCTAGGCGTCTCCTGGACGTAGGTCCTATAGGCTCCAAGAGTGGCGTCTAGGGTCTTATCCATGATTTCTCGAGGGATATCGTCGTGTCTGTAAGGATTCAGGTCCAGGCTGATGGCCGGGCCAACTGAGCCTGCGGCAGGAGCACCGATGGTCTCGAAGAACCTTAGCAGCACAGACTCGAGTTCCCTCTTGCCCCTTGACTTGCAATAGGGACCAAGAAACTGGAGGAAGTTCCTGAATGCTACTTCATCAGATACCTCGCGCGTCATCATGGACGCCATGTTCAGCACTATGTTCAGCGCTCTTTCTGCGTTTTCGGGGCTCGGCACCATCGAGGTGTTGGGGATCTTTCCCCTGGGATTGAGCCCCGCACTTCTTATCGATAGGAGGTCGACGAATACCGTGTCGGGGGTGAGCCCCCAGGACCCGGCATTGGTAATGTGGATGTCCCCAGAGAGGTGCGCGTCAGCGACATCCCTTGGGAGCTGCTCAAGCAGTAGATACTCCGAAAAAACCTGTTTCCCTGTCTGGTGGATCAGCGACTCAACGCTCCCGCCGTCGTCTCCCGCCTTCCCTAGCAACTGGGTCACGTCGTAGATGGGCATCCCCAGCCTAGTGAGTTTGTGCCTATATTCTTCCATGCTATGTTCCACAAGCAGCGCGTTCACAATCTCACGGATTAGGGGGGCTGTGAGGTACTGTGTCTGGAATTTGTAGAGCCTCGATTCTGTCTCACTTGTAATCTTCTGTGCGAGCTCGACGGGCATCCCCGCCTCTTTCACGAGCGATTGGAGGATTTTGTTCGCGTTGAACTCCTCCATCGTCTGGTGGGACGTCCTCACGTACAGCTTGCCGCTTTCAACCAGGGACTGCTCCTCAATCTGGCGGGTAAGGTTGAGCACCAGCCTGCCAAGGTTTGTGACTGTGTACTTCCTCTCCTGCCTGTTCAGCTGGATGAGCAACTGTTTGACCAGCTTCCGAAGATGGTAGGCGAACTTCCCGGACTCCTTCTTCGACTTGAACCCTGCCAGTGTCTTCAGGGCACTGTAGGTGAGAGGACCCTTTATGTTCAGAATTCTAAGAATCTCCAGCCTCTGAGGAGAAGCAATCACGCTATAGATCGTCTTGACTCTGCGAGGAGCTGCCTGCAATGCGGCGTGGGCATCCCCGAAGAAACTATATCAAGCTATGTGCACCGTTGGTCAAAAGAAGTTCTCCTGGATCTCTTGGGCGAAGAACTCTGTCTAGTTCAGACTGGCCGAGGCCGATGGTCCCGGTCTTCAAATCTGTATCGAATTTGACTTGTTGTGGCTAGTTAGCCCACTTAATCATTGGCTTCACGGTCACATTCGAACCACTTCGACGAAACAATCACTCCTCTCCTTCGCCCTAGAACTTACTTAGGAGACTTTCTAGTTTAGCAGTCTTCTCAAGCGGGAATGATGGGTGCGCGCTTATGATTACCATGTAGTCTGACGATGGGAAGAGCATCTCGACCAGTTTCTCTCTCCTTACAATGATTGTTTTCATCCGTCCAAAGAACTCGTCCGAACCACTCGTCATGCTTCTGGCAATGGACCACCGCTCTAGAATCCTGCGGGTCTCTTCAGGAGGCTCAAGAGAATCCAAGCCCGCACGTTTGACAGAATCTAGGAGTGTTCCGTCTTTCGCCACCACTGTTACAAAGCGTAAGCTAGGGTGGAAGGAAAAAACAGACGCGATTTGTTCTTTTGTGAGCTTGACATTCATCCGCTGTCACGTTGCAGAATTCGCAGAGGATTAATAAGCCGTTCAGTGAATCGTTCAAGAAAGCCGAGCCCCTTTGGAGTTAGGTGCTCCGAATTCGGGGCACACCTGGAGTGGACCCTAACACGAGCTAAAATCTACATGAACCAAAAGGCCGGAATCAGCACAAGGGCGAAAGCAATCGGGTGGAACCTAGAGAAAGTAAGCAGAGTCACACTGTATCGGGGAGATGGAGCTCCATCAACTAGCTGTGACCCGTAGAGATGTTCAGAGCAACAGCGGACCTAACAAGTGCCTTGAAAGCCCTCCCATCAATCT
>Ga0187781_10000192_pt1 | contig 42733 bp, 39 predicted proteins | sample 0715_SJ02_MP02_2_FD_132447 | JGI IMG/M metagenome (GOLD analysis project Ga0187781, IMG submission 132447) | Tropical peat soil microbial communities from peatlands in Department of Meta, Colombia - 0715_SJ02_MP02_20_MG | ecosystem: Environmental > Terrestrial > Soil > Wetlands > Peat | place... | reverse complement strand
GCTCCATTCCATCGACGCCCGCCGGGCGATGCGGCGCTGACGAGGCTTTGACGAGGGTCGCGAGCTGTCGATGCGAAACGCGGTGCCGGTTCTCAAGGATTTGGTTCTGGTCGGCGGCGGCCACAGCCACGTGATCGTGCTCAAGCGCTTCGCAATGAAGCCGCTGTCGGGGGTCCGGATTACGCTCATCTGCCGCGAAAGCCATACGCCCTATTCCGGCATGTTGCCCGGTCTCATCGCCGGTCACTACGCTTTCGACGAGGCGCATATCGATCTGGGACCGCTGTCGCGGTTTGCCGGCGCCGTGCTCGTTCACGACGAGGCCACGGGGATCGATCTCGAAGGCCGCCGCGTGCTGTGCCGCGACCGGCCGCCGGTCTCTTACGATCTGCTGTCCATCGACATCGGCTCGACGCCCCGCCTGTCGGACATCGCCGGCGCCGCCGCCGCTTCGGTGCCGGTGAAGCCGATCGGCGCCTTTCTCCAGCGCTGGCAGGCGCTGAGCGAGCGCGTGCTCGCGCGCGGCGCGGCGCGGATCGGCGTCGTCGGGGCGGGCGCGGGCGGCGTGGAACTCCTGCTGTCCGCCGAGTATCGGCTGCGCCGGCTGCTGGCGGCCGACGGGCAAGGCGGAGATCGGCTGGAATTCCATCTCTTCGGCGATACCGACGACGTCCTGCCGAGCCACAACGCGCGCGTGCGCGCCAAATTCCGGCGTATTCTGCAAGAGAGAGGGGTGGCGGTGCATCTCGGCAAGGCGGTCACCGCAATCGAGCCCGGGCGGCTGCGGCTCGCCGACGGCGGCGATCATCCGCTCGACGAGATCCTTTTGGTCACCCCGGCGGGTGCGGCGCCCTGGCTGGCGCAATCCGGTCTCGAAGTGGACGACCGCGGATTTGTCGCCGTCGACGACACGCTTCGGTCGATCTCGCACAAGGACGTCTTCGCCGCCGGCGATGTCGCGGCGATGATCGATCACCCGCGCCCGAAATCCGGCGTCTTCGCGGTGCGCCAAGGTCCGCCGCTCGCGGCCAATCTCCGCCGGGCGCTGCTGGGCGAGCCGCTCGCGCGATTCGCGCCACAGCGCCGGTTTCTGAGCCTCATCTCCACCGGCGACAAATACGCCGTCGCCTCGCGCGGCGGCTGGGCCTTCGAAGGCAGAAGCGTTTGGCGCCTCAAAGACTGGATCGACCGCCGCTTCGTCGACAAATTCAACCGCCTGCCCGACATGGCCGTGGCGAGCGAAGGCGCTTTCGCCCCCGGCCTTGCGCGCTCCGAAGCGATCGCGGAGCTCTCGGCCGTGACCATGCGCTGCGGCGGCTGCGGCGCGAAGGTGGGCAGCACCGTGCTCGACCGGGTGCTGCGCGAGCTTCGGCCGGCCGCTCGCGGCGATGTGCTGGTCGGGCTCGCGGCGCCCGACGACGCCGCCGTCGTCGCCGTGCCGGCGGGCAAGGTCATGGTTCACACCGTCGACTTCTTTCGCGCCTTCATCGACGATCCCTACGTCTTCGGACAGGTGGCGGCGAATCACAGCCTCGGCGACATCTTTGCCATGGGCGCCACGCCGCAATCGGCGCTCGCCATCGCCACCCTCCCTTATGGCCTCGAGCAAAAGGTCGAGCGCCAGCTCTTTGAGCTCATGTCGGGCGCGCTCAGGGTTCTCGATGAGGCGAACACGGCTCTCGTCGGCGGCCACACCAGCGAAGGGCTGGAGCTGTCCTTGGGCTTCGCCGTCAACGGCTTTGCCGATCCCGAGCGCTTGCTGCGCAAGGGCGGGATGCGGCCGGGCGACCGGCTGATCCTGACCAAGCCGCTCGGCACGGGCACGCTTTTCGCCGCGGACATGCGAGCGAAGGCCAAGGCGCGATGGATCGACGCGGCGCTTGCCTCGATGCTTTTGTCCAATCGCCGCGGCGCGGAATGCCTGTGCCGCCATGGCGCTTCCGCTTGCACCGACGTGACGGGGTTCGGGCTCCTGGGCCATCTCGTCGAGATGATCAAGGCATCGCGCGTCGATGTCCGTCTCGACATCGATGCCGTGCCGCTGCTCGAAGGCGCGCTGGAGACGGTCCGGCTCGGCATCTTCAGCTCCCTTCAACCGCAGAATCTCCGTCTCCAGCGGGTCATCCGCGAGCCCGGGAAGGCGGCGGAAGACGAGCGGTATCCCTTGATGTTCGATCCGCAGACGGCGGGCGGCTTGCTGGCCAGCCTTCCCGAAGCCGAGGCCGAAGCCTGCCTGGCGGAGCTGAGCCGCCTTGGCTACGCGCAAGCGGCGATCATCGGCTCGGTGATGTCGGCCAAGGACGATGCCCAGCCGGCGGTCGTCATCCGCACTTCAAGGACGCCCTCATAATGATGCCGCCCTCGCAAGGGGCGCGCTTTCGTCCGGCGAGCGCAAGCAACCCCGTAGCGCCAGCGCTTGTACTATAATTAAGAAATCATATGTATTATAGACAATCAATAATTGCTAAGAGGGCGACTCAACGGTCAACCCACGCCCCCGCTCGCGGCGGACGCCGCCCCACCCGCCGGCATCGCATGGCCTCCTGAGTGTTGACGCTCGAACGGATTTGCCGTCATAGTCGGCGGCAAATAGTTAGCTAGAGTCAACAAACGCTGCGGGCGCAGCACCTGGCTGACGAGGACGAACGTTGAGGGAGGAGGCAAGCGATGGCGATTACGTCTGTCCTGGATAAAGAGAAAATCATGGCGCCGCCCGGCTATAGCCGCTGGCTGATCCCGCCGGCGGCGTTGTGCGTGCATCTGTGCATCGGCCAAGCCTATGCGTTCAGCGTGTTCAACCTGCCGATGACCAGGCTCATCGGCATCACCAAATCGGCGCCGGGCGACTGGGAGCTCACCGATCTCGGCTGGATCTTCAGCCTGGGCATCTTCTTTCTCGGCGTCTCGGCGGCGCTGCTCGGGCGTTGGGTCGAGGAAAGCGGGCCGCGCCGCGCCATGGTCACCGCGGCGCTGTGCTTCGGCGGCGGCTTCGTCATCTCGGCGATCGGCGTCTATTTCCACAACATCTGGGTCATCTATGTCGGCTACGGCATTCTCGGCGGCTTCGGCCTCGGCATCGGCTACATCTCGCCGGTCTCGACCCTGATCAAATGGTTTCCCGACCGTCCAGGCATGGCGACCGGCATGGCGATCATGGGCTTCGGCGGCGGCGCCTTCATCGCCTCGCCGCTTTCCGTCCGGCTGATGAGCCTGTTCTCGACCCCAACCCATGTCGGCGTCGCCGAGACCTTCCTGGCCTTGGGCGCGATCTATTTCTGCTTCATGACGGTGGGCGCAGCGATCGTGCGCGTGCCGGCGCCGGGTTGGGCGCCGGCGGGCTATGTCGCGCCGGCGCGGCCCAGGAGGCTCATCACCACCAAGAACGTCTATGTCTATGACGCGCTGAAGACGCCGCAATTCTGGCTGATCTGGTGGGTGCTCTGCCTCAACGTCACCGCCGGCATCGGCGTGCTTGGCCAGGCTTCGGCCATGAGCCAGGAGATGTTCCCGGGGCGCGTCACCGCGATCGCCGCTTCGGGCTTCGTCGGGCTGATGAGCCTCTTCAACATGGGCGGGCGCTTCTTCTGGGCCTCGATGTCGGATCTGCTCGGGCGCAAGAACACCTATGTCATCTTCTTCGTGCTGGGCGCGGCGCTCTACGCGGCGGTGCCCTATGCCGGCGAGATCGGCAGCGTCGCGCTGTTCGTGCTCGCCTATGGCGTCATCTTCAGCATGTATGGCGGCGGCTTCGCCACCGTGCCGGCCTATCTCAAGGACATGTTCGGCACGCGCTATGTCGGCGCCATCCACGGCTTGCTGCTGACCGCCTGGTCGATGGCCGGCATCTTCGGGCCGGTGCTGGTGAACTATATTCGCGCTTACAACGTCGCGCACGGTGTTGCCAAGGCGCAGGCCTATAACGTCACCATGTATGTCATGGCCGTGCTGCTGGTGATCGGCTTCATCTGCAATTTCTTCATCGCCGCGGTGCATGAGCGCCACCACATGGAGGCGCGCAAAGCCGAGGCTTCGGCGTGAGCGCAAGGGAGGAAAGCATGCAATCGACCGCGGCGCGGCAAGGCCCCGGCAACGGGTTGAAGCTGGTTCTTGCCTGGGGCTTCGTCGGCATTCCGCTGGCCTGGGGGGTCATCCAGACCCTCGTGAACGCGCTGAAGCTTTTCCAGTAGCGGGAGCGCCCGCGGCCGAGGCGGCTTGTTCATTGCGACCGGCGGGGCTGGAACGTCCGCTTCCGCCGTGCCTGTTGCGGCGCGTCTATTGCACGGTGATGGTGATGCGCTCGGACATGACCGGCGGCTCGTGCGGCACGTGCTGCCAATCCCCCAGCACGAGCTGGAGCGTATGCTTGCCTGGCGGCAGCGTCAGCACCGTCTCGGTCTGCCCCTTGCCGAAATGCAGGTGATGCTCGTCATTGGGAATGGGGAATTTGAGCGCGTCGCCTTCGAGCGTGGCGTCGACCAGCAGATGATGATGGCCGGTGTTGGGCTGGTTCTCGACCCCCGCCGGCGAGATGCCCATGCCGGAAAGGCCGAAACGGACGACGAACGGGCTCTTGACGGTGTCGCCGTCCTTCAGTTCGATGAAATAGACCTTGGCGCCCGGTGCGGACGGGGTTGCCAGGGCGAGGCCCATCAGGCCGCACAGGACGATGACGACGAGACCGTGAAGGCGGACCGTGCCGACCATGCTCTTCCCCTCGGTTGCGCGGCGTCGCCGGTGCGCGGATGCCGCATCGATGGATAGCATGCCGCGCGGATGCCGGTCTATCACGTGATCGCGACCGGGCGGCGCCGCGCTTGAGGAGACGATGCCATGCCGTTCGAGGGTGAAACACAGGGCTTTGCCGGCGAGTCCCGCTGCCTCGTCGCCCTGGCGGCGCTTCTCCTGCTCGCCGCCGCGCCGGCCGCCGCCACGCTGTCCGCGGAGGAGGCGGCGCATCACGTCGGCGAGACCGCCACCGTCTGCGGCACCGTCGCCTCGGCGCGCTTTGCCGAGCGCTCGAGGGCGCAGCCGACCTTCCTCAATCTCGGCAAGCCCTATCCCGATCAGCTCTTCACCATCGTCATCTTCGGCCGCGACCGCGAGAAATTCGGCACGCCGGAAAGCACGCTGCTGCACCAGCGCGTCTGCGCCACCGGCGCCATCAAGCTCTATGAGGGGCGGCCCGAGATGATCGTCGAGGACCCGGCGCAGCTCGGCAAATCGCCCCGGTAAGCGGCGCCCGGCCGAGCCCTTCCGCGGAGAATGGACGGGCCTTGCCGGCGCCTAGCCCTGCCAGAAGGGCTTAGTCGCTTCGCGCCGCCGATCTTCGCGGCTGAGGCCCATCTGCTGTAACTGAAAGTCGAGCAGGCTTTCGAGAAACACGCGCTCCGCCTGTCGCGCGTGCCACGTTCGGACGAGCGACGCGCAGGACATCGCGATGGCGTGCATGGTGGCTGCGGCGTAGCGCGCCGCTTCCCTCGGCCGGGGTGTCGGTTTGTCGCCGGCGGCACACGGCGTCCGCGTCCTCCCGCCGGACATCGACCGCGACTTTGCCTGCGTTCCCTTTGCGATCACGATCCTCCTCTGCTTCGAGCCCAGCAAGCCGATGAGCCTGCCGTGCCCCAAGGTCGGCGATCGCGCGGCCGACGACACTCCGCTCATTGCGCTCAAATTCGAAAAAAGCCTCCGGCGCGACGGCCGCGGCGGCGGGGGCCGGCCATCGTGCCGGCGGCATGGAACGCCGGAGGGTCCGGCGCTGCGCGACGGGTCTTGGTCGATGGGGGCGGTCCTTCTCGGGGAAAGCCGCGATGATCGCCAGCCCTGCGACTTGTGCTGCGATCCCGCCGAAAACGCCGGCGGCCGTCTTTTATCTGCCAGGGGATTTCGCTACATCTGCGCCGCCGCAACGTCACAATCGGGGCAGAGAGGCGATGCAACAGCGCTGGGGGCTGCCCATCGTCGCCTGGCCGTCGCGATTGAGGCCCAATTACTGGGACGGCATCGCGCTGCCGCTGGTGCTCGGCACGCTGGTGCTGATCGGCTGGGCGAGCCGGCAGATGAGCGTGCCCTACCGGGTCGGCGAGGCGCTGCCGCTGTCGCTCGATCCCAGCCATCTGCCGGAATACGGGCTGCGCACGGTGCTGCGCATGGCCTTGGCGCTCGCCGCCTCGCTCGTCTTCAGCCTCGCCTATGCCGCGCTCGCCGCCAAGAGCAAGCGCGCCGAGAAGCTGCTCATCCCGGTGCTCGACATCCTCCAATCGGTGCCGATCCTGGGCTTCCTGTCGATCACCGTGACCGGCTTCATCGCGCTCTTCCCCGGCAGCCTCATGGGCTACGAATGCGCGGCGATCTTCGCCATCTTCACCTCGCAGGCCTGGAACATGACCTTCAGCCTGTACCAGTCCTTCCTCGGCGTGCCGCAGGATCTGCGCGAGGCGGCGCGGATGTACCATCTCTCGCCCTGGCAGAGCTTCTGGCAGCTCGAAGTGCCCTTCGCGCTGCCGGGCCTGGTCTGGAACATGATGATGTCGGTCTCCGGCGGCTGGTTCTTCGTCGTCGCTTCCGAGGCGATCAGCGTCGCCGGCCAGGACGTGAAGCTGCCCGGCATCGGCTCCTACATCGCGCTCGCCATCGATCGGCGCGATCTCGCCGCGGTGGGTTATGCCATCCTCGCCATGCTGGTCCTGATCCTGATCTACGACCAGTTGCTGTTCCGTCCGCTCCTCGCCTGGTGCCAGCGCTTCAAGGTCGAGGCGATCGGCACGGACGAGATCGAGCCGCCCTGGTTCCTCACCATGCTGCAGCGGGCGCGCCTCTTCCATCTGCTGCGCACGCTCTTGGACGAGATCGTCTCGCTGGCGAGCTGGGCGGCCAAGCGCGCCCGGCCGCCGCGCGCGCGCCTGCGCCGGCACCCCTTCGCCCGGCCCCGCCTGGTCGACTTCGTCTGGAACGGCCTGCTGCTCGCCGGCTCGCTCTATGCCGTCGTCGCGGTCGTCCGCTTCGTCCATGCCGAGGTCGGCTGGCAGGAGGTGCTGCATGTCTTCCTGCTCGGGCTTGCCACGCTGGTGCGCGTCATCGTCCTGATCGCGCTGGCGGCGCTGATCTGGGTCCCCATCGGCGTCTGGATCGGCTTGCGCCCGCGGCTTGCCCGCCGGGTCCAGCCGGTGGTGCAGTTCCTCGCCGCCTTCCCGGCCAATCTGTTCTTCCCGGTCGCCGTCGTCGCCATCCTGCGCTTCCATCTCAATGTCGAGATCTGGGTGAGCCCGCTGATGATCCTGGGGACGCAGTGGTACATCCTGTTCAACGTCATCGCCGGCACGCTGGCGCTGCCGACCGACTATCAGTTCGTCGCCAGCAATCTCGGCGTGTCGCGCTTCCTGTGGTGGCGCCGGCTGGTGCTGCCCGGCATCTTTCCCGCCTTCGTCACCGGCGCGGTGACCGCCTCGGGCGGCTCGTGGAACGCCAGCATCGTCTCCGAGGTGGTGCGCTGGGGCGACACCACCCTGGTCGCGACCGGCATCGGCGCCTATATCGCAGCCGAGACGGAGACGGGCGATTTCCCGCGCATTGCGCTGGGCATCACCGTGCTCTGCCTTTATGTTCTGCTGTTCAATCGCCTGCTCTGGCGGCGGCTCTACAACCTCGCCGAAGAGCGCCTGCGCTTGGACTGATGCCGCCAGAGGACGATCCGCGAGCCCGACCATGCCCGACGACAGCCGCCTGATCTGCGCCGAAAAGATCTGCAAGACCTATCAGACCGCCGAGACGCCCGGCCGCCTCGTGCTCGACCATGTCGATTTCTCGCTGTACGAGGGCGAGATCGTCGCCATCCTCGGCAAGTCGGGTTCGGGCAAATCCACCTTCCTGCGCGTGCTCGCCGGGCTGACGCCGCCGACCGAGGGCCAGGTCGCCTATCGCGGCCAGGCGGTGGAAGGGCCGGCGCACGGCATCGCCATGGTGTTCCAGACCTTCGCGCTCTTTCCCTGGCTGACCGTGCTCGGCAACGTCGAGCTTGGCCTCGAGGCGCAGGGCGTGGCGCGGGCCGAGCGGCGCCGGCGCGCGCTCAAGGCGATCGACCTCATCGGCCTCGACGGCTTCGAATCCGCCTATCCCAAGGAGCTCTCCGGCGGCATGCGCCAGCGCGTCGGCTTCGCCCGCGCCTTGGTCGTCAATCCCGACGTGCTGCTGCTCGACGAGCCGTTCTCGGCGCTCGACGTGCTGACGGCGGAGACCTTGCGCGGCGATCTCATGGATCTCTGGGTCAAGCGGCGCGTGCCGACCAAGGGCATCATCCTGGTCTCGCACAACATCGAGGAAGCGGTGGAGATCGCCGACCGCATCATCATCTTCGGCAGCGATCCCGGCCATATCCGCGCCGAGATCGCGGTGCCGCTGGCGCGGCCGCGCGACGTCACCAGCCCGCGCTTCCAGCAGATCGTCGACGAGGTCTACGCCATTCTCACCACCGTGCCCGGCCGCGAGCCCGGCCGGCGCGGCGCGCGCGGCACCGAGCCGGTGGGCGTCGGCTACCGCCTGCCCGCCGCCTCGATCCAGCAGCTCGTGGGCTTGCTCGACGCCATCTGCGCGGCGCCTTATTCCGGCCGCGCCGACCTGCCGCATCTGGCCGAAAGCGAGCATATCGAGGACGAGGAGCTGTTCGTCCTGATCGAGGCGTTGCAGCTTCTGGGCTTCGCCCAGGTCGCCGGCGGCGACATCTGGGCGACGCCCGCCGGCCGCGCCTTCGCCGAGACCGATCTGCAGCAGAGGAAGCAGATTTTCGCCGATCAGCTCCGCCGCTCGATCCCGCTCGCCGCCCATATCCGCAAGGTGCTCGACGAGCGGCCCGGCCACAGCGCCCCCGAAGCGCGCTTCCTCGCCGAGCTCGAGGATCATCTCTCCGAGGAGGAGGCGGCCGAGGTGCTGCAAACGATGATCAATTGGGGCCGCTATGCCGAGCTCTTCGCCTATGATTACGACCGCGGCGTGCTGAGCCTGGAGAATCCGACCTGAGCCGCGGCGCCCGCCGGTCTCCGGCCAACGGCTCTGCTTCGAGATTTCCCGTGCCGGTGCAACTTCGCGCCGGCAAGAAGCGTTTAGGGATGACTGGTCGCTGTTTCGCCCTATAGTTATGCGCCGGCCGGTTGCGACCGGCCTCTTCCCCCCATAAGGACAAAGGCGGATCTCTTCCATGCTTCAGCCCATTGGTCCCGCCGCGCGCGGCCTCGCCGCGGCCACTGTCTTCACCGCCCTGCTGCTGGCAAGCCCCTTGCACGCCGCCACGAGCGATGCGCCGCCGATAGGGGCGCAGCTCGCGCAAGCCGCGCCGCCAGCCGCCGCGCCGAAAAAGCCGCGGCCGTCGCCGGTCGACCGCATCGAGCAGCGCATCAAGAGCCTGCATGCGGCGTTGCAGATCACGCCCGACCAGGAGCCGCAGTGGAACGCCGTCGCCCAGGCGATGCGCGAGCAAGGGCAGATGACGGGACAGGCGATCCAGCAGCGCGCGGCGAACCCGGCAATGAACGCGGTCGACGAGCTCAAGGCCTATGAGGCGATCGTCGACGCCCATGCCCAAGGGTTGCAGAAGCTGGTGCCGGCGTTCCAGGCGCTCTACGCCAGCCTGTCCGACGATCAGAAAAAGAAGGCGGACGTTCTCTTCAGCCACACCCCCCACCGCCGCCACGGCGCGAAATCCTAGCTCTGCCGGCCGCGCTCGACCGGCTTCCTCACCAGGGAGGGCCGCATGACCCTTTCGAGAAATCTTCCCTCGCTTCTCGCCAAAACGGCCCTGGCCTTGGCCTTGGCCGGCGTCTTCGGCGCGACCGCCGCTCCAAGCTGGGCCGAGGACCGGGACCGGCACCATCCGCCGCCGCCGCGCCATCACCATCCACCCGGCTGGCGCCCGCACCCCGTTGTCGTCGCGCCGGCGCCGGTCTACGCGCCGCCTGCCGTGGTCTACGCGCCGCCGGCGCCGTCCCCCGGCATCAACCTGATCATTCCGCTCAATATTCGCTGACGATCGCCGGCACGAGCCCCGCCGGCACGGGCGGGGCTCATGCTTTGCCGTGACGGCGTCGTCGTGATAGGCAAGCGGGATGACCGGGCACGGCTTCCTGCCGCTGATCGATGCCGGCTTGCGCGGCGGCGCGTTGAGCTTGCTGCTGTTGCTGGCGCTGTTCATCCTCGGCGCGGCGCGCCGCTCGCCGGCGGCGCTTTATGGCGGCTTGCTGTGCCTTTCCATCGCCGCCTATGTCGTCAATTCCTGGCCGAGCCTCCACGCGCTCTGCGGCGCCTGGCTGGTGCCGGCCGCCGTCTTCAGCATGGGCATACCGGCGCTGTTCCTGCTCTATGCCCGCGCCAATTTCGACGACGATTTCACCGCGTCCTGGCGCGACGGCGCGCTATGGCTCGCCACCGTCGCGCTCGGCTGCGGCTGCGCCTTTGGTCCCGCGCGGCTCGTCTGCCTCGTCTTCCAGGGGGTGCAGCTTCTGTGGATCGCGCTTGCCATTCGCCTCGCGCTGGCGGGCCGGGCGGCGGATCTGGTCGAGGAGCGCCGGCGCTTCCGCGTCGTGCTGGTGATCGCCGCGTCGAGCTATTCGGCGGCGATCATCGTGCTGGAGGTGAGCTTGCACGGACCGGCCTTCGACCCGCTGCTGAGCGCCGCCACCGCCGCCGGCTTGTTCCTCATCACCTTCGCCATCGCCGCCTGGGAGCTGTCGCTGGCCGCGGGCCGGTTCGCGCCCGCTCAGCCCGCCCGCCGCGCCGCGCCCGCCGAGCCGCCGGAGCCCTCGGCCGAGGAGCGCGCGCTGCTGGCGCGGCTGCGCCAGGCGATGGAGGCCGAGAAGGCCTATCGCGAGGCCGGGCTTGCCGTCGCCGGCCTCGCCGCCCGGCTCGAGATCCCGGAATACCGCTTGCGCCGGCTCATCAACCAGCGCCTCGGCCAGCGCAATTTCAGCAGTTTCGTCAACGGCTATCGCCTGGCCGAGGCGCGCGCGGCGCTGGCCGATCCGGCGCAGGCCGAGGTGCCGGTCGTCACCATCGCGCTCGATGCCGGCTTCCAGTCGCTCGGTCCTTTCAACCGCGCCTTCAAGGCCGAGACCGGCATGACCCCCAGCGACTACCGCCGCCGCCGGCTCGGCGCATCGGGAAATCGCCCGCCGGCCTCGCCGATTTCGGAAATCGGCAAGCCTTTTCCCGGCTGAGCGCGGAATTCGACGAGCCGAAGGCCGCCTTTGCTTGCATGCTTGCCGGCAGACCCGGAACGGGAGAGGGGCCATGACGCCGTTTTTCACCGAACTGCAATATCTGGCGGCGACGGTGTTCCTGCCGGCGGTGATCGCCTTGGCGGCGCTCGAGGCGCTGGTGCTCGCCTTGTGGCGGAAAGAGGCTTACGACTGGCGCGCGGCTCTGGCCTCGCTCGCCGATGCGCTCGGCCGCGAATATGTCGTCTATCGCTTCCTGCCGCTGAGTCTCGGCGCGCCGGTGATCGGGCTCGCCTGGAGCCATCGCCTGGCGACGTTGCCGCTCGACGGCGTTACCGCCTTGGGCCTGCTCTTCCTCGGCCAGGAGTTCTGCTACTATTGGTTCCATCGCGCCTCGCACCGCGTGCGCTGGTTCTGGGCGACGCACGCCATCCATCATTCCTCCAACCAGCTCAACCTCGCCGCCGCCTATCGCTTCGGCTGGACCGGGCGGCTTTCCGGCACCGGCGTCTTCTATGCGCCGCTGGTCTGGCTGGGATTTCCCCCGGGCGCCGTGTTCGGCGTGCTGTCGCTCAACCTGCTCTACCAGTTCTGGCTGCACGCGACCTGGATACCGAAGCTCGGCTGGCTCGAATACGTCTTCAACACGCCCTCGCTGCACCGCGTCCATCACGCCGCCAATCTCGACTATCTCGACGCCAATTACGGCGGCGTGCTGATCGTCTTCGACCGGCTGTTCGGCACCTGCATCGAGGAGCGCGCCGATCTGCCGTGCCGCTATGGGCTGGTGAAGCCGCTGCGCTCCAACAATCCCTTCGTCATCAACCTGCATGAATGGCGGGCGCTTGGCCGCGACCTCTGGCAGGCGCGGAGCTGGCGCGAGCGGTGGCACTATCTCCTGGGCGTGCCCGGCTGGCGGCCCGACGGCCGGGGCTCGACCACCGAGGATCTGCGCCGCGCGGTCGCTGCCGCGGAGTAGACCGGCCCCGCGCTCACCCTTTGGGCCGGAGCGTGGGGAAGGCGATGACGTCGCGGATCGACGGGCTGTCGGTGAGCAGCATCACCAGCCGGTCGATGCCGATGCCGAGCCCGCCCGCCGGCGGCATGCCGTATTCGAGCGCGGCGACGAAATCCGCGTCGAGACGCTGCGCCTCCTCGTCGCCCAGCTCGCGCTCGTGCATCTGCGCCTGGAAGCGGGCGAGCTGGTCCTGGGGATCGTTCAGCTCGGAATAAGCGTTGGCGACTTCCCAGCCGTTGATGAAGCTCTCGAACCGCTCGGTGAGCCGGGGGTCGCCGCGGTCGGCCTTGGTCAGCGGCGAGATCTCGCGCGGGAAGCCGGTGACGTGGATCGGCTCGATCAGCAGGCTCTCGACCCGCGTGTTGAACACGGCATAGAGCGCGTGGCCCCAGCCCGCCGTGTCCGCCAGCTCGATGCCCAGCCGCCGGGCCGCGGCCCGGGCATCGACGCCGCCGTCGATGGCGAGGAAATCGATGCCGGTATGCTCCAGCACCAGCGCCGCCATCGGCGCGCGCCGCCAGGGCGCGGCCAGCTCGATCGCCTTGCCGCCATAGGTGATGCGCGTTGTGCCTCCGGCCGCCACCGCCGCCTCGGTGACGAGATGCTCGGTCATCTCCATCATCGCCTCGTAGTCGACATAGGCCTGATAGAGCTCGAGCAGGGTGAATTCCGGGTTGTGCCGCGGCGAGATGCCCTCGTTGCGGAAGTTGCGGTTGATCTCGAACAGCTTGTCCGAGAGGCCGCCCACCAGCAGGCGCTTCAGGAACAGCTCCGGCGAGATGCGCAGGTAAAGCTCGATGTCGAGCGTGTTGTGATAGGTGACGAAGGGCTTGGCCGCGGCGCCGCCGGGGATCGCCTGCAGCATCGGCGTCTCGACCTCGAGGAAGCCGCGCTCGACCAGGCGCTGGCGGATCGCCGCGATGACGCGCGAGCGCTTGCGCAGCACGGCGCGGCTGTCCTCGTTGACGATGAGGTCGAGATAGCGCTGGCGATAGCGCGTCTCGACGTCGGCAAGCCCGTGATACTTCTCCGGCAGCGGCAGCAGCGCCTTGGCCAGCACCGTGATCCCCGTCGCGTTCACCGTGAGCTCGCCGCGCCGGGTGCGCCGGACGATGCCCTCGACGCCGATGATGTCGCCGAGATCGAGCAGCCGCACCAGCGCAAGCTGCGGCTCGCTCAGCAGCTTCTTGTCGCTGAAGATCTGGATCTTGCCGGAGCTGTCGTGGAGATCGATGAACATGCCGCCGTTGCGGATGGCGCGCACGCGCCCGGCGACGGCGACGCGGTCGGCGGTCACGCTGTCGGGCGCGAGATCGGCGTAGCGCTGTTCGAGCGCGGCCGCCTCGGCGCTGCGCGCAAAGGCGTAGGGATAGGGATCGACGCCGAGCGCCTTGAGCTGCGCCAGCTTTTCCAGCCGCGCCGCGCGGAATTGGTTGTCGTCCTCGCCCGTCATGTCCTGCCGGTCCTGTGCGGGGGCCTGTTGTAACGGGTCGCGGGAGGGCCTGCAAAGCGGAGGATGCCGCCAATAAATAACAAATGGAAAATGTATAAAACTTCTTATTGACGATCTTGTTGTGGAAGATTAGCTTGACCACAAGCGCCGATTTGAGCTTCAGCTTGCGGGCGCTTTAGAAATGCGGCTAAAGCGAGGCGCGATCCGCCCCGGCGACAGCCGCGGCGGGTTTTTCTTTTTGGCCTGATCCCGCCCGGGCAACCCTCAAGGAGACCGGGACCATGCCGACCATCGCTCGCCGCGCCTTGCCCCCCCTGCTCGGCACGATGCTGCTGGCGCTTGCGGCGTCGCCGGCGGGCGCCGCCGACAAGCTCAGCCTGCTGCGGATGGACTATGCCTATTACAATCCCGTGAGCCTCGTGCTCAAGGAGCAGGGGCTGATCGAGCAGGAATTCGCCAAGGACGGCGTCAAGGTCGAGTGGGTGCTCAGCCTCGGCAGCAACAAGGCGCTGGAATTCCTCAGCGCCAACAGCGTCGATTTCGGCTCGAGCGCCGGCGCCGCCGCGCTTCTCGCCAGGGCCAACGGCAACCCTGTGCGGAGCGTCTATGTCTATTCGAAGCCGGAATGGACCGCGCTGGTCACGCTCAAGGACGCGCCGATCCGCGACGTGGCCGATCTCCGCGGCAAGCGCATCGCCGTCACCAAAGGCACGGATCCCTACATCTTCCTGGTGCGCGCGCTGGCGAGCCATGGGCTCAAGGTGCAGGAGGTGAAGACCGTGCTGCTCCAGCATCCCGACGGCAAGGTGGCGCTGGAGCGCGGCGACGTCGACGCCTGGGCCGGGCTCGACCCTTACATGGCGCAAACCGAGCTCGAGAAGGACTCGCGTCTCTTCTACCGCAACGCCGATTTCAACACCTATGGCGTGCTCAACCTGCGCGAGGATTTCGCCGCCGCTCATCCCGACATCGTCGAGCGCGTGCTCGCCGTCTACGAGCGGGCGCGGCTCTGGTCGCTCGCTCATCCCGACGCGCTCAAGGCCATCCTTGTCCGGGCGGAGAAGCAAAGCGACGCGGTCGTCGCCAAGCAGCTCGAGCGCAACGACCTGACGAGCGGCCTCATCGGCGCGCGCCAGCGCGACGCCATCCTCGCCGCCGGCGAGGTGCTGAAGGAGAGCGGCGCCATGCCGGCCGACACCGACGTGGCGAAGGTCGCCGACGCGCTGATCGATCCGCGTTTCATCGAGCGCGTGGCCGGCCGGCCGCGGGCCGAACGGTGAGGTTCCGCGCGCGCCTCGCGCTGGGCGGCGCCGCCGGGCTGGTGCTGCCGGCGCTGCTGCTGGCGCTGTGGGAGGCGCTGTCGCGCTTTGGCCTCGCGCCGCCGAACCTGCTGCCGGCGCCTTCGGCCGTGCTGCGCGCGCTCGGCGGCCTCTGGCTGTCGGGCGAGCTTCCGGGCCATATCGAGGTCACGCTGCTGCGCGTGCTGCTGGGCTTCCTCTTCGGCACCGCGGCGGGCACGCTTCTGGGCGCGCTCACGGGATATTCCGCGCTGTGGCGGCGCCTGCTCGATCCCGCTTTCCAGGCGCTGCGCAGCATTCCCTCCTTCGCCTGGATCCCGCTTTTCGTGCTTTGGCTCGGCATCTTCGAGGCGTCGAAGCTGACGCTGATCGCCGTGGGCGCGTTCTTCCCGGTCTATCTCAACACCATGGCCGGCATCCAGCAGGTCGACCGCAAGCTGGTGGAGGTGGCGCGCGTTCACGGCTATGGCGGCGCGGCGCTGGTGCGGTGCGTGCTGCTGCCGGCCACCTTGCCCGCCTATGTCACGGGGCTGCGCGGCGGGCTGGGGCTTGCCTGGATGTTCGTCGTCGCGGCCGAGTTCATGGGCGCCAGCGAAGGGCTGGGCTTCCTGCTGATCGACGGCCAGCAGACCGGGCGGCCCGCCAACATCATCGCCGCCGTCCTGCTCTTCGCCGTCTTCGGCAAGGCGAGCGACCTCGCGCTCGCGGCGCTCGGCCGGCGCTTCGTCTCCTGGCAGGACAATTTCCAGAGCGCCGAGGAACGAAAAGCCGATGCTGCAGATCCGCCGCGTCTCCAAGAAGTTTGACGGCTTCGAGGCCCTGGGCGAGATCGATCTCGCCGTCGACCGCGGCGAGATCGCCGGCATCGTCGGCACCAGCGGCTGCGGCAAGAGCACGCTGCTGCGCATCGTCGGCGGGCTCGAGGCGCCGTCCTCCGGCAGCGTCGTGCTCGACGGCGTCGCCGTCGCCGGCCCGCGGCCCGAGGTCGGCCTCGTCTTCCAGGAGCCGCGCCTCATGCCCTGGCTCAGCGTGCGCGAGAATGTCGAGTTCGCGCTCGCGCGGCGGCCGCGCGCCCAGCGCCGGCCGCTCGCCGATGCGGCGCTTGCCCGCGTCGGCCTCGGCGCCGTCGCCGACGCCTTGCCGCAGGCGCTCTCCGGCGGCATGGCGCAGCGCGCCGCCATCGCCCGCGCGCTGGTGGCGCGGCCGCAGGTGCTGCTGCTCGACGAGCCCTTCAGCGCGCTCGACGCCTTCACCCGCTTCGGCCTGCAGGATCATCTGCTCGACATCTGGCGCGCCGACCAGCCGACCATGCTGTTCGTCACGCACGACGTCGAGGAGGCGCTGGTGCTGAGCGACCGCGTCGTCGTCATGCGCGCCAAGCCCGGCCGCATTCATGCCCAGTACCGCATCGACCTGCCGCGGCCGCGCCGGCGCACCGAGGGGCGGTTGCAGGCCTGGAAGGAGCGCATCCTCGAGGACCTCGACCTCGCCGTCAAAGGCGGCGGCGCCGATCCCGAATTCGCCATCTGAGCCGGGAGGACGCGCCGCGGCGTCCCGGCGCAAGGAAATTATCGGCCATTTTAGCGAAATCGCCGTGACATATGCCGCGCATACGCTGCGCGTTGTAGGCGATTTCGCTGGCGCGGCGGCGGCTTCGACATAGAATGGCGGCCAATTCCGGCGATGTGCGAGGAGGTGCGCCGATGGTCCGAAATATCTGTAAGATCCTCGCCGTGCGCGACGGAACGACGGCGATCGAATACGGGATGATCGGCTGCCTGGTCTCGATCGCCATCATCGCCGGCATCACCGCCATCGGCACGACGATTTCCGCCAATTTCTTCGGCCCGGTCATCGGCGCGCTCTGAGCCGGCCGGCCGGCGAGCCGGTCGATCCGCGGGAAATGGCGCAAGTTTAACCGGACTTTAAACAGAAATGTAAACGATGCTGCTACGTCACTGCGCGTGAAGATGTTATTGGTTATCCGCGGCCGACGACCGCGATGGCGCGGCCCATGGCATACAGGAGTGTAGACCGATGCTCGCAGTATTTTCCAAGCTCATGCGCGACGAAAGCGGCGCCACCGCCATCGAGTATGGCCTGATCGCTGCGCTGATCTCCGTGGTGATCATCGCCGCCATCACCGCGGTCGGGACGCAGTTGTCGACGACCTTCAATACCATCCAGACCGATCTCGGCACCGCCAACGGCAACTAAGCTCCGCCGCTAGCCGGCGGCCGGGAGGGTCCTCTCCTCGCGGCCGGCGGCGGCGAGCGGCAGCACGCGGTCGTGGAACTCGCGCAGCGTGCTGCGATGGCCGACGCTCACCACGCTCGGCCGCCACGGCGCCCGGCGCAGCAGCGCGTAGAGCGCCCCCTCCGCCTTCTCATCGAGTGCCGAGGTCGCTTCGTCGAGAAAGACGATGGCGGGCTCGCTTAGCAGGATCCGCGCGAAGGCGAGCCGCTGCTGCTCGCCCAGCGACATCCGCTGCGCCCAATTGTCGACGGTGTCGAGTTCGCCGGCGAACGCGCCGAGCCCCACCTCGCGCAGCACCGCCTCGAGCCGCTCCTTCTCGACCGCCCGGTCCTCCTCGGGATAGAGCAGCGCCGTGCGCAGGCTGCCGAGCGGCAGATAGGGCCGCTGCGGCACGAACAGCATCCTGCCCTCGCCGATGCGGACGCGGCCGCGGCCGAACGGCCAGATGCCGGCGAGCGCGCGCAGCAGCGTGCTCTTGCCGGTGCCCGTGGGCGCCGCGATCAGCACGAACTCGCCGGGCGCCGCGGCCATCGTGACCCCGCGCAGCAGCGCGCTGCCGTCGGGCAGGTCGACGTCGAGGTGGTCGACCGCAAGGCCGTCGCCGCCGCGCGTCACTTCGATCGGCTGCTTCGCGCGCGCGGCGGCGGCGATGTCGCGGGCGCGCCGGTCGAAGCCGGACAGCCGCTGCACCACCGACTGCCATTCGGCGATCTCGGCATAGGAGTTGACGATGAAGGACAAGGAGGTCTGCACCTGGCCGAAAGCGTCCGCCGTCTGCTGCAGATCCCCGAAGCTGATCTGCTTGGCGAAATAGCGCGGCGCCGCCACCAGATACGGGAAGACGATGGCGACCTGCGTATAGCCGCTGGTGTACCAGTTGAGCCGCTTCACGCGCTTCATGATGCTCCAGAAATTGCCGACGACGTAGCCGAAGCGGTCGATGAAGTTGCGGCGCTCGCGGCCCTCGCCGCCATAGAGCGCAACGCTCTCGGTGTTCTCGCGCAGCCGCACCATGCTGAAGCGGAAATCGGCCTCGTAGCGCTGCTGGTCGAAATTGAGCCGCACCAGCGGCCGGCCGATCTTGAAAGTGAGCCAGGTGCCGCCGACGGCATAGACCAGCGCGAACCACACCATGTAGCCGGGGATCTCCACTTCGCCCAGCGGCCCCAGCGGGATCGCGGCGGAGCCGGAAAGCCCCCAGAGAATGCCGAGGAACGAGATCAGCGTGACGCCGGCGTTGAGGAAGCCGTTGGTGCCGATGGTGAGCGCGATCGACGAGCGCGTAAATCGGTCGAGGTCGTCGGAGATGCGCTGGTCGGGATTGTCGGTGCCGGTGCCCTCGAGCTGGAGGCGGTAATAGGCGCGCTCGTCGAGCCAGAGATCGAGATAGCGCCGCGTCAGCCAGCGCCGCCAGCGGATCTGCAGCATCTGCTGGAGATAGATCTGATAGACGGTGACGACGATCGCCGAGGCGGCGATGACGCCGAAGACGATGAACTGATACTTGAACGCCTCCCAGTCGTATTGCTGGATGGCGTTGAAGAAGTCGCGGTTCCACGTGTTGAAGCGGACGCTGATATAGACCGAGGTGAGGTTGAGCGCGACGACGGCGACCAGCAGCCCCCAGGCCCACCAGCGGTCCTCCGACCGCCAATAGGGCTTGGCGAGGCGCCAGGTGTCGTGCAAAAAGCCTCGCTTTTTCTCGCTCATCGCGGACACTCCTCAAGCTCGGTCATGTCGGATTCACGCGAATTTCCCCGGGAGCTCTGCCGCGGCGTCTGCCGTGCCCTCGCCCATCGCGGTTTCGCCACTTTGTCGGAGGTCTCGCTCGCCAACGGCCGGCGCGCCGACGTGCTGGCGCTGGGACGGGATGGAGAGTTCGTCATCGTCGAGATAAAATCCTCCGTGGCCGATTTCAGGAGCGACCGTAAGTGGCCGGAGTACCGGGCATTCTGCGACCGCCTCTACTTTGCCGTGCCCGGCGCGTTTCCGCAGGATCTCGTCCCCGGGGAGTGCGGCCTGATCGTGGCCGACGCCTTCGGCGCCGCGATCTTGCGCGAAGGTCTCGCGGCGCCGCTGGCCGCGGCGCGCCGGCGCGCGATGCTGCTGCGCTTTGCCGCGCTTGCCGCCGGCCGGCTGCGCCGCCTGCACGATCCCGACATCGATGATCCGGAGCTGGGACAATGAAGAGTCGTCAGTTCTCAGTTCTCAGTCAACTGACGACTGACGACTGACAACTGACAACTTCCTTCTCACCTCGCCAGCCGCGCGATCGTCGCGGTCGTGCTGAAGCCCGGGAGCAGCGGCGCCAGCACCACCTTGCCGCCATAGCTCTCGACGAGGTCGGCGCCGACCACCTGGTCGCGGCGGTAATCGGCGCCCTTGACCAGCACGTCGGGCTTGAGCTCGGCGATGAGAGTGAGCGGCGTGTCCTCCTCGAACACCACGACGAGATCGACCGAGGCGAGCGAGCCGAGCACGGCGGCGCGCGCCTGCTCGTTCTGCACCGGCCGGCCCGGCCCCTTGAGGCGGCCGACCGAGGCGTCGCTGTTGAGCCCGACCACCAGCCGGTCGCACTGCGCGCGCGCCTGCGACAGCAGCGCCACGTGGCCGGGATGCAGCAGGTCGAAGCAGCCGTTGGTGAAGCCGATGCGCAGCCGGTTGCGCCGCCAGCGCGCGACATGGTCGAGCGCCAGCGCCAGCGGCAGCGCCTTGCGCTGGGCGAGCGTGTCGCGGTCCACCAGGGTCTCGATCAGCTCGTTGGCATGCACCACGGCGGTGCCGACCTTGCCGACGACGATGCCGGCGGCGACATTGGCGAGCCGCGCCGCCTCGAGCATCGGCGCGCCCGCGGCGAGCGCCGCCGCCAGCACCGCGACCACCGTGTCGCCGGCGCCGGAGACGTCATAGACCTCGCGCGCCGCGGCGGCGAGCCTGGCGGTCGCTCCGGAGTCCTCGACCAGCAGCATGCCGTCCTGGCTCAGCGACACCAGCACCGCGCCGAAGCCGTGCTCGCCGATCAGCGCCCGCGCCGCCGCGATGACCTCCGCCTCGCTGCCGACCGACCGTTTCGTCGCCTCGCCGAGCTCGCGCCGGTTGGGCTTCAGCACGCTGGCGCCGCGATAGGCGCCGTAATCCCTGCCCTTGGGGTCGACCACCACGCGATGGCCGGCCGCGCGCGCGGCGGCGATGAGCTCCGCGGCGAGGCCGTCGGCCAGCACGCCCTTGGCGTAGTCGGACAGCACCGTGACCTGGTAATGCGGCAGCACCTCTTCGACCATGCGCCGGAAATCCTCGCGCAGGCTGCCCTTGAGCGGCGCCCACTCCTCGCGGTCGGCGCGCAGCATCTGCTGCGTCTCGGCGATGTAGCGCGTCTTGATCGTCGTCGTGCGGCCGCGCTCGCTCAGCACATGCGCCTCGATGCCGCCCAATCCGGCCACCAGCTTGCCCACCTCGCGCCCGGCCGCGTCGGCGCCAGTCACCGAGACGAAGCAGCCCTGCGCGCCGATGGCGTGCAAATTGCTCAGCACGTTGCCGGCGCCGCCGAGCTTGCGGCTCTCGCGCTCGATGCGCAGCACCGGGATCGGCGCCTCGGGCGAGACGCGCTCGACCCGGCCATGGACGTAATGATCGAGCATCACGTCGCCGACGCACAGCACGCGCGACTGCGTCAACGCCTCGACGAGCGGGATGAGGTCGCTGTCCGACATGGGGGCTGGTCTTAAGCCGCGAGGGTGCTTAAGGCAAGAGGCGGGCTAGGAGGCCGCCGCGCCGATGGCCGGCGCCGCCTGCAGCCCCAGCGCCCGCTCGAGCCGGCGGAAGACGCGCTCCCGGTCGTGATAGTCCTGCGCCGCCCGGCGCGCCGCGGCGCCGCGGCGGCGGCGATCCTGCGGCTGCGCCGCCAGCGCGACGATGGCGCCGGCGAGGCCCTCGCCGTTCGCCGCCATCGGCAGCACCGTCTCGGCCAGCTCCGCCGGCACCGCGCCGGCGGCGAGGACCGGTCGGCCGCTCGCCAGCAGCGCCGGGAGCTTCGCCGGGAACAGCGGATCGGGCGTTGCCAGCCCGGCCGGCAGCAGGTGGATGTCGGCGAGCCCGAGCAAGGCGTTGAGATTGGCGGCGCGCGGCCAAGGCAGCAGGCGCAACGGCAGGCCGTGCGTCGCCGCGGCAACCATCGGCCAGCAGGCGCCGCGCCCGGCAAGCACGAGGACGACCGCGCCGTTGGCCGGCAGCAGCCGCGCCGCGGCGATCATCCGCTCCACCCCTTGGCGCTCCTCGAGGCTGCCGGCATAAAGCGCGACGATGGCGTCGGGCGCGAGCCCGAGGTTGTCGCGCAGCGGGCTCCTCGCCAGCGGAAAGAGGGCGCGGCTGTCGACCCAGGGCGGCAAGGCCAGGCGCTGCGCCTCGCCGATGCCGGCCTCCGCGAGCAGCCGCTCGGCGCCGAGCGCCGCCAGCGACACGTGGTTCATCCGGCGCAACCAGGCCGAGTCGAGCGATCCCGCCTCGTTGACATGCACCCAGCTCTGCGCCCCGGCGCGGCGCGCCGCGAGCAGCAGCGCCGGCAGCAGGACGGCGGCGGGATCGATCGCGGCGAGAAGCGACGGGCGGAAGCGGCGCGCCCGGCGCAGCAGCACCGGCGCGCTCGACAGCGCGAAGGAGAGATGCTGAAGCGACGCGCCGAGCCCGCCCTCGAGCGCCGCGCGCCGGCGCGGGCAGCGCGTGATGCGGATGCCGTGGTGCTCCTCGGTGCTCCACCACGCCGCCGACTCGCCGGCGCGCGTGCCGGCGGCGGCGACCGCCTCTACCTCGTGGCCGCGCGCGCAGAACCACCGCGCCAGCTCCTCGGCGGCGCTGCCCGGCGCGAAGGTCTCGGCGTGGAAAAGGATGCGCCGCGCCGTCGCGGGCCGGCGGGCCGGCGACATCGGCCGGTCAACCCGGGCGCGACTTCGCGCCGGCGGCGGCGGCGGCGCTCAAGAGCCGGTCGATATGCCGGCCCTGGAACAGGCGCAGCCCGGCCGCCCGGCCGAAGGCGACGGCGTCCTCGCTGTCGCAGCGCGCCAGGATGATGCGCGAGCGGCCGGCGCGGTCGATCGCCTCGCGGAAGGCGGTGGTGCGCTCGCTGCGCAGCGGGTCGGCCATGTCCGGCGTCCAGAACATCTTGAGGAGGTCGAGGCCGAGCCGCTCGCGGTCGATGAAGCCGAGCGTCACTTCCGACACGCCGTCCAGGCAGACGCGGTAGCCGCGCTCCTTGAGGAAGTCGCGCGCGAAGATATAGGCGCCGAGATCGGCGAAGATGTCGACCTTCTGCAGCTCGATGACGATGGAGCCGCGCGCCCCGGCGCGCAGGCTCTGGTCGAACTGGTGGAACTCCTGCGACAGCAGCGTCGAGATGTTGAGGTTGAGGCTGTAGGAATGGGCGAGCGCCTGCTCGTCGTTCTTGCGCAGCATGGCGAGCACGCGCCGGTCGAGATGCTGCGTCAGGTGCTGGAACAGCCAGGGGTCCGAGGCGATGTCGCGCCTCGGCATGATCGCGTCGCGCAGCTCCGCGATCGAGATGTAGATCTCGCGGAACACCGGTTTCGGCGCCTCGTCGCCCATGATGGCGCAGATCGACTGGCGGCGCAGGACGTTGGAGAGGTCGGCGCGCTGGACGGCGCCGACCAGCTCGGCGAGCGCCGCCGGGTCCATCGGCTTGCGCTCCTCGCGCGGGCCGTCGCCGGCAATGGCGGCGATGCGCTTCTTGCGCTTGACCTCCCGCTCGTACATCTCCTCGGCCAGCGCCAGGAATTCCTGATAGTCGCGCTCGAGATCGCACCAGGTGGCGAAGCGGTCCGGCGCGCTCTCGTCGAGCTCGGCGGCGAGCGGATCGTCGCCGAAGAGATAGCGCAGCCGCATGATCGCGTCGTCGATCACGGCGATGCTGGCGTCCTTGCAGACGAAGACGATGTCGGCGTTCTGCAGCAGGAAAATCTGGCCGTCGAACTGCTTGACCAGCGCCTCGAAGGTGTTGGCGGCGATGCGGATGTGATGCGCGCGCCGGTTGTCGGGCCTGAGCCGCGACAGATGGATGATGATGGCGCGCCGGCCGCCGGGATGGCGGGCGAGCCGCCGGGCGTAATCGAGCAGCAGGGACTCGATGCTTGCGGCCTGGTCGTCGATCATCTGCTTCATGGGTTCCGGTCGTCGCATGCCCGGGCGTCGCCGGGGTTTGCCGCCATGGTGCCTCGCCAACCCCTACGGAATGGTTAATGGCTGGCTAAAATCGGCGGCGGCGCCGGATCTCGGTGGCGTTCGGCGCGGCGCCGCCCCATATTCGCCCAATGCTCACCCGTCTTTTCGCTCGCGCGCGGCCTCAGCCGCGGCAAGCGGCGGCGCCCGAAGCTCCGCAAGGCAGCCGCATCTACGCCGTCGGCGACATCCACGGCCGGGCCGACCTGCTGCGCCGGCTGCACCGGCTGATCGCCGAGGACGCCGAGCGCCGCCCGGCGCCGCGCAAGGTCGTGGTCTATCTCGGCGACTACATCGACCGCGGCGAGGCTTCGCCCGCGGTCATCGACCTGCTGCTCGACGAGCCCCTGCCCGGCTTCGACGCGGTGCATCTCAAGGGCAATCACGAGGACAGCCTGCTGCGCTTTCTCGCGGATGGCGGCATCGGCCCTTCCTGGATGCTCTATGGCGGCGCCGAGACGCTGATGAGCTATGGCATCCGCCCGCCGCCGCCCGCCGGCCGCGAGGGCGAGATCGAGCGCGCGCAGCAGGAGCTCCGCGACCGGCTGCCCGAGCGCCACCGCCGCTTTCTCGCCGGCCTCAAGCTCACGCATGAGGAGGGCGACTATCTCTTCGCCCATGCCGGCGTGCGCCCGGGCGTGCCGCTCGATCGCCAGCAGGAAGAGGATCTGTTGTGGATCCGCGACGAGTTCCTGTTCTCGAACGCCGAGTTCGGCAAGATCATCGTGCACGGCCACACCATCACCGAGCGTCCCGACGTGCAGCACAACCGCATCGGCATCGACACCGGCGCCTTTGCCAGCGGCCGGCTCACCGCGCTCGTTCTGGAGGGCGCCGACTGGTCCTTCCTGCAGACCTGAGACGCGCCGGCTTGCCGCCGCCGCCGGCGTGAGAAATCCGGGTTGGGGGAGAGGAGACATCCGGCTCCGTCCTTCTGGCGGCGCCGGACGCGCTCGATCCGCTGCGCTTCGGCAGCGGCGCTCGCGCAGTGAGTCCTTGTCTTAGGCGAGCAGGTTGAGCAGGTTGCCCGACCCGTTGCTGTCGCCGTCATTATCCACCGTTCCGCTTGCCGTCACGGCGTCTGCCGAAGGGCTCGACGCGCCGGCATTTGCGGCCGCCTGCTGGCTCTCGCCCATATGACCACCGTGATGGTGGTGATGGGGCTGCACCGTCGTCGCGGTCTGCGACTGCAACGCCGACGGATCCTGCTGCTGCTGCTGCTGCTGCAACTGTTGCAGGTAGAGCTGATAGGCGGTTTGCGCGTTTGAAACACTGCTGACGGTCATGATTTCTCCTTGCTTGTTGTTGCCGTGCAGGCGTTGCGACCTGCATGGTTGTTGCAAGCAATTTTTGTGCCGTAGGATGGCGTGGCGTCGAACGCGGGACCACCCCGCCGCGGTCGCGGCCCGGCGGCAATTTCTGCCGGGCGCCGGAAATCCCTGCCGCGCCGTCTTTACCGGGTTCCGGCGCGCTCAGGACGCATCGAGCGCCGGATAGTGCCGGAAGATGCCCTGCTCGTTGAACGGCAGGCGCCGGGGCGATGCGAGATAGGCCGCGATACGCGGGCGCTCGGCGACGCGGTCGTGGAGCGCGATCACTCGCCTGTGCCGCCGCTCCAGCCGCCCCATCGCACGCGGGAAGGCGTAGCGCAGGCCCGCGACCACCTGGAACAGCGACAGATCGGGATAGGTCAGCCGCGCGCCGACGAGATGGCGCTCGCCCTTCAGGTTGCGCTCGAGCACGCGCTCGAAATAGCCGAGGAATTTGGGCGCGCGGTTCTCCAGGAAATCGGCGGCGCGGCGCTTCGCTTCCCGGCGCTGGTCCTCGTAATAGAGGCTGCTGGCGATGGGATGGTGCGTGTCATGCGCCTCGTCAACGAGATCGGCGATGGTAAGCTGGAGCTGATGCGCCCAGAGCCGCCCCGCCGTCTCCGCCGGCGCCAGGCGGTGGCGCTCGCCGAGATAGAGCAGGATGTTGGCGGTCTGGCCGATGAGCAGCCTTCCGGCTTTGAGGAAGGGCGGCGCGAAGGACGGGCGCGCGACGCGCTCGCCTTCGAGCAGGCGGACCATCGCCTGCATTCCGCCTTTGCGGCGCGCCGCGTCGACGTAGTCGGCGCCGGCCTCTTCGAGCGCCAGGCGCACGAATTCGCCGCGCCCCGGGATCGACGGCCAGTAATAAAGCTCGTAGCGCATGGGCCCCCTCTCATAATGTCCGCGTCGCGCCGCCGTCGATGTCGATCAACGCCCCCTGGAGATACTGGGCGCGTGCGCCGGCAAGAAACGCCGCGGCGTCGGCGATCTCCGCCGCCCGGCCGAAGCGCTCGACCCCCATCTCGCGCGCGAGATCGCGCCGCGCCTCCTCGAGGCCAAGGCCGGTCTGCTCGGCGTGGCGCTTGAGGCGCGCCTGCAGCCGGTCGGTCTCGATCGCGCCGGGATTGATGGCGTTGACGCGCACGCCGTCCCGGATGCCGATCTCCGCCATGGTCTTGGTGAAGGCGAGCAGCCCGGCATTGACCGAGCCGCCGATGGCGAACGCGGCGCCGGGGGTGCGTCCGCCGATGCCGATGATGTTGACGACGGCGCCGCGCGCCGCTTTCAGCAGCGGCCAGCAGGCCCGCGTCATGCGGACATAGCCGAAGAATTTGAGCGCGAAGCCTTCGCGCCAATCGGCTTCGCTCAAGGCGAAGACGTCGCCGCGCCGGGTGCTGCCGGCGTTGTTGACCAGGATGTCGAGGCGGCGGAACTCCTGCTCGGCGGTGGCGACGGCGCGCGCGACGCCGTCCGCCTCGCGCAGGTCGGCGACGCAGGGCACCACCCGCCGGTTGGTCTCGCGGCCGAGCGTCTCGGCAAGCTCCGCCAGCGCCTCGGCGCTGCGCGCCGCCACCACCACGTCGCAACCCTCGCGCGCCAGCGCCTCGGCGATGGCGCGGCCGATGCCGCGGCTCGCGCCGGTGACGAGCGCGACCTTGCCGGCAAGACCGAGATCCATGGCGCCATCCTCCCGGGCGGAAGTGTGCCGCCCGCCGCGGCCGCGGCGCAAGCCCGGGCGCGGCGCGGGCCGACGGGCCGAAAACGCCCGGCGGAGCGTCCGTCCCGCGGCGTCTCAGGCGAATTCGTCGGCGATCGCCTTTCGCACCGCGGGTCGTTCCAGCATGCGTCGCCGGTGGTCGATGACGCGGGGAAACCGGGCGGCATCGACGCCGTCGTCTTCCAGCCACTGCGCGATGGTGAAGAGATAGGGATCGCCGATCGTGTAGCCCTTTCCCATGACCCACGGCCCTTTGAGCATGTGGCGGTCGATAAGCTCGTAGCAGGCGGTGACGGACTGCGGCACCTTGCGTTGCATGGCGGCAAGCGCGGCCGGATCGTCCGCCCACCGCTCGCCGCGCATCCGGTGCGCGTGCGCCACATGCAGCGTCGCGCAGAGATAGTCGTTGAAAGCCTGCACCTCGGCGAAGGCGAAGGGATCATCGAGCGGCGCAAGGCGCGCGCCGGGAAAACTCTGCGCGATGAAGGCGAGGATGGCGGGCGTTTCCGTCAGGACGCCCCGCGCCGTCGCCAGTGCCGGCACCCGCGCCTTGGGGTTGATCGCGAGATAGGGCGCCTGCTGCTGCTCGGCCTTGGCGAAATCGATGCGCTCCAGCCTGAAGACGGCATTCGCCTCCTCGAGGGCGATGTGCGCGGCGAGCGCGCAGGTGTCGGGCGCATAGTAGAGCGTGAACATGACCGCGTGGCCTGCAGGACTTTGGATCGGCGGGCTTGCGGCGCGACCCTAACACGGCGGGCGCCGTTTTTTTAGGAAAAGCGTCCGCCGCCGCGGCGGCGAGAAGGCGATGCTTGGCGCCCTCCTGGCGGGCAAACCGCTCCCGCTCCTCGACGCGGCCCTCCGGGGCGGGGTTCTGCCGCATGACGGCGGCAGACCCGCCGGCGCCCCTGTGTCGGGGGGCTCCGCGCGATCGCCGGTGGCGAAAGCCGCCGGGCACGCGCGTGACGGGATCCACTCAATTCGCGCGCGAGCCGAAGCTCGGCGCGAATTGACCCTTCCGTGGACCGCTTGCCGGACGATCTTACGGTAGCGTGGCGACGATCTGGAAAGAGCTTGTGGGATTGACGCATTCGCCCGGCGTCACGGTTCGCGACAACCACAGGTCGAAATCGGCGAAGAGCGTCCGAATCTGGTTTTCATGCCCCAACATGTGCCTGGTGTGGATCTGGGCGAATTGGCTGAAGCGTTTCGACAGGTCCTCGGGCAGGACGTCCATGGCGTCGAAGGTGGCCCGGTTCGCCTTGAACAGGCTGTGGGCCGTCGCGGCATAGCCGTCGCGCAATCCCTGATCGGTCGGGCCGCCCAGCATCGCCGTGGTGACGATGGAGCCGCCGGGCTTGAGCAGTTCTTTCCACCGCTGCACGATCTGGGGCTTGTATGCGTCCTTGAGAACGGTCAGGAATTCGTCCGTCACGATGAGGTCGAAGGCGTGGAGCGGCATGCGCGGGCTGGTGATGATGTTGTCGCGCACGCACTCGATCGCGACCCCGAAGCGCTCCGCGTACCATTTGCACGACAAGAGGGGCGTCTGGCAGATGTCGTAGATCGTGACCCGGGGATTGGTCTTCGCCGTCTTGATCGCCTCGTGCAGCGTCGCGAGCATGCCGTAATCGGCGCAGGCGGAGATGAGCACGTGGGCGTCGGGCTTGCGCCGCAGGATCGTGCTGAGAGCCTCGTTGTAGAAACTGTACCAGGGAGGCACCGCGACCATATTGAGGAGACGCAAGTACTGCCACGTTCCGTGATACCAGTCGCAGTCGAGGCTGTCCTCGGCTTGCGCGTGCTCTTTTGCCCACTCCTCCATGCCGCCGACCGGCTTGGGCTTGCACTCGGTGACCGACCACTTCGCCATGAGAGGTGCGGATTCTTTCAGAAGCTCTTTCGTGGCTGGATCCAAAGTGTACATGAGATCCTCAATACGACAGTCCATTTTCTGCCTCCTACGCCCTTTGATCGCGGATGATGCTCGTCAAATTCAGGTCGGTGTATCCTTGGTGAAATCGGACGGCCCTGGTTCTTTAGCGGCTTCGCGGGTATGACGAGCGGCACCTTCCGCTAAGCAAGGCTTCTGTGGAAATCGATTGCGACGGTGTTTCCTCCGTTGATCGCGGCGCCGGCGCGCGCGCCGTTTGCCGGAGCGCGGCGGCGCGTCGTAGATGCCGAACGCTTGAGCCGCGCCGCTCATGGTTATTGCTCGCTCTTCCAAAAAGGGGTCGTCTCGATGCGCCGGCACAGCTTGCGCGCGGTCCGTTCTTCAAGGAGCGCCTCGACCGGCACGGCCCGTCCGAGCCGGCTCGCGAGCGCGGCCGCGGCGAGCGTCGCCTTCGACGAATCGCCGCCGAGATCGAAGAAATCGTCGTCTCCGCCCACGCCCTCCACCGCGAGCGCGTCGGCAAGGATGGCGCAGACCTCGCGCTCCAGCGGCGTTTGAGCCGCGCGCGGGGCCGGCCGGCCCCGCCGCTCCGCCGGCGCTTCCGCGATCTCGCCGAAGGGGGTCGGGACGGATGTCCCCGCCGTCGACGCATTGTCGTTGACCGAGCGTCTCCGCCCGCCGTCGCCGGCACTGGAGGTTGCTCCCGGCCGGCCGAAAGACATCGGTCCCGGCTCGTCGTCGAGCAGGCGGATTTGCGAGCGTGCGATGAACCTTGCGGCGGGAGCCGGCGTCTCGGCGCGGCGGCCGGCGTCCACCAGCCGATAAAACGTCGATGTCTCCGGGCATTCCGCGGCGCCATAGGCGTTCGCGACGGCCATGGTCGTCGCCTGCGTCCATTCCCTCACGCGGGACGCCGAAACCGGCGCGCCGTCCAAAAAGACCGTCTTCAGCGACGGCCAGTCGTTGCCGGCCCCGGCGGGAGCGAGCGTGCCCGGCGCGCAATTCAGCAAGGTGATGCGCTCCTCGGCGATGCTCCGCGCGATGAGCTCGGGATCGTGGACGTCGGCGGCCAGCAAGTGGAGCCGTCCTCCGGTGACGAGCGGCAGGGCGATGCTTCTTTGGGCGATGTCGGCGCCGAAGGAGCTGGTCAGCAGCACTCTGTCGTCGGACCCGGCGTCGAATTTTCTCGCGAGCCAGGTCGCCAAAGCCGTCCATCCTCGGTGGTGCACGCCGGCCGCTCTCGGCTTTCCCGCGGCGCCGGCGGTGACCACGACATAGGCGAGGCCGGGCGAGGCCCGGCGAGCCGGGTTCTCCGCGCTCAGCGATGAAATCTCCGGATGGATGGTGTCGACCGCCAGCGCGCGCGGGGGATCCGCCGGCATCGCGCCGACAAGGTCGCTTGTCGTGAGGACGATCTTGAGATCCAGGCTGCTCGTCGCCTCGGCGAGGCGCGCCGGCGGGTAGGCGGGATCGAGCGGAACGTAGGCGCCGCCCGCCTTCAGCGTTGCCAGCAGAGCGATGATCATCTCGATCCGTCGGCGCATGAAGATGCCGACGAGGACGTCGCGCTCGACGCCGAGATCGCGCAGATGATGCGCGAGGCGATTGGCCGCGCGGTTCAATTCGTCGTAGGTGAGCTTGCTTCCGCCCTGCGCCAGCGCCGTCGCCTGTGGCCGGTGCCGCGCTTGCTCTTCGAACAGCTCATGCACGCACGCCATCGGCGGATGATCCGCCGCCGTTTGAGTCCGATCGCCTCCTGGCTGATGGCCGGGGCCGGGCTCGGAGGCTTCGAGCGTGCCTGTCGGGAGCCGCGCGCGCTCATTGGGTGTTGGGCTATCCATGTGGCCGCTCCCGAACTGGCAGGGTCGATCGACAATCGCTGATGGCGGCACGCATGAAGCTTTTTCGCCGCGCTACAACCGCGCGGTGTAATGCGGCGCCGCGCCTTCCAACCGTGGACTTGGTTGGTCTTTTTGCTTGGCTGGATCACGGGTTTTGCGATCGCCCGACGGCCAAGCCCGGTAACCGGCAGTTGACGAAAAACTCATTCCGCGGCGCTCATCTCAAGATGCGGGTTAGACATCGGCCATCGGCAGCACGAGACATGAGGGAACGAGCAATCGCATGCGGGCTCCTAGCCGTCCTTTTTGGCAACCATACGGAGTTTCACAAATATAGGTTCACTGAAAAGTTGCCGCGGCATAGCCGCTCTGTCAAGAAGTTTTTCGTCCGCGCCGTGGTTTCGGAAATTTTCCACCGCCGGGGTGCCTCGGCCGGGAGAAAGAGCTTCATCCGCCGGGCTCTGTTCGATTGACCGGAATTATTCCAAAAACCGCGAGGGCCGGCCCGACGCCGGCAGATGCGTGGCCGCTTCCCTATATCGGGGTGTCGTCGATTGCCTGTCGGTCGGCCCGTTGACGGGGTGGGGCGAGCGGGAGCGGGTCAAGATCATCCTCCCGCGTACCGTCGAGGACGTCGACCGCGCCCCTCTCCTCCGTTGCCGCGCGCTCAAGGAAAAGTGCTGCGAGACCAGGCCGCCGCGGGCCGAGGCGCGCTTCTCGCGCCGGCGCGTGGGTCATCATGACGGAGGACGCGCCCTCGAGCGGCGCGCCGGGCCGCATCCCCGCTGAGGGAGGACGAGGGATTGGGCGCACAATTGAACGCATCGTCACCCTGCGCCGGCGTTTGCTTTCGGCGCACGCTTGGTATCGGAGTTGCCCACTCCGGGCGGGCAGCCGGAATTCCACGCCGACGTTTGCGCAACTGAAACAAGGCATTTTCCTGCGTTAAGATTCATGATATGTTCTGCGCTGCGGGTGCGGAGGGGGCATGGGCAAACGCTTGAATCTTCAGTTGGAATTGACCGGCTTGCCGCGCATCGCCATAAGCCTCCCCGCCGTTGAACAGGAGCTTGTTCGCGAGCTGGCGTGCCGTGCGCCGCTGGACGGGCGCTTGGCTTTCGCGCAAACCTTCGCGCATGCGGTCGTTTGCACGTGCTGGCGGGCTCGGCAAATGCCGGCCGGTCCTGCGCCTCTTCCCGAAACTCTCGGCATCGCGGCTTTGTCGACGGAGGCGCGAAGCGGGGCCGAACGGTTTGGCGAAGCGGCCGCGGAATACGACGCTCGCTCGCTCGCGCGTTTTATCGGCGAGATTTATACGACGGCGCTTCCCGCTCCGTATCGTGCCGCGCACGGCATCTTCTATACCCCGCCGGAGCTGGCGGAGCGGCTTTTGACGATGGCCGAGGAAGCCGGCGTGAGCTGGCGGTCGGCTCGTGTCCTGGATCCGGCCTGCGGCGGCGGGGCGTTTCTGTTGCCTGTTGCCCGCCGCATGGCGGACGCTCTGGCGGGCACGGAGCCGGCGTTCATTCTGCAACAAATCAGTGCCCGGTTGCGGGGCGTTGACGTCGACCCGTTTGGCGCTTGGCTCGCACAGGCCATGATCGAGATGATGCTGCGCGATCTCGCCTCTGCCGCGCGCAAATCGGTTCCGCAGGTGGTGGAGGCGCGCGACAGTTTGGCGCTGAGTTTGGCCGCCGAGCCCGTCTACGATCTCGTGATCGGCAATCCGCCTTATGGCCGGACCTCCTTGTCGGTTGAACGCCGCGGGCAATTCGCGCGGAGTCTTCATGGGCATGCGAACCTTTATGGGCTCTTCACCGATGCCGCGCTTCGCTGGGTGAAGCCGGGCGGCGTTATCGGCTACGTCACGCCGACCTCGATGCTGTCGGGGCTTTACTACAAATCCCTCAGGGCATTGCTCGTCACCGAGGCGACGCCGCTCGCCGTCGATTTCGTCGGCGAGCGAGACGGCGTATTTACCGACGTGCTCCAGGAGACGATGTTGGCGACCTATCGGCGGGGCGTTGCCGCGCGCGGCGGTTCGGTTGGATTTATCGCGGTCGGATCGCAAGGTTCCCGCTATCGCAAAGCGGGAAAAATTGCGCTTCCGTCGCGCCCCGAGGCGCCGTGGTTGCTGCCGCGGTCGGCCGATCAGGCGCGCTTCGTGCGCCGGCTTGGCTCGATGCCCTATCGGCTCGCTCACTACGGCTATGGCGTCTCGACGGGTCCGCTCGTGTGGAATCGGTTCAAGACCCAATTCCGCCGCGAGAAAGTTCCGGGGGCCTACCCCGTGATCTGGGCGGAATCCGTGACCGCCGATGGCCGGTTCCTTTGGCGCAGCGAGAAGCGCAACCATGCGCCTTGGTTCGTCGCCGATCGCCCGAAAGATGACTGGCTGATCGTCGACAGGCCCTGCGTGCTGCTGCAGCGAACGACGGCAAAAGAGCAATCGCGCCGCCTTATCGCCGCCGAGTTGCCGGTCGAGTTCATCCGTCGTCACAAAGGGGTCGCGATCGAGAATCACCTCAACATGGTGCGCGCGCTCGGCCCCGATCCGAAGCTGCCGCCGGCGGTCATTGCCGCGTTGCTCAACAGCGGCGTCGTCGACGAGGCATTTCGCTGCATCAATGGCTCGGTCGCGGTCTCCGCTTTTGAGCTCGAGGAGCTGCCGCTTCCCTCGCCGCCGGTGCTCGACAAATTGCGCAAGTTGCTCGATGCCTCCGCCTCCAGGGAGAAAATCGAGGCCGTGATTTCGGCGGCTTACAAGAGAACAGATGCTGCCGGCGCTGCTTGACGTGGATGGTATCCGCGCGCGACTTCAGGTTGTCTTTCCTGAGGGGACGCCCGAGCGGACGAGATGCACGAGCTTGGCCGCCGCCCGAACGATTTTCACGATGCTGTATGTGGGTGCGATCGAGGGCGGCGAATGGCTGGCGCCCAAATTCGTTTATCGGATGGGCAGTGGCCAGGCTGCCAAAACGAGTGATGCCGCGCGCATGGCCTATCTTGAGGCCGTAAAGCGGCCAGGGACGCCCGAGCCCGCGGATCGCTGGTACAAGGAAAACACGCGCGAGTCTATCCGCGACGACACGCTGCGCTACGGGCTGGTGGCGCTGGGCGCCGTTCTGGTCAAGCCGGACGTGCCGACCGCTTCAAGTAAGGGACGATACGTCTTGCGCGGCGATCTCGCGGCGCTGTTCGATCCGGGGTTGGGCGAGGCGGAATTCCGTGCTGCCGCTGCGGCCTGGCGGGATAAACATCTGACGCGGAACGCGCTCGCAACCGTAAAAATTCTTCAGATCGCGGCGACGGGTGCAAAATCCAAGGTTCCCGTCGCTTTGCCGAACGGCGAAACGCGCGTCATGGCACCCGGACTTTCCTCGATTATCACCAAGGCGGTGATCGAAGTGTTTGCGCCGCGATTTCTGGTCAATCCGGCGGTTCCTTGGATTTCCGAAAGCGGGAAGAAAGTGGTCGAGAAAGATGACAGGCTGCTGAAGGCTCTCGGAATCGAAATCAAGCCGGAAAAGCTTCTGCCGGATGTCATCCTTGCCGATACCGGCGAAGACGAGCTCTTGTTCGTATTTGTCGAGGTCGTGGCGACCGATGGGCCTATGCACGAGGACCGGCGGCGGCAATTCCTTGAGATCATGTCGGCGGCTGGTTTTAGGCCGACGCAGGCGCTCTTTCTCACGGCATTTCAGAGCCGCCACCACGCGGCCTTCAAAAAGACCGTTGCCAGCCTTGCCTGGGGGTCGTTCGCGTGGTGCTTTTCCGAGCCGGAGCATCTGATGGCTTTTGACGGCCCGGTGCCCGGCGCGATACGCAGCTTGCGTGACTTTAGCTGCGGCGGGCAGGGACGATAGGATATTCTTGCACGGCGGCGTCCCGCCGCGGACTTCGATCCGACGGCGGCGCGGCGGCAAGCGCTCCCGTGGTTGATCCTTCGCCCCCTCAGCTTCGGGGCGCGTGCTTGCCCAGGATGCGCTGCAGCGTCCGCCGGTGCATCTTGAGGCGGCGCGCCGTCTCCGAGACGTTGCGGTCGCATTGCTCGAAGACGCGCTGGATGTGCTCCCAGCGCACGCGGTCGGCGGACATCGGGTCTTCCGGCGGCGGCGGCAGCAGCGCGTCGCTCGCCAGCAGCGCGCGCTCGACCGCGTCGGCGTCCGCCGGCTTCGGCAGGTAGTCGAGCGCGCCGGCTTTGACCGCGGCGACCGCGGTGGCGATGTTGCCATAGCCGGTCAGCATGACGATGCGCGCGCCCGGCCGCGCCTTGCGTAAAGCCTTGACGATCTCGAGCCCGCTGCCGTCGGCGAGGCGCAAATCGACCACGGCGAAGGCCGGGGCGTTGTCGCTCACCGCGGCGATGCCGGAGGCGACGCTGTCGGCGGTGGCGACGATGAAGCCGCGCCGCTCCATGGCGCGCGCCAGCCGCTGGCACAGCGGCGCGTCGTCGTCGACCAGCAGCAGGCGCCGCTCGGAATCGGGCCAGCCCTCGAGCACCGAGGGCGACGGCGTCGCCTGGGGATGCGTTTCGTCGGTCATTCTCCGGCCTCTTTCACCGCCATCTTGCCGTCCGCGCCCTCGAGCATGGGCCGGCGCCATTCGACAACCACCTGCGCGCCGCCGTCGGGAAGATTGGCGAAGCTGACGCGCGCGCCGGTGCGCTCCAGGAGGCTCTGGGCGATGAAGATGCCGAGCCCCATATGCTCTTCCGCCGCGCCGCTCCTGCCGGAGATATAGGGCTCGCCGATGCGCGCGAGAACCGATTGCGGAAAGCCCGGGCCGTCGTCGACGATGTCGACCGCCACCGTCTCCTCGCTCCAGCTCGTGGTGACGTCGACCGCGCGGCTGGCGAACTGGCCGGCGTTCTGGATGAGATTGCCGAGCCCGTGCATGATCTCGGGGCTGCGCGCCACCAGCGGCTCCTCCACCGGCATCGCCTCGGCGTCGCGCCCGGCGGCGGTGCTGTAGGTGATGGTCTTGCCCGGGACGCGGTGCGGCTCGCCCGCCGCTTCGACCAGCGCCGAGAACGGTAGCCGCGTGGTGAAGGGCGAGCCGGTCTCGGCCTCGCGCTGCTGCGCGAGATCGGCGAGGATGGTGCGGCAGCGCTCGCTCTGGCTCAGCAGCAGCAGCGCGTCCTCGGCGTAGGGGCTGTTCGGCGGCAGGTCGCGCACCAGCTCCTTGGCGACGACGGCGATGGTGGCAAGCGGCGAGCCGAGCTGATGCGCCGCGGCGGCGGCGATGCCGCCCATCGCCGAGACGCGCTGCTCGCGGGCCAGCGCGAGCTGCGTCGCGGTGAAGGCGTCGCGCATGCGCCGCGCCTCCTCGGCCACGTTCCAGGTATAGCCGGCGATAAACACGGTGGCCAGCACCAGCGCCGTCCACACGCCGAAGACGTAGAGCGGCGGCGGCGGCAGCGGCGCGTCGCGCCAGGGCAGCGGCAGATGGACCACCGCGATGAGGCTGATCGCCACGACGGTCAAGGTCGACAGCCGGAACACGCTGCGCCGCGACAGGATCGTGGCCGCCACCGTCACCGGCGCCAGCATCAGCATGGCGAAGGGATTCTGCAGCCCGCCGGTCAGGAACAGCAGCAGGCCGAGCTGCAGCATGTCATAGGCGAGATAGAACGCGGCGCCGCGGTCGCCCAGCCGCGCCGAGGCGCGGCGCGGCCAGCTCGCGGCGATGTTGAGCGCCGCCGAGGCGGCGACGACGGCGAGCGCTCCCTCGATCGGCAGCATGAAGCCCAGCCCGTAATGCACCAGCAGGATCGTCGCCGCCTGGCCCGCCACCACCACCCAGCGGATGAGCACGAGCATGCGCAGGCTGACCGAGACGTCGGTCCCCGCGCGCTGCATCAGAAGCGGTGCCTCGCCGTGTTGCGCCATGCGCTCTTCGCCTTTCCCGCGGCCGTTATTATAGGCCATCGATGCGCGGCGCGCATGCCCGCCCGGCGCGGCCGAGGCGGCGCCCGCGCGCTTTGCCCCGGGCGGGCTTTGCGCCATAGTGCGCCGCGTGTCCGACCCCGTCGTGGAAGTCTCCGCGCTGACCAAGCGCTTCGGCGCGACGCTCGCCGTCGACGGCATCGATTTCGCCGTCGGCCGCGGCGTGACCGCGGCGCTGCTCGGCGGCAACGGCGCCGGCAAGACCACCACCTTGTCGATGCTGCTCGGCCTGCTGCTGCCGACCGCCGGGCGCGTCCGCGTCCTCGGCGAGGACATGCTGCGCCACCGCTACCGCGTGCTGCCGCGCATGAACTTCTCCTCGCCCTATGTCGACTTGCCGCACCGCCTGACCGTGCGCCAGAACCTCACCGTCTACGGCCGGCTCTACGGCGTCGCCGATCTCGACGCGCGCATCGAGACGCTGGCGCGGGATCTGCAGATCGGCGACTTCCTGGCGATGCAAACCGGCAAGTTGAGCGCGGGCCAGAAGACCCGCGTCGCGCTCGCCAAGGCGCTGCTCAACGCGCCGGCGCTGCTGCTGCTCGACGAGCCGACCGCCTCGCTCGATCCCGACACGGCCGATTGGGTGCGGGGGTATCTCGAGCGCTACCGCGAAGAGAGCGGCGCCACCATCCTGCTCGCCTCGCACAACATGGGCGAGGTGGAGCGGCTCTGCTCCGAGGTCATGATGATGCGGCGGGGGCGCATCGTCGATCGCGGCAGCCCGCGCGCGCTCATCGAGCGCTACGGCCGCGACACGCTCGAGCAGGTGTTCCTCGAGATCGCGCGCGCCGGCGGGCCCGCGCGCGAGGCGGCGCAATGAGCGCCGCCGGCTTCTCCCCCGCCCGGATCGGCGCCATGCTGCTGCGCTATCTCTATCTCTTGCGCAGCTCCTGGCCGCGCGCGCTCGAGCTGCTCTATTGGCCGGCGATCCAGATGGTGCTGTGGGGCTTCACCAGCCAGTTCCTCATGACCAACAGCTCCTACGTCGCGCGCGCCGGCGGCGTGATGCTGGCGGCGGTGATGCTGTGGGACGTGATGTTCCGCGGCCAGCTCGGCGTCTCCATCTCCTTTCTCGAGGAGCTGTGGTCGCGCAATCTCGGCCATCTCTTCGTCACGCCGCTCAGGCCCTATGAATGGATGATCGCGCTGGTCACCATGAGCCTGATCCGCATCGTCATCGGCGTCTTGCCGGCGATGCTGCTGGCGATCCCGCTCTATCATTACTCGATCTTCACGCTGGGGCTGCCGCTCATCGCCTTCTTCGTGCTGCTGCTGGCGATGGGCTGGGGGCTGGGGCTGCTCATCGGCGCCCTGCTGTTCCGTCAGGGCCTTGGCGCCGAGAGCCTGGCCTGGCTCGCCGTCTTCCTGCTGGCGCCGGCGAGCGCGGTCTATTACCCGCTCTCGGTGCTGCCGCTCTGGCTGCAATATGTCGCCTATGTGCTGCCCTCGGCGCATGTCTTCGAGGGCATGCGCGCGGTGATGTTCGAGCACGTCTTCCGCCTCGACCACTTCATCGCCGCCGTGGTGCTGGACCTCGTCTATCTCGGGGTCGGCGGCGTCGTCTTCCTTTACGCCTTCCGCGGCGCCCGCCGCCGCGGCGCGCTGCTCCAGACCGGCGAGTGAGGCGGCGGCAAAACGCACGCTTTGCAGCCCGCGGCGCGGCGCGGCTAGACTGGGCCGCGGGAGGACCGCATGAAGTTCGGCATTTTCTACGAGCATCAGCTTCCGCGTCCCTGGAGCGAGACCGACGAGTACGCGCTGCTGCGGAATTCGCTCGCCGAGGTCGAGCTCGCCGACCGGCTCGGCTATGACTGCGTCTGGGCGGTGGAGCATCATTTCCTCGAGGAATATTCCCATTGCTCGGCGCCCGAGGTGTTCCTCGCCGCGGCGAGCCAGCGCACCAGCCGCATCCGCCTCGGCCACGGCGTCGTCCAGCTCACCACCAACCAGCCGCAGCGCGTCGCCGAGCGCGTCGCCACCCTCGACCTCGTCTCCGGCGGCCGCGTCGAGCTCGGCATGGGCGAGGCGGCGGGGCCGGCGGAGCTTCACCCCTTCGCCGTTCGCGTGCGCGACAAGCGCGAGCGCTGGGAGGAGGCGGTCAAGGCCATCGTGCCGATGTTCACCCGCGACAACTGGGAGTTCCACGGCCAATATTACGACTTCCCCGCGCGCAACGTCATTCCGAAGCCGCTGCAGAAGCCGCATCCGCCGCTGTGGGTCGCCTGCTCCAACATCCAGACCATCGCCAAGGCCGGCGAATGGGGCATGGGGGCGCTGGGCTTCAGCTTCGTCTCGCCCGAGGCGGCGCGCGCCTGGGTCAACCGCTACTACAACACGCTGCTGCATCATCCGCGGCCGCTCGCCGACTACCCCCGCAACGCCAATATCGCCATCGTCAACGGCTTCATGTGCGCGCCGACCGACGCCGAGGCGATCGAGAAAGCGTCGGGCTGGACCTTCTTCATCTTCGCGCTCTCCTATTACGGCCGCAAAGGCGTCGACGCGCCCGGCACCAGCAATCTCTGGCGGGAGTATCAGGCCTGGCGCGGCACGGAGAAGGCGCAGGCGGCGCTGAAGAGCGGCCTCGTCGGCTCGCCCGCCACGCTGCGCGCCCGCCTGCGGCAGTTCGAGGCGGCGCATGTCGACCAGGTCATCCTGCTCAACCAGGCCGGCCGCACCAGCCATCAGGACATCTGCGACAGCCTCGCGCTCTTCGCGGCCGAGGTGATGCCCGAGTTCCACGCGCGCGAGAGCGAGCAGGCGGCCTGGAAGGAGGCGGTGCTCGCCGGCCGTCTCGTGCTCGAGGATCTCGACACCGAGCCCTACGATCTCTACGCGCATCAGAACGAGGACATCGTCCGCCTCACGCCCGAGCAGCTCAAGGCGCGCATGGCGGCGAAGGAGGCGGGCGGAAAGGGGGATTAGGGTCAAACCCCATAAAGCCGGCGGGTCCCAGCCTCATTCCGGGCATTGGCCGCGCCGAGCGGTTCGTCGGAGATGTGCTGCCCTTCGACCGTGACGCCGCGAGTGGCCGCTATGGGGTGGAAAGCGGTCAGTCCGCTTGCGGACTATGTCGCACTGAAACCGGACGTTCGGATCAATGCCGGGTCTGGGCCGGAAGCGGAAGGGCAACTTTGAAGTGCCCAATAACCTAAAGCAGACGTTCTGCCATAGGAACAGGAATGTTAGCCGCCGACCCAACCAGACTTCCGCGTCTCATTTGGATGGGGTAAGCAGATGCGGCAGGCCACGCTGCCAATCTTGATGAAATATGTTATCAAGAATAAATGTCGGGCCAGGGCAGAACGTGCTGCTGGAAAGTGGCCACAGCCGACGGTATTCAGAACAGATGGCAAAATTGGAGCGCAGGTCGATTCCATCCCAGACCGAGCTACTTGTCTTGGATAGTAGCCGACGACGCTGCGCACTTTGCTACAAGATAAAAGGCGACCTAACCGAGAAACGGGGACAGATCGCCCATCTCGATCAAAATCCGGCCAATTATGGTGAAGGCAATCTGGCGTGGCTCTGCCTAGAGCATCACAGCGAATACGATTCCCGCACAAGCCAGCACAAAAACTATACCATCGCCGAGGTTAAGAAAGCTCGCGACGATCTCTACGTAGCGATACAGGCGTCGCAGCATCTCGCCACCACAGCTATCCGGACGGAGGGGCGAAATGCCGATCGGAACACGCTGAAGGACGTCTCACAAAGGCTGTCAGAAACGATTGGCCGTCTCCGAAGCTAGTCGTTTAACGGAACATCCTTTCCTCTTGCTTGGTTCGATCCGATCACCGAGTTTCTCAAAGAACGCCACGGACCGGAGTTCGAGTTTGTAGATTCCGAACTTGAAACCCACCGGAATGCAATGATCGACAGGCTTAACAGGCTCGATAGGCTTATCGGGACGGTAACAAGGCCAGTGCCGGGGCAGAGCGGATGGTATCGTATTCCCATTGAGTGGCTGGATACCAAGCCCGCGCACTACAACAAAATGGCTGCGCGGTTTGATACCACCGCCAAGCGGGTTTGCGCCAACTACGATACTCTGATTCGGGCCGCCCGACGAAAATTGGAGACGTGAATTGAAAACATGGGCGAGCGATAAACTGGACTGTCACGTGCTGATCGAGCGGTGGTCTAGGGGGCGGTTGACGCCCATCTGCCGATCCGGCCACTAAGATGAGCCAACGGAAGGGACGTCATGTGACATGAAGACCTTTGCGATGTGCATGCAATGCCAAATCGATCTTGGGCGGCCATCTCTCGAACCATTCATCGCAGATTATTTTGACGATGGGATCGCACGCATCGAGTGCTCGGCAGGCCACAAGACCGCGCTGATGATGCAAAGCCAAAAATTTGAGATGCTGTTGGATTCCGGTGCAACAGCCCTTCTGGAAGGGTTTACATTGGAAGCATGCGCGAGCTTCGCAGCCGCACTCGAAAGGTTATACGAGTTTGGGCTGCGAGTTGCGTTCGTCGGGCGCAACATGCAGGATGACCTATTTGACGGAATGTTTTCGGAGATGGCCCGGCAGTCAGAGCGTCAACTTGGGGCGTTCCTGCTTTTGCACGCTCTGGAGCTCGGCAGCGCCTATAAACCCAAGCTAAGTATCGCGACTTTCAGAAATGCAGTGATCCATAAAGGGGCCATACCTACGGTCGAGGAAGCGTGTAAGTTCTGCTCCGAAGTGTACGAGGCCATATATAGCGTTTTCGGCACGATCCGCGCGAAATACGGAGATAGTATCCAAACCGTAGTGATGAAGGAACTCAGTAAGCGCCGGGCGAAGCTCCCCGGCGATATGAGGGTGTCGACTAGCGCGGGCTTCAACCTTTTTAGCATCGCAAGGGAAGCGAATGCCTCATCATTTTCCGATGCTCTGGCTTCGTTCAAGGAGGGACGAGAGAGGCTGAATGCTGCCATCCCGGCAATGATGGCGTTGCATAAAGCATTGCAGCAACGGCAAGCCGAGCCGTAAAGCACGATGCCATTATGCATCAGAAATCTGCATCAGAAATGCCCAATCGGATCAGAGGCTTAGGTTTCGTGCACAATTCTTGATTTTCGGTGCGGTGCTAGCCTTGCGACCCAGAGCGCCCAGCGAACCTTGTGGATGAAGCGTCCGCTTTGGAGGAGCGACCGTAGTCGCCAGATCGACCGCAATGGGCGCACAGCCGCCGGTGCTCGGCGGTGGTGACCGTCCGCTTCTGGGAGTGCCTGATGGGTCGACCTGCGGCTGACTTGGGTCGGCTTCAGCCACTCGGCCAACATCGGCGGATGACCGCTTCTGTTAAGGCTTCTCGGACGCCTGCCGCCCGAGCGTGCGGCACCGTCCCTGCCGCAGCAGGCATCCGAGAAGCCTTGACAAGCTCAGACATGGACCGACCGACGCCGCCTAATGCGCTGGCGGCTCGTAACCATCGGTCAGCGTCTTGAGAAAGGCGACAATGGCATCTTCGTCGGCGCCGCTCAGGCCGAGATGACCCATCTGCGTCTTGTTGATATTTGCCGGCTGTTCGGGGGGCGGCCAGCATGTCACCTTCTCGTCGGGATCGCCCGGCTTGCACCGCGGCAGGACGTCCCGCGTGTTGTAGAAATGCACGACCTCCTTCAGGCTCTTGAAATAGCCGTTATGCGCGTAGGCCTTGATGAAATCCGGACGCGGCCGTTTATCGACGTTGCGCAGCGACGAGACCTGGAATTTGCCGCGGTATGAGTCCGCCAGTTCGGCCCATTTGCCGTTCGGGTTGTCCCGGCCCGCCAGGAAGGCGCCCACGCCGTCATCGACATAACGAACCCCCAGCGGGTTGGCCGCATAGCCGCCCGCATCGGGCTGGCTCTCGATATAGAACGGCAGGTCCGGATTGCGCGGGACACCGATATTATCCGCGGTGAAATCGGTGAACAGCGGCGATTCTCCGGAATCGCGGTGGCATTCGTTGCAGCGCGCCTTGCCGCGGAACAGCGCGTAGCCGCGCCGCTCGAACGCCGAGAGCTTCGCGCGGCCGGCGCGAACGGCATCGAATTTCGCGCTGAAAGCGTTGACCTCGGGTGATGCCTCAAAGGCTCTCATCGCGATGCCGATCCGGTCGTAGGCCGCGTTTGCCCGCTCGCGATCGGCCGCCGAAAGATGGACCGGGAAAGGATCGTTCGCGCTCGGCGGGCCCGGGCGGCTGCAAATCTCCTCGACGTCCTGTTGCCACTGGATGTCGAAGGCGGCGGCGCCCCAGACGGCTTCGAATAATGGCCGATAGGGGCTCGAGGAGACTCGCTCGACCGCGCAGGCCGGATCGGGCAACGCCATCTCGCCCGGATTGACCAGCGGTCCCTGAGCCTGCTCGGATGCGGGATTGCCCAGGCGAATGCCCGTGGCGCGCATATCCCAGAAATTGCCGCCGACCAGATCCTGCTTGTTCCGGTCGTAATAGAGGCTCGGCGCCAGGGTGGCATAGCCGTAGCTTTGCGGCTTGCGTTGCTGGAAACGCGTGCGCACTGATCCCGGGTAGGCGGCCGTCCTCGCGTTCAACGCCGCGGCGGGACCGGTCCATCCGGTTTCCGGCATATG